>Ga0272440_1003192_pt1 | contig 12339 bp, 5 predicted proteins | sample SSMMMBAug17_FD_192440 | JGI IMG/M metagenome (GOLD analysis project Ga0272440, IMG submission 192440) | Marine sediment archaeal communities from Little Sippewissett salt marsh, Falmouth, MA, United States - SSM-MMB-Aug17 | ecosystem: Environmental > Aquatic > Marine > Wetlands > Sediment ... | reverse complement strand
GTAGAGAATGTAAACGAACCACCCCAAATAAGCCAGCAGAGTTTTAGTGTAGCTGAAGATAAAACAAATGGCACGAAAGTGGGTACAGTGATAGCAACCGATCCAGAAAACAGTCCATTAGTCTATGAAATAATAGGTGGAACCGGATATGGCATATTTACAATAGGACAAAATAATGGTGAAATAACTGTATTAATTGATTCACTGGATTATGAAACCACAAAAACTTATAGCCTGGAAGTTGAGGTAGAGGATGAAAGCTTAACAGCAACATCAACGATAACTATAGCAGTAGAGAATGTAAACGAACCACCACAAATAAGCCAACAGAATTTTAGTGTAGCTGAAGATAAAACAAAAGGCACGAAAGTGGGTACAGTGATAGCAACCGATCCTGAAAACACCCCATTAGTCTATGAAATAATAGGTGGAACCGGATCTGGAATATTTGAGATCGGACCAATTAATGGTGAAATAACAGTATTAATTGATTCACTGGATTATGAAACCACCAAGAGTTTCACCTTAGAAGTTCAAGCGAACGATGGAGAATTAAGTTCAATAGCAACAGTAACAGTGAATCTGACAGATGTAAACGAACCACCGCAAATAGCAGGAGGAGATCTCAGCACGATAGAAATAAAAGAAAACCTCGCTATCGGAACAATAGTTTATACAATCATCGCCAATGATGTCGAAGGTGATCAATTGACCTACAACCTGTCACCTGACACTGTTCCATTTGCCATAACCCCATCAACCGGTAATATCCGGTTAACTGAGAGTATCGATTACGAAAGCCTCACCGAAAGCCACGCTTACACATTAACGATTTCGGCTACCGATGGTTACTCAACATCTACACAAACATTGGTGGTTAATATTCTGGATGTCCCCGATATAGCCGCCCCCACAGAAACAAAAACAGTTAATCAGGGTGAAACATTAGATATTACAACAGTCACCTTATCGAATGAAATTGAGGGAGCGGAATCAATTCAAGTATCTTTAACTGTTCAGAGTGGAACGATTGACATTACCACCGATAACGTTAATATTGTCTCAGGCACTATATCCTCTGGATTTTTATCCTTCACAGGATCTTATGAAGCAGTTAATGAAACCTTACAAACATTGAGCTTTAACCCGGTGCCCGGTTATTCAGGCACAGCAAATATAATGCTTGATGTTGATTATAGTTCCTCAGGCAAACCACAACAAGCCACTCAAAAAATTGAAATACCGGTTGAGTATCATAATAAAGCGCCGAAAATTGCAACGATTTCTGATAGAACATTTGAAGAGGATACCGCTACTAGCGCAATTAGCTTTACAATCAATGATGACAATAAGGATTATTTAAAATTAACCGCACTTTCGTCAAATACATCACTGGTAGAAATAGACAATATATCTTTTACCTCGACACAGACACAGATAATGGTCTCTGAAAATAATAACTACAATGTAACACTGACATCAAAAACTGTTGAAGTTGATATGACCATCACACCAACAGAAAACTATACTGGCTCTACTATCATTACATTAACAGTAGATGATGGCGAATATACAGATACCAGTAGTTTTTCTGTTACGTTTACAGATGTCAACGATCCCCCAAGTCTCTCAAGAACAACAGACGTTAAACCAATCACTGAAGATTCTTCATTTGATCCAATAACATTCTCATATGCAGACATTGACGACAAACAATTAACGATTACAGTGGATACGAACCATACATTTTTTTCTCAAATCGAAATATGCTCTTCTGATTCAGGATGCCAGGAATGCTCGGACTCTAATTGTACAATTACATTATCTTCTAAAAAGAAACGATTCGCCCTCAAACGCGCTCTAAAAATAATTCAACAAATGACCGGCATTGAACCCCAGCTTACAGTCACAAACGAACAAGATATTGATAACAACGCAAAAATTGGTATTCCTGAAACGATCTATTATCTCAGTAGTAACTCAGATGTAAGCTCAGATAAATATTTCACATTACACTTAACCCCAGAATTGAATCAATCGGGCAATAACCAACTAACATTGACAATTTCGGATTCAGATGGAGAGACCGCATCACAATCAATTTCTTTAACTGTTACAGCTGTATCAGATCCCCCAAAACTAACTGTACCGAATGCTCGTGGCAACGAAGACTATCCAATCGACCTCACTATTAAAGCAGGGTTAGCTGATGACACCGAAATACTATCTCCTATCAAGATCGAAGGTTTACCAGAAGATGTTTCGCTTACTTCGAATGGTAAAACGCATGTAATAGTTAGTAATACATGTTCTTTGGATATAACAGACTTGACCGGTTTAAAAATTACACCACCAAAAGATTTTTCTGGTCAAATTCCTTTAGAAGTAACAGTCTCTTCTAAAGATGGCACCGCCCCAAAAGAAACAAAGAGTGCTGATCTTATAGTTACTGTCGATCCTGTCGCTGACTCACCACAGGTCAAAATGGCATCAGAAAGCATATCTTGCAACGAGGGCGAAAAAATCTCTGTCATCTTTGAAACATTGAATCTAACAGATACAGATGGGTCTGAAAGACTTACCAGAATAGAAATTAAAAATTTTCCACCAAACGCAAAATATTCAGCAGGAAAAATAGTTGGAGATACTCTGATAATTCCTATACCAACAGAATATTCAGCAGGCAATGCGGGTGCGGGTCCATTCGGTTTCACCATTACCCCCTCCGGCAACGATGGCGAATCCTACACCTTGAAAATCAAAGCAGTTTCAGAAGAAATTGAAAATAAAGATACTGCCGACAGCGATGAAAAACAAGTAAAGTTGTCAATCACCAAACAATCCATCAACACCGACGTCTCCGGCACCTGCTTCATCTCAACCACAAACGACAAACTGAACACCACCTTACTAAAAATCATCAGTCTGATCCTGATTTTAACCCTTGCAATTCAACGTCTGAATCCCAAAAAAATGGCATATGTCGGCCTGATATTGTTTTTTTCAACCGCCACTCATGCTGAGGAAATCCACTGGAAAAACCTGAAATATTTTACATTCAAACCCATGATCACCATGGAAAGCTTAGGATCGGGCCAGGTGGATGAAGCTTTTCGACTGCCAGTAGATACCAGCTACTCCAGTCCACTGGGCATTCAGTTTGGCGTGGGGGGCATTAAAAAAAACAATTTTATTTTGGAAGCTACTTTGGATTATATCAGCTCCTTTGATGACGACGCGGGGGGCAAAAGCAATTCAGTTGATGTAATCAACCTCATTGCCAATGGTAAATGGCCGCATGCGTTTTCAGATCAATTGACAGGCTATGGCACATTTGGCCTGGGATTTATGATATCACAGCAAGATATTGCCTTTCGCGGGAAATCGGTGAATGTCAAAAATTTGGGAATCGGCACCCGCTTAGGCTTTGGCATGGATTGGAAACTGAATGATCAATGGGGAGTGGGAATGGAATTTACGACCAATATGGGTATTGGCGATGTTGATTTTGTCAAATTCAGCAGTCTGAATTTGGTGACGACCTATTATTTTGGTGAAAAAGCATCTTCTCCACCGCCTGAACCGATGGAACCCGAGCCTGAAAAAGCAGTTGTTGATCCCCAAAGCCGGGAGGAAGTTGGAACCAAAATTGAAAATCTGAATGCTTCCATTGCAAAAATAGAACAAAACAATGGCGAGAAATATGCCCCTATTCAGTGGAAGCAACTCAAAGGACATTATAATCAGGCGGTTTCATCTCATAGAGAGGATGATCTGAATAGTGCCAAGCGGCAAATTAACAAAGCGGAAGCTGATGTTACACAAATTATCAATAAAATGAAGAAAGCGGTTTATTCGCGAATCTATGAGTTAAATGCACAAATGGGACAATTGGGGCCGGATTCAGATACAGCACAGATTAATTCAGCTATCAAAAAAGCCGAACAACTGGCAGGCAAAGTTGAAATTCAGTCTGCTTTTGATCAGTTAAGTGGGGCTGAATCGATGATTGCATCGTTAATGCAATCTGTTTGTTACCAGGCGCAAATCAAGATATCCAATGCCATGGAACTGATTGATTCGTTACAAACCAGCCAGGTAGACGCACAAACAATCATCAACCGGGCAAAAGATCGGCTAGACCTGGCCAGAAGTAATTTTAAGAAAAAATTGTGTAAGGATGCCATTGATGACGCCAATCAAGCAAAAAATATAGCTGAATCTGTTGTCAGCATGCTAATCAATAAAGATATTCGAGCGGCGGCTGAACAACGTCTGGCATCCGCCCAAAAGCAGGTTGATACTGCCAGCATCCTGATAAAAAATTTGCTGGAAACCTATAACATTCCCACTCCTGACTCATTTCAGTTGATAAAAAATCATTATAATAATGCCTCCAATGCATTTGAAGCTTACCAATATGAAAATTCAATCAAACAGTCCAACCTGGCAATCAAAGAGGCTGAAAGTTTTATCACCGATACCCATACCCTGGCAGATCGGCACTTTGTTAAACGAATTCGTGGATTGGATAAAAAGTTCAAACAAATTGATCATAATATTGAAAAAATGGCCTTTTTAACACAACCGCAAAAAATAGCTGTTCCAGATAATATGGTTGATAATGCCAAACGTATTGTAAAAATGCTTAAAAGAAAAAATAATCTTGGCTTGGTGAAAAAATTTAAGGACTTGAAGGCTGCTGAGGATAGTATTCGGCATGCTGAACGAGACCTGAATGCCATTCGCCTCAAACCAATTCATGCCCGCGTTATTCTTGAAGCTGCGGGTGATGATCCCAAGGCTGTTGATTTTATAAAGGCAAAGATCGGTGTCGCCAAATACTTGACCCAAATCAATACATATCGTATTGGAAAGAATGCCATTGATTTTCAAGCGGCTCTTGGATACCAGGACCAATTGCAATTCATGGAAACCATTGATGAAATCAAAGATTCATTTCCCATGTTTCAGGCAGATAGCTCTTTTCGGGCACAATTCAAGAAAGCGGTTCAGTCATTTTCCTATGGCGAGGGCTTACGTCACTTGGTATACATCGTTTCATCAAGACGTACGTTTATAGTGCCAGATGACCTGGATGATGAAATCATGGAACTGAAACAAAAAAACATTGCATTTTCATGTATTTATATTCATTCAAGCGGTAAGCCGCGTGGAAAAGCCCTTGAAAAAATGGCAAGGCAAACCAATGGACACTTTTATCCTTGTAAGAATGCCAATGAAATTCGGAATAAACTAAAAGAAATGTTCAAGCAATAAATAATAGAGCATGTTAGGGCGAACCTAGTGTTCGCCCTAATGGGAGTAAGTTTTTTCTAGAAATATTTATAATGATTCTGCAAAATCATTATAGCCCATCAATGCGAGAATTGTAGAAATGCGAACATGTTTTTGAAAAACATAGGGTAAGATTTTTATAATAAATTTTGATCGCTTAAAATTTGTTGATATCAATAATGTTATCAAGCGAATCGCAAAAAGGAATCGGTATTTATACTGAACAGGATCTTGTTCATTTTGTCGTTTCCAAAAATCAACCTTCCAATAAGCATTCAATTTTTTGAGAATGGATTCAAATGAGTAAACACTTTTAACAACCTTTGCATAACCGAGAGCCAATTCTTCAATACTCATGTTTGTGGGCTGAAAAACAACATGCTTTGTGTCGTATAATTGCCAGTTTTTGGTTAATATTTTTCCTTCTTTTTCCAAGCGGTTGAAAAGTTGGGTGCCGGGAAACGGAGTTAGGATATTAATTAAGGGCATTAACAGTTGGGTCTGATCAATAAAACCAATCAGTTCATCAAATGATTCCAGAGTATCAAATTCATAACCAACGATAAATGAGCCATGAACAAGTATACCATATGACTGAATTTTTTGAATGGCTTTGACAAAATCGTACTTTCGATTAATTCCTTTGTCCATGATAGTAAGGTTATTTGAGGAAATAGATTCAAACCCAATGAAGATAGAACCACAGCCACTTTCACTCATCAGTTTTAGCAGCTCATCTTCACGAGAAATGTTTATTGATGCCTGACACATCCAGTTGATATTCTCCCCTCTGAGAGCTTCAAACAATTTATAAGCAAATGACTTATTAGAAAGAATGTTATCATCAGCAAAAAATATGGTCTTTTTCTTCTTGAATGTTTCTTTCGATTGCTTAATGGCTTGTATTTCTAAAATAACCTGTTCAACGGTTTTTGTTCTTATTTTTTGACCATCAAAGGCATGTACCGAACAGAATTCACAATGAAAAGGACATCCTTTTGTTGTTTGAACAATATCGAAAAGATATTGACTGGATGATAAGTCATGTCGGTTGGGGAGCGGTGAATCTTTCAAGTCTATGTGAAATTCCTGAAGATATTTTTCTTTAAGTTGTCCATTCTGAAAATCATTCAGAAGTTTAGACCAAATATTTTCAGCCTCGCCGATAACCACTGCATCACAATATTTAAGTGCTTCATCAGGGCACATTGATGGATGTATTCCGCCCAGAACTGTTGTAACTCCTTTTTTTCTAAAAGAATCAGATATTGCATATGCCCGATTCGCATACATTGTTCTTACACTGATACCAACCAAATCGACATCAATGGAATAATCAATGGTTTCAATATTTTCATCAAGAACAATTAATTCATGTTCTTTGGGTGTCAATGCAGCGATTGTAGGGATCGCCAACAAATAAGACACGTATTTTTGGCTAAGAAGGAAAGAAGCATGAAATGAATAGTCATAAAAGCTTTTTTCATTTTCTACACCATTTTTGGGGATAACAAGGGCTATTTTCAAACGTTTCTCCTTGGGAAAGCTTCGAAAAATAACGCCCTTATCGAATGATCTCACGCTGCAATGTGCTGTGAAAGCAATAGCACCATGAAAACTGGGTAAGTTAGTTATTATTCTTGGATTCCTATTTTTTATATGGAAGTGTAATTACCTAAAAAGGAAAAAAAAATTATTTTTATTGATATCACAATGAGAATTATGAATCAATATGCATAACTGATTTTACGTTTATTTTACATTTCTGATATTCGTGCGATAATGGAGCGTCGCAATGTATTCACACTTTGGAGCGCGTTGAAACGTGGGAATGAGAATGTTATCTATTATTTCAAACAGAAAAAAGACCAAGGCTTATAGACCGATGCCGCAAAATCAATATGGGTTTTTAATATTTTTTCCTTGACTTGTAACACAGATAAATATAGTAACTTAATTACTATAGAATTAAATGCTTTTTTTAATTAATAGAAAAGCTTGTACAGTGAAGCTTTAGGTGTTTAATACCGAAGACTTAAATAACGTTAAGAAATATGTTGAATATGTCTCAGACATATTTAAAAAAAAAGAAGGGACTAATTTTTATGAAAAAATTTTTGCTCTGTTTGTTATTGAGCATTTTTGTTTGTGTTTCTTTTGCTCAGGCAGGAGATGATTCCAAAAAACAAAAAAAAGAATTAAAAACAGAAAAAGAAAAAGTTAGTTATTCATTGGGGGTTGAAATTGGTAAATCATTCAAGGCCCTTAAGGATGATGTAGACATGGATATTCTTTGGAAAGGTTTTTCCGATAGTATCCACGAACGTGAATTATTGATGACCCCACAAGAAAGTCGGGCAGTGAAACAGGCTTTTTTAACTCGTTTTCAAAAGAAAAAGGAGGCCAAGCGAGACAATATGGCAGAAGATAATAAAAAAGATGGGATGGCTTTTTTGTTGGAAAACAAAACAAAGGCCGGTGTAATTACCACCAATAGCGGACTACAGTATAAAATTCTTCGTAAAGGGGATGGGAATAAGCCAAAAGCGACTGATCAGGTAAAAGTTCACTATCGCGGATCATTGCTTGATGGCAGCGAGTTTGACAGCTCATATAAACGCGGCAATCCGGCTACTTTCAGATTAAATGCAGTGATCAAGGGTTGGCAGGAAGGGCTTCAATTGATGTCGCCTGGCAGCAAGTATGAGTTTTTTATCCCATCGGAATTAGGCTATGGCGCACGGGGAGCCGGCAATATGATTGGTCCCAATGCAACATTGATATTTGAGGTCGAATTGCTGGATATTGTTAAATAGCAACTAAGAAATTTTCGAAAAATTAGTTCCCCATTTTAAATGTTCGTATTGAGGTTTACGAGCCGTAGAGACGTAGCATGCTACGTCTCTACACGATCTTGCATGTAATGATTCGATAGAAATGGGTATGTTATTTTTTGAAAATCCCTAAGAAAAACTCAAAATTGTTCATATTTAGGTCACGCGACGCCGGAGCGTTGCATATGCATTCCCACGCGAAGCGTGGGGACGAGTGTGTTTGCGCTTAGCCAGACGCCTACTTTTTGGGAATGCACCCAAACCAAAGTTGAACGATAACTAAGAAAAACTTCCTAAAGGAGTCAATCTTTAAATGTCAGAAGTAAAAGAAAAAGTCATAGACTTATGTAATAAAATCAGCATGACCAAACGTGGCGCAAAAAATGAAATAAAACCAGATGACCCTGAATATAAATTGCTTGAGTGCGTTGTTACTGAAGAAATGGCGGAGGTCGCACTATGTCTAAAATTTCGTGAGCCACAAAGTGCTGAAGAAATTGCACCATTATGTGGCAAATCAGTTGAAAAAACCGAGGAAATATTACAAAAATGTGGTGATGCTGGTGCCGCCATGTATCGAAAAGAGGATGGGGTCAACAAGTACTGGATTGAGTTGTGGGTGCCCGGCCATATGGAAATGGTAGTAAACAACAAAGAAAATTACAAAAAATATCCACAAATCGGTCTTGCTTTTGATGGATATGGCAAGAAAAAGGCACCGATGACAGCAGGCAATTTTCCCATTGGTACAGGTCCCATGCGAACCATACCGATCGAGAGCGCTATTGATGGAGAAACCCGAAGAGCCTCATACGAAGAAATTTCCAAATATCTCAATGAAGCAACCGTATTTTCAGTATCAGACTGTTCTTGCCGGACCTCTCGTGAAATTATGGGAGAAGGTTGTGGCCATTTGAAAGAAGATATGTGTATTCAGTTTGGCCATGCGGCTGAATACTATATTCAGTCGGGTAAAGGCAGAGAGATTACACGAGAAGAGGCGTTTGAAATTGTAAAAAAAGCTGAGGAAAATGGTCTCATGCATAATATTCCCAATGTTGAGGGGCCTGGCCATACTCATGCTATCTGCAACTGTTGCGGATGCGGATGTTTTGCGGTTCGAAATGCCAATATGTGGCGAAATCCAGACTTTATCAAATCAAACTATCAGGCAGAGGTAGATTCAGAGAAATGTGTTGCCTGTGGCGAATGTGTTGAAAACTGTCCCACAAACGCCCTGACTTTGGGACAAAAAATTTGTGGGGATCAACTTCCACCAAAGAAAAAACAGGATCTTCCCTATAATACTGAATGGGGACCCGACCAATGGAATCCAGACTATCGGACAAATCGCGCTGTTGTTGCTGAAACAGGAACCAGCCCCTGTAAAGCAGAGTGTCCAGCACACATCGGTATACAGGGTTACCTGAAACTGGCATCCCAAGGACGATATTCTGAGGCCCTTCAGCTAATCAAAGAAGAAAACCCCTTCCCCGCAGTTTGTGGTCGTGTTTGTCCGCGAAGATGTGAATCTGCTTGTACGCGCGGTGATATTGATGATCCCATTGCCATTGACGACATCAAAAAATTTATTGCCGAAAAAGACCTCAATGCTGAAACCCGCTTTATTCCTAAAAAGAAAAATGATTACGGCAAAAAGATCGCAATCATCGGCGCAGGTCCGGCAGGGCTTTCCTGTGCATACTACCTGTCCATAGATGGTTACAAAGTGACTGTATTTGAAAAGGAAAACGTCCTCGGTGGAATGCTCTCTTTTGGCATTCCTTCCTACCGCCTTGAAAAAGATGTGGTGAATGCCGAAATCGATATCCTCAAAGAGATGGGTGTTGCATTCAAAACTGGTGTTAACGTGGGTAAGGACGTCACACTGGATGATCTCAGATCTGAAGGTTATGAGGCATTCTACATTGCTATTGGCGCTCAGTCCGGAAGAAAACTGGGCATTGATGGAGAAGATGCAGAAGGCGTTATAACTGGTGTAGATTTCCTCCGCAAGGTCAACCTTGGCGAGGAAATGATACTGGATGGCAAGACAATTGTTATTGGTGGCGGTAACGTTGCCATCGATGTTGCTCGAACGGCTACACGCGTGGGCGCATCATCTGTGGACATGTTTTGCCTTGAAAGCCTTGAGCAAATGCCTGCACTTGAAGAAGAAATTGAGGAAGCTACTGAGGAGGGTATTGTTATCAACAATTCCTGGGGGCCAAAGCGAATCATGAGTGAAAATGGAAAGGTCACTGCAATTGAATTTAAAAAATGCGTTTCTGTTTTTGATGAAAATGGCAGATTCAACCCAACTTATAATGAAGATGAAATCAAGCTTGTTAAAGCAGACCATATACTTCTATCTGTTGGCCAGGCCATGGATTGGGGAAATTTGATTGCTGGAAGTAAAATTGAACTCAATCCCAATCAAACAATCAAGGCAGATGAACTGACCTACCAAACTGCTGAACCCGATGTATTTGCCGGTGGTGATGCCCTCACTGGTCCCAGCTTTGCAATCGATGCCATTGCCATGGGCAAAGAAGCGGCGATTTCGATTCATCGCTTTGTTCACCCGGGTCAGAGCCTGGTACTCGGACGAATCAAAAGAGATTACATTTCTTTTGATAAAAAAACGCTGAATCTCAGCGGGTATGATCGTGTGTCACGTGAAAAAACAACGCATGTTGATGGCAAGGAATCAAAGAAAACTTTCAAAGATTTACGCGGCACGTTTACCGAAGAGCAGGTTCGGAAAGAAACAGAGCGTTGTCTTGGATGTGGTGCAACAATTGTCGATGATTTCATGTGTGTGGGATGTGGCATGTGTACGACAAAATGTAAATTTGATGCCATCAAGCTCGTTCGGGTTCGTGATGAGGCTGGAGTAGAATTTGAGGATCTGAAAAAAACAGTCATTCAACATGCCATGAAACGTAAACTGAGAATTGCCTTTGCCAAGCCGTTTAAAATGCTAAGCAAAGTGCTTTCTGGTTGAGGATATCGGAGTTAAAACACTATGGACAATTATAAAACGATTGAGATCAAAAAAAGCGTTTTTGAAGACAATAACTATCAAGCTGATCTCCTCAGAAATGAATTAAAGAAAGAGAAGACATTTTTGCTAAATCTCATGTCATCACCTGGATCAGGAAAAACAACGACATTGGTTCAGACAATTAGTGCCCTTAAAAACGAAATGTCCATTGGCGTCATGGAGGCGGATATCGACTCAGACGTTGATGCCAAAACCATTTATGAAACCGGTGCTAAAGTCATTCAAGTTCATACCGGCGGCATGTGTCATCTTGATGCAGATATGACCCGACAAGGCCTCAAAGAACTTGAGACTGAAGAACTTGATCTGGTCTTTTTGGAAAATGTCGGCAATCTGGTTTGCCCGGCTGAATTCGACACCGGTGCATCCAAAAATGCCATGATTTTAAGTGTACCAGAGGGGGATGACAAACCGCTCAAGTATCCCCTCATGTTTTCTGTTGTTGATGTGCTGCTGGTCAATAAAATTGATGTCATAGATTACTTTGATTTTGACCTTAAAACTTTGAAAACACACGTCACAAAAATTAATGCCAATATCCAAATTATTCCCATTTGTGCAAAAACAGGAGAGGGGATTGATCGTTGGCTAGAATGGATTCATCGTGAAGTCAAACAATGGAATGCGGAATGAGGTGAATCAATTGCATGAATTAGGTGTTGTAATCAAAGTTGTGGAAACAGTTGAAGCTTTCGCACACAAAAATGGCGTTACCCAAATAGATACATTGGTACTTCAAATTGGCGCGCTGTCTTCGGTGATTCCTCAATATGTTGAAAAATGTTATCCTATGGCGATAAAAGATACCATGCTTTCGGAAACAAAGCTAAAAATCGAAATACTCCCCGCCAATGCACGCTGCAAGGCATGTGAGAAGGTTTTCAATGTGCTGAAGTATAAGAGCGTCTGTCCAGGTTGTAAAGGTGAATCATTGGAAATGATCAGTGGTAATGAATTCTTGATTAAGGAAATTATTGCTTGCTAAATCTGGCATCCTTCATTTACCTGTTAACACTTTTTTGCAAATATGAAGGGTGTCGATAATTTAAGGAATTCTCAAAAAATAACATACCCATTTCTATCGAATCATAATTACATGCAAGATCGTGTAGAGACGTAGCATGCTACGTCTCTACGGCT
>Ga0272440_1003191_pt1 | contig 12345 bp, 4 predicted proteins | sample SSMMMBAug17_FD_192440 | JGI IMG/M metagenome (GOLD analysis project Ga0272440, IMG submission 192440) | Marine sediment archaeal communities from Little Sippewissett salt marsh, Falmouth, MA, United States - SSM-MMB-Aug17 | ecosystem: Environmental > Aquatic > Marine > Wetlands > Sediment ... | reverse complement strand
CATAGCCAATTCTTTAAGTGATTCGGCGCCGATATTGATAGCATTACCTTTGATCGTATGCGCACGTATCTCCATGTCCATAACATCACCTAACTCGATAGCATTCTTGAGGCTTTCCATTAGTTTGGGGACATTTTGAAGAAATAATTTGACTGTTTCCTTCAGCAATTGCATATTTCCTTCCAAGCGATCAAGCATCTCATCTTTGTTGAACAGCATCGGTTTATGTTCGGAATGATCATGCTGTATGAATTCGGTTTGATTATGAATCTGATCAGGGTATAACCATTTATTGATCATTATTCTTATATCTTTGATCTTGACTGGTTTTGTTAAAAAATCGTTCATTCCAGCTTCAAAACAAGAATTTCGATGGACGGCCATCGCATTGGCTGTGAGAGCAATAATGGGTACATTATAATTGCGTGTTTCAGCGCTTTTATTCCGAATTCTTTTTGTTGTTTCAATGCCATTCAATTCAGGCATGAGCATATCCATAAAGATCAGGTCGCAATACGAATTTTTCAGTATTTCGAGTGCTTGTTTGCCATTTTCCGCAAGGATAACCTGATAATTGTCATTTTCAAGAATGCCTTTTAACACCTGTTGATTTACAATATCATCTTCCACAATCAATATCTGCTTGTTTTGGTTGGCTTCTTTGGGGTCTTGATCTGTGTATTCTGAATTCATTTGAATGCTTGTTTTCTTCTCTATTTTTTCAAAAATGTGGCACAAACCCGTCCAGGTGACAGGTCGAATGATATGATCTAAAAATAAATCCCCAAAAGCTGTTGTTGTATCAATAGAAGAAATAATAGCAATAACACGTGTTGCTTGCAGATCTGGTTGTTTTTCCAGCCACTGCCAAAATAAATAATTTTCATCAATTTGCATGTATGGATTGACAAAACAGAAATCATAAGGCGTATTATTTTTGATGGCTTCAGTTAACATCATTTGACCACGAATGGCTGAAGATGTTTCGTCAAAGATCATATTGAGAACGTTCAGGTGTTCGCGAAATACTGTGCGGCGATTATGATAGGGTTCGATTAATAGAATGCGGTACTTTTTAAATGATTTAACAGGTAAGTTTTGAGATTGATTATCACAAATTTTGAGATGGATTGTTGCCCAGAATCGGGTTCCTTTTGTGTATATGCTTTCAAAGTCAATATCACCACCCATCATTCGAGCCATTCTTTTTGATATGGCCAATCCCAAACCCGTGCCAATATTTTGTAACTTTCTTTCATCAATTTGAGAGAAGGGTTCAAAAATGATGTATCTTTGGCTTTCAGGTATGCCTATACCTGTATCAAGAATTTCAAAGCGAATGATGGCATCACCATCAATTTTACGCATCAGGGTTGTACTGAGTACAACTTCACCCGAATCTGTAAACTTGATGGCATTGCTCAAAAGATTTAATAAAATCTGGCCTATGCGAACAGAATCACCATAAACATACATGGGAACCTGAGATGATATTATTGATGCAAACTCCAATTGTTTTTCATATACACGTGAAGACAAAACTTTGATGATATTATCAATAACAGTTCGGATATTTAATGGTTCTTTTGACAATGTGAGCTTACCAGCTTCAACTTTTGATAAATCTAAAATATCATTGATGATTGTCATTAATGTTTCACTGCTTCCCATAATTGTTTGAACATATTCTTGTTGCTGGGGGCTCAATTCTGTATTTTGAAGCATTTGTGTCATTCCCACAATACCATTCATGGGGGTTCGGATTTCATGGCTCATATTGGCCAGAAACTGATCTTTGGTTTTGCTTAACGCTTCTGCATGCTCTCTGGCTTCATTTAAATCTCGCGTTCTTTCCTGAACCTGTTTTTCCAATTGATGAGTGTTTTCTTTTAATATGTTTTCAACATCTTTTTCTTTTGAAATGTCAATAATCGAAGCGAGTATTCTTGTTTTATTGTTTTGCACTGTATTGTGTTTAATAAATCCCAGACGAACCCATGTTTTTTTAGTTGAATTGGTTTTAATCTGAATATCACAGGATTGATGAATATTCTCAGTCAAAAGATTATGAAGGCATTTATCGTATGTGATAAAATGATTTACCAATACAAACATATGAAGCCGAAGACCAATAATCTTATTAACATCCCAACCCAGAATTCTGGCTGCCTGTAAATTAATATCTTTTATGATACAGGATGAATCCAATATCATGTAGCCAATGGGAGAATAATTAAAAAGCTCATTATAATAAAGACGAGATTCTTCAAGCTGTTGTTGTGTTTCTTTGAGTACCTGATTTTGTAATTCCAGTTCCATGTAAGATATGTCTAGCTCTTCAATGAGCTTTACAATTTCGGTTTCGGTTTCAATATTTTGGGAAGGATCAGAATGGTTTGCTTGAGCTAAATCTGATGCTTTTTGTTTTAATTCTTGATATTTTTTTGAAAAATAGAATTTATTATCCATGTCGTTTACCAGTCCATCGCTTTCTTTTTTTTTCAGCCAGTCGAATGGGCTGACAGCTTGTTTTTACAGCATCGTATCCCAAAAAGACATTAATTTGTTGTTTCATTTCTGCATTGGGTTTTACGTAGTATTCTTTGGGTAATTCAATGATTGTCTCTGTTTCACCCGGAACCAATAAATGCAGAAATGATCGGCATGCGCCGCTGTTTTCTTTGATACGCTCGTACAGATTATTTAGCAAATCTTTATTCATCCGAGACAAATCGACATGGATATGAACGCCGGCAGACCATGTATTTTCTGCTTCTTCAAGAGGAACAATGGCATCAGCAATAATTTTAACAGACTTTTCATTTTTTTGGACTTCTCCCTGAACAATAAGGGCACGATCTTGTTCAAAAAGATGAGAATATTTTGCATACATATCTGAAAAAACGACAGTTTCAAAAGAACCAACTTTGTCTTCAAGACCTAAAAAAGCCATTTGATCCCCTTTTTTGGTGCGAATCGGTTTTGTTGATGCAATGGCACCACAAATTCTTACTGCCGCACCATGACTTTTATTGACAAGGGTTTCAGAGCAAACATCTGAAAACTGTTCCATAACATCCTTGAATTTATCCAAAGGATGTCCGGTAATAAAAAAGCCCAGGCTTTCCTTTTCAAAATTAAGCATGACAGAATCATCCCATTCATCCATTTCTTTTAAAACAGGATAATTTATTTTTGCTTTTTTACCGCCAAATAATGTTAATTGACCGCTTTGTTTATCGCGTTGGGATTTCTGGCCAAAATCCAGTGCATGTTCCAAACTTTCCATCATTTGAGATCTTTTGGCTTTGGTAGATGCAAATGCACCACATTTAATTAAATTTTCTACCACACGTTTATTCACACGTCTGAGATCCACACGTTCACAAAAATCAAATAATGAAAGAAGTTTACCATCCTTTCGGGCTTCGATAATTGCATCAACAGCCCCTTCACCCACATTTTTAATGGCCATTAAGCCAAAACGAATTTCACCATTTCTGACAATAAAATGATGCATACTTTCATTGATATCTGGGGGTTGCACCTTTATTTTATGACTGCGACATTCTGTGATGAATTTTAACACAGCATCTGTATTACCCATTTCTGAGGACAGCAGTGATGCCATAAATTCTACGGGATAATGGGCTTTTAACCATGCGGTTTGATATGCAATCAATGCATAAGCAGCGCTATGAGATTTATTAAAACCATAGCCACCAAATTTTTCCATTAAATCAAAGATATGTTTGGCTTTTTCTGCATTTAGTTTATTCTCCTTTGCACCATCCATGAAACGTTGACGATGTTTTGCCAATAACTCAGCAATTTTTTTCCCCATTGCTTTACGAAGATCATCAGCTTCAGACATGGAGTAATTGGCCAGAACCGATGCAATTCGCATGACCTGTTCTTGATAGACAATAACACCATAGGTATCTTTGAGAATACCTTCTAGTTGTGGAAAAGGATACTCGACCTTTTTCAAGCCATGTTTGCGATCAACAAAATCATCCACCATGCCACTGTCAAGGGGACCGGGACGATACAGCGCAACCAGGGCAACGATATCTTCAAAACACTCTGGTTTTAAACGAATCATAAGCTCTTTCATACCACTTGATTCCAACTGAAATACACCTGTGGTATCACCACGTTGAATGAGCTTAAAGGTCTTTTCATCATCCAGCGGTAATTTGTCAAGATTGGGTCTTTCTATACCTTGTTCTTTAATAAATTCGAGGGCTTGTTCGATAACAGTCAGGTTTCGTAATCCTAAAAAATCAAATTTAACCAATCCTATTTTTTCCACACATTTCATGTCAAACTGGGTGACAATTTCACCATTTTTTCCTTTGAACAATGGCAGATAATTAACCAGGGGTTTATCACCAATAACTACGCCAGCGGCATGTGTCGACGCATGCCTGGGTAAGCCTTCGAGAACTTTACAAACATCCAGAAGCTTCTCATATTGCGGGTTTTCATCAGCCAATTCCTGAAGTTTCGGCTCTTCAATCAAGGCATCTTTAAGTTTGATTCCGATTTTTTCAGGAACAAGTTTGGCAATCATATCAACTTCATGAAGCGGGATATTTAATACACGTCCTACATCACGAATCACTGCACGGGTCTTTAAACTTCCAAAAGTAATAATCTGAGCCACATAATCACCACCGCCATATTTTTCAACAACGTATTTAAAAACATTTTCGCGGCCTTCAATACAAAAATCAACATCAATATCCGGCATGCTTTTTCGGGCTGGGTTGAGAAATCTTTCAAAAATCAGGTCGTATTTCAATGGATCCAGATTGGTAATTTCCAAAGCATAAGCAACCAGACTTCCAGCAGCGGATCCTCGTCCAGGGCCGACTGGAACACCATTATTCTTAGCCCATTTAATAAAATCTGAAACCACAAGAAAATAACCGGGGAACCCCATATCTTTGATCACATTCAATTCGGTTTCCAGGCGGTCACGATAGGGGGTTTCATCCAAATCCGGATTGTCTTGTCGCATGTTTGCCAGGATATTATCCAGCCCCTGATGTGCCATTTCATCAAGAACAATATCAGGTGTTTTATCCGGGCCAGTATCGAAAACAGGAAAATGATAGGTATTCATGTCAAATTCAAGATTGCAGCGCTCTGCAATGGCACGTGTATTTTCAATCGCATTTGGATAATCTTTAAAGGCAGCAAGCATTTCATCAGGGGATTTAAAATAGAGTTGATTGGTATTAAATTTCAGTCGATTAGGTTCATCCAGGGTTTTGCTGGTTTGAATGCACAGTAAAACATCATGCGCCTCGGCATCATTGCTTGAAAGGTAATGACAATCATTTGTCGCCACCAGAGGGATCCCGAGTTTTTGATGCATTTCCAAGAGCCCCTGGTTAACCTTTTCTTGAGCGACAATACCATTGTCTTGAACTTCAAGAAAAAAGTGATCTTCACCAAATAAATCCGCATAAAAATTTGCAACTTCATAGGCTTTATCTACTTTATTATCCAGTATCAAATGCGGGATTTCGCCATGAAGACATGCAGACAAGGCAATGAGTCCTTTAGAATGCTTTTTCAGTAATTCTCTGTCAATTCTGGGTTTATAATAAAAGCCTTGTGTCTGCCCAATGGATGTCATTTGACACAAATTTTGATAGCCTTCTTCATTTTTGGCCAGTAATACAAGATGGCGCATACCTGCTTTATCTTGAGCGGATTTATCTGTCAAAGAACGTGGTGCCATATAACATTCACAGCCAATAATGGGTTTAATACCCGCTTTTTTGGCTTTTTCGTAGAACTCCACAGTACCGAACATTGTGCCATGATCGGTCATCGCAACAGAATCCATTTCATATTCTCTGGCTCTTTCGAGTAAATTACTCAGCCGAATAGCGCCATCAAGAAGGCTGTATTCTGTATGTACATGTAAGTGTATAAATGGGGACATATTTGGCCTCTATTATTTTTATGTATTCATTAAATCCTGGATATAAAATCTTGTGAATTAATCTGACTATATCGAAATCTATCAATTTTTCAATGATTATCTCTTATGAAAGACTTTTTGGGATTGTGTTCATCCGCCAATAAAGTTTTAAAATATCCCAAAAAATGTAAAAAGGATCAAAACCCAGCCTGATTTTTGATAAGTGATTATTTACCAAAACCACAGGCAAATAATTAACTTGCCATTTGAATTGTCTGGCCAGAATAAATATTTCAACATCAAAGGCGTATCCATTAATTTGAGACTGTTGAATAATTTTCTGAGCACAAGATTGGCGAAACCCCTTTATTCCGCATTGTGTATCAGTGACTTCAATACCCAATAGTTTGTGAACCAAACAAGAGAATACTCGGCTGGCCCAAATACGTTTTTGACTCAAACCCGCATCATTACGAGAAAGTTTCAAATGACGATTACCTGAGATAATGTCACAGGAAGTTTTTTCAAACAATCCAATTGCATGAAAAAAGAAATGCGGATCATATGGAAGATCCGCATCAGTAAAAAAGATATATAATCCTTTTGCGTGTTTTAACCCGAACCGGATTGCAGATCCCTTTCCCATATTTTGGGGATATCCAAGATATTGAATTTGACGAATCTTTGATGATAGCCTTTTAACAATGTTTGCAGTCTGGTCTGTACTGCCATCATCAACAAATAAAATTTCAAAATGCGAAAACTGATGAAAACAAAACGCAAATAGTTTGTGAAGTGTGTTTTGAATTCGCTTTTCTTCATTGAAACCAGGGATTATTATCGATATATAAATTGATTTCATAATTATTAATGGTATACCATGATGGAATGACGAGTATAATTCACTTATGTGTATTAATTTAGTGAAATATTAGATCACTGTCAATAAAAACATTCTCAAGTAGGAAGGGATGATGTTTTTCTTCTCAAGAGATTTCAATTAGTAACTAAATTTTTTTTATGTGCATTAACTGGAATATGAATGATGACGTTTTATGCTTTTCTAAATCCCCTGAATGAGCTTTTCAATTTTTACTTTTTCACTATATTGATCATCTGTTAGTATTTTTTGCGCCCAACCATAATTCGGATTATTATCAAAATCTATTCCAACAATGAATGTTAACAAAATAAATGAGACGATACTTGTTTCAGTGCTTATATGATATGTCAATGCTTTTTTTATTCCGACATTTATTTGATTATCTATCTCATTTTGTGGTATTCTTTTAAGAAAGTCACGATATTTATCTTGAAGAAAGGTGTGAACTTTTTTTTTAAACTGAGCCTGTCTTTCTTTATTTACGCTCTCTATTTGTTGTTTTCTTATGACCAGCATAAAAATAGCCTCGGTTTATGTTTTCAAACATAACAAATTGAATAAATGATAAATGCAAACACAATGATAGCATCTAAAAAAGTGATGATCCAGAAAGTTCGGTATCTGAATCTTTCAAAACCTTTGTTTTTTTATGAATCTTACAATTCGTGAAAATTACCTGCTTGAGATCTGCATTACGTATGTCAACTAAATTATTAAAGATGACCTGATCAAATATAACATTTTGTAGAACGGCTGCTCTCATCATGGATTCATCACTGATTGCAAAGCCTGTAAAATTAGAGTTTTTAATCAGGGCCACTGCTATTATAAAAGAATCAACTTTCTTTGTCATTACATGAATATCATTTGCACTGGCATTAATTAAATTAAGCATATGAATATGGTCAGTTTTTATGATTAATTGCTGAATTTTTGCTCTTAAGCCAAAAAAATCAACAATTTCAGGACTTATGATTTGAAAATTATCAATATTGCTCTGTGCAAAAGATATTTTTTTGCATTTGTCTAATGACATAGAAACATTTTTTATTTGAGATTCTGAAAATGAAATTTCCCCCATAAGGCATTGATAAAAATGAACATCTACAATTTCAGAACGGCTGTAATCACAATTCTGAAAGGAAGATTTCGAAATATTCAACTCAATTAATTGACTGTCAATGCTTTCAATATTGAATAATACTTGAATAAATTGGGATTCCCTTTGGATTGTATTATTCATTGTACACGCGTTAAATTCACAATCTTCAAATTTAACATTAACAAAGTTTGAAGCATCAAACGCGACATCATAAAAAATACATTTTCTGAATGAAGTATTTTTGAGCGTTGCTTTTTTCAGGGTAGATTGAGTAAAAGTAGTATTATTAATTTCAGAGTTAATGATATTTGAATAATCAAAATTGACATCAATCAATTTCAAATCATTCAATTGGGCATGCAATAATTCAATGCCTTGAATGTTGCAGTCCTTAATTGATGCATGCGATACTGTAATACCTTTTGAATATTTTTGATTAAAAGCCTTAACATTATCAATGGCTTTAATAAATTCATCCTGATTCATACGCGTTTCTCCACCTATTGCCTGATTCATTGTAAAAAAAAATAGATAACTGAAAAACAAATAAAGCAAAGTATAATTTTTAAGAACATTTATCCCATGATAAATCATTTCTTTATCTTCCTTGTCAAAAATTTTGTTTTAACCTATTTTTAGTCGGTTTTTCTGCAGCGATTCGTTTAATAAAATATTGTCTTGCCCATCCTAAAGTAAAGTAATAATCCTTAATTCCATATGTAATTCGTATTGGAAAACACCACTCTGAATCATAATTGTAGTGTCCATATTGTTCGTCAAAGTTTTCAATCCTTTTACCATATGGGTCATATTGATTTTTTTGGAATTTAATTTTCATGTATAATTCTTTACCCGTATCACCAGCGATAATATATTTAAACAATTCAAGATTTGTAAAGACAGTTTCTTTTCCAGTTTCTCTATTTATTTCAGCATAATTACTTTTTTGGGGGCCAACTAAAAAGATTCCCTCATCTTTGTGACCAGGAAGTTCTATCTTTTGAGAAAGTGTACACCATAACCCATAAACATTTTTATGTATACTGATCGTTTCAAGGAATGATACCTTTTGATCAATCAATCGGACATTAAATTGAATTTCTTCAGGTGTGTTATCTTTTAAAAATCCATCAAATTTTTGAACAACAGTTTTATGTTTTTCAATAATATCAAGATAATCCAGAGAAACTGCAAAACGAGGTTTTGCGGTCATAAGACCGGTCTCAACTGCAAATACATTACAAAACTGACCATCAGGGCTAAACTTAATAATACTGGCGCTCGGATTCGTTGAACCTTGAGAATAAAATTCATTATTATAGTTTTTTTTGGGAATAGAACCTGCTGAATCAGATACAACAAAGACAGATTTATCAAAATATAATTTACAACTTTTTGCAGATTGATTAATAGTTGATCTACAGGGAAAGTGAAAAGATTTAACTCTAATGGAATTATCACCCCATGTATCTATACGCTTGAATTGATACAAACCACGACGATGAGAATGTCCAGACAAAAAAATATTGATCTGGTTTAAACCAATATAGTTCTCATACATTTTTTTTCTGTTGACTTGAAATGTTCCCATATCATAGTTTGAGTAATCATGAAACATGTCGTATTCAATATCTCCTTCTAGCCCGCCTTTATCTGCAATATTGGTGTTATAACTTGCATAAGTAAAATGTGAGAAAAGTATTTTTTTCTTGCGCTTGTTCTTGATGACATGCTCAATTAAATCTTTTTGTTTATCAGATATTGATTCATTAGCGCGGGGTAAGTGAGCAACACCCTGAGCATCGCGATCAATCGTATTTTTATAAATATTTTCAGTTGTTAGAGGAATTTTACTGGGGATTTGATCATACGAAATCATTTCCTCACTCTGTCCCCAACCCAATCCGATTAAAACTTGATTCATAAATTCATATACAAAATCTGTAAATGGACTTACAAGCGTGTAATACCAGATAAACAACTCGGCTTTAAAATTAAATTTGGTAACCACTTTAGCATAACTGTCACCAAAAGCCAGAATTGCTTCATAGATTGTTAAGTTATGGTCTGCAGGTATTCCCTCATTTGCTCGAAACATACCAAAGCCTAAGCGTGGAGATATTCCAAATGGATCCCTGTATACTTCATGGTTACCTGTTACAATAAATATGGGTTTTTGATATTTCATATAAAAATTGTGCAGTAAACTCAAAAAGGTCAGATATGAACTATACATTTGATAACTCGAATTTTCAGATGCAACATCGCCTGAAAGATCACACTCAGACCTTACTTTTAAAATGTCTTTATTACCAGAAAATGTATCCAATATATGATCCTCGGGATAATAATCTCTTACATAGTCAATTAAATCTCCAGTAATAATTAATACATCAATATCATTTGCTTTACCGACTGTATTCAATAAATCCTGAACACTGTTAAAAGCGACATTTACCATACTTCCAATTGTAGATGATCTTGAATCCCTATCTCCACCGATAACCCTTGCACCAGACTTATTAATAAGACAATGTCTGTTTACGATATGCAAATCTGACATATGAGCGATATTTAAATACTGCTTTTTTTGAATAATGAAAACAGGATGAAAAATTTGCAACGGGCATGATTCATCATTAAAAGAAATTCTATGGTTATTACCATAATTGCTGATTTTCGGTAGATATTTTCCCTTTTTGTATATTTTTTGCCCTTGTTTATTGATCAAGTTGTTTGAAACCCAGATTTTGTCCATTGTATCTTCATAATACGTATCAGGGTCATCACTTGATGAATACAACCAGGCAAGATGAAATATCCCTTTTTTTTGGAAGAAGCCTCTTTCATCAATATCAGGTCTTATGGTAATTCTATAAAAGTGCGTATACTCATTCTGATCCAGACTTTTTTTCAGTGGATCATACAGTATTGCTTTCTTTAAGCCAATTTGACCGGCATCATTCGGTGAACAATGAAACGTATTGTTTTCCGAGCATTTAACTTTATCAATAATAATATTCTCAATAGCTTTTTCATGATTACTAAATAATAAATTACCAGATATTCTTTTTTTGGCTCTTGACCATTGAAGCATATTCAATTGTCTGTCAACTTGTAATGGATTCGGCGGAACGTTATCTTTTGATGCAATTAATAATGAAAATGGTTCGTTTATATAGCTGACAAGCGGACAACCCATCGAAGGGTAAATAATTATTGCATGATATGGCATTATTGAAATTTCTAATTCATAAGTATAACTTGAAGATACATTAAAATACGATGAATCTGGTTGAGATAATGTTTTTTCTGAAATTACTTTCTGTTTATCAGTGGAATCATTTAACATAAGAAAGCAAGATGACGATTTATTTTCTGATTGCTCTAAAAAACCAATAGAAATCTTGACTTTATTTTGTTTTGAGATATCAGTTTCAGCAATCATGTTATTTGCAATTTTACCTATTTTAATCGTTTCAAGATTCGTATCAGAAAAAAAAGTCAGTTTATAATCCAGACCATTCAAATCTTTGAGATGCCTGTTTGAATCTTTACTGTATTCATCAATCACTTGGATACGAATATGATAACACTCTTTACTTGAAGGATCAGGGTTTTTTTTGAAGTTATAAATAGGATCTTCATTGAAACTGGCCTTTTTTTGTAAAGAAGACCATACATTTGGTTCTAATGATTCATATTGAGTACATGTACAACTGTCTGAACTATAGGAATTATTTCCAAATACTTTTTCAATCTCAGGCTTAAAGAGTTCATCTTTTTCTACAGTAACAATGACAAAACAATTTAATTCTGCTCCATCAGATTGTTTAAGCCATCCCGCAGGCGTTTTGGGGGTAAGTTGAATTTTATAAGATCCTGGCGGTTTATAAAAAGGGGCTTTTATTTTAAATTTGAATAAACCCACTTGTCCAGGAGCAACAGCATCTTCTTCAAGAATTGATAGCCTGTGTTTTCCTGGCCAGTCATGGTTAAATTCTACACCTTCATTGATATCAGGATGACTGTAAGTTCCCAAAGCGATTTTTGTAATTCGATTGTTTTGGTTATGGTTTTCCCAGATTTCACCCCCCGTATTTTTAAATTTGATCCACCATTCAACGGAATCCCCCTGTTTCAATACTGGATAATCAGCCTGGCTATGATATTGGGCCGCAAAATCATGAAATTTTCTGTTTTCAGTAATAAATTGTGTTGGGTTTACCCAGCCATTATGGTTAGAGCTATAACCACTTCCTGGTTTCCCCCAAGCGGTACTTTCTTTGCTGCGAATTTCAAAATGCAAATGCGCTGTGTAACGCCCGCCGCCGGTTCCAATGGTCCCAATTTGTTGACCTTTCGTAACAATTTCATTGAGATTCACATTAATATTTTCAAGATGCGCATATAAAGATT
>Ga0272440_1003190_pt1 | contig 12345 bp, 10 predicted proteins | sample SSMMMBAug17_FD_192440 | JGI IMG/M metagenome (GOLD analysis project Ga0272440, IMG submission 192440) | Marine sediment archaeal communities from Little Sippewissett salt marsh, Falmouth, MA, United States - SSM-MMB-Aug17 | ecosystem: Environmental > Aquatic > Marine > Wetlands > Sediment ... | reverse complement strand
TTTGTCCGGAGGGCGAACACAAGGTTCGCCCCTACATTGGTTTTGGTCATAAGTTTGATACTGGTTTTTGTCCGGAGGGCGAACATAAGGTTCGCCCCTACATTGGTTTTGGTCATAAGTTTGATACCGGTTTTTGTCCGGAGGGCGAACACAAGGTTCGCCCCTACATTGGTTTTGGTCATAAGTTTGATACCGGTTTTTGTCCGGAGGGCGAACACAAGGTTCGCCCCTACATTGGTTTTGGTCATAAGTTTGATACTGGTTTTTGTCCGGAGGGCGAACATAAGGTTCGCCCCTACATTGGTTTTGGTCATAAGTTTGATACTGGTTTTAGTTCGAAGGGCGAACACAAGGTTCGCCCCTACGTTGGTTTTGGTCATAGGTTTGAAACTGGTTTTAGTTCGAAGGGCGAACATAAGGTTTGCCCCTACATTGCTTACAACACCCCGCTAATCAAGCGATTCACCAGCGGCATTGTATTTGAAAGCGTCACTGCCAGACAAGACAATAAGAAGAAACCCAATAACCATTCAATCCATATTATTACAGCATAATGTACGCCAAATATTTTTCCGGAAATGGTTGTGTCTCGGTAGCCAATCTTAAAAAGGATGACATAACTGAATCGCATGGCATTGAGCAATTGATCCATGTGCAAACGATTAATTTGTACAGGTTTGTTCTCTGTAATGAAAAGTTGTGGCAGATCAAACAGCCGCTGCTTAAATGTATGATCATATGTACTGTCAGTTGCAGCATACGTTCGGCTCAGTTCCCCCCGCCAATACAATAAACTGAATACAAAATGAAAAAAAATACACCATCCGGTAATCCACCATATCTTTGTCCCATAGCCGGTAAAAACGCCCCAAAAATACCACTCTAATTCCAATTGCCAGCGCTTAAATGTAAACTCTTTGGCTTGTCTGGCTTCATTCAGTTCAATACTCTTTCTTAAATAGATAACGTCATTTTTGTCTGCAAGGCGATTTTGAAAGATATTTTCAAACATCTGAAGTACTTCTGAAATGGGCTCTATGGAAAGATCTACTATTTTTCTGTGTTTATCATCATTATCTAAAAGCTGTTTGTCAGCAAAACTGTAAATACGATTCTTTTGCTTACATATCCATTTTTCTATTCCTGGAATCTGTGACCATTCAATATAAATATTTGATATATTCAAATATGACATCATGATTTTGTCTGTGCGCGTTAAATCGACATCACGAAAATTTACAAAACCTTTGGCTGTAATCATTTCCATGGAAAGGCTGCTTGAAAATACTGCACGAATATAATTCGCATCAGCCTTAAAGGTGACAAATCTCATGACGACAGCATTGTTTTCCTTATTGTCTTTATTCCCAAAAATAACCCCTGAAAAATCAACATCATCTTCAAAAACAACATCCTGAAAATGTGCTGAACCAATCCATGCATTGCGAAAGTCTACACGATCCTTAACAATTGTTGGACTCTTTAGACTATAAATATCCAACTGATTGACCAGACAATTCCTGAAATCAACATAGCCATTAAATCGAACATTTTTAATTTTCAGGATGGTATAAAATTGGGATGATTTAAAATACGCCAGGTGCTGAAATGTAGATTCAAAGAAATCAGTCTGATCATGAAAAACTGCTTCGTAAAAATTGCATTCTCTATGAAACATGATATTTTTTAACAAAGTTTCTGATTGAAAAATGGCTTTTGAAAAATCAGCTTTGCCACGAAATGAACTTCCCGAAAAATCAGTCAAATCCTGAAATCGGATCATTGAAAAGTTTGCATTGGCATTAAAATTATTTTTTGAAAACTCTGCTTCACTCATAAAACGCGCTTCTGTAAAAATGGCCTGATCCTGGAAAGAAACATGGAAAAAATCTGCATCAGAATAAAAACGTGCATTTGAAAAATCGGCTTTTTGAAGAAATCGGGACTCAGAAAATATGGTATCGCCATGAAATTTTATCCCTTGAAAATTTGAAGACCCATGAACCACTATTTCATGAAAATCTATATCCTGAGATTGAATATTGGTATTAACAAAATAGATAGTTTTTAAAAATATGCTTTCTTGAAAAACAAGCTGACTTCCTGTGAATAGACTTTTTGAAAAAATTGCTGATCCATGAAATCGTGATTTTGAAAAAAAGGTATTACCCGAAAAGTGTACATTTTTAAACTGACTGCTGAGACTTTTAAATTCGGTGTTTGAAAAGTCTGCAAGTTTGAGAAATTGTGAGTTGTTAAAAAAAACTGTTCCTGTAAAAACAGTTTCTTCAAAATTTACATTATCTTTAAAAATAACTGCCTGAAATGATGCCATATGCATCTGAGCATTTTTGAATAATACATTTTCATGAAATATGGTACTGATGAAAACAGCCACAGAAAAATCAGCACCGCTAAAATCAGTACTTTTATAAAAATTAACATTGGTAAAATAGGATTCTTTTTCATATGAAGTGTTTGAAAAATCAGCATCACCCAATATTTCTGCACCTCTGAAAGATACAAATCGAAATCGGGTATTGGAAAAACGAACTTCTTTGGAGTAAAAATGAGATTTAACAAAAACCGCACCATGCACACCAAAAAAAGCATCCTGACAATCAACAATGCCGCAAAAAAAGGCATCAACAAATGATGCCTTGCCGATAAATTGCGTGTTCTGACACAATAAATCACGAACAAAAATGGCATCAGAAAACCAGGCATCACCTGTAATTGTTGATCCCTTAAAATTTAATTTATCATAAAACAATGTCCTTCCCGCAGAAATACTTCGATAATTTAAAGAATCCATTTGGATTTCACAATCCATAATATTAATTTCATTATGAACAATATAATAGGAACTGATAATTCTTTGTTTTTTGTCCTGCAACAGTTGTTTCTGACTTTCCGACCAATGCACTGGAAAGTCACTTTTTTTGATTGAATTTTCAGGTAAAGTAGAAAAATCAAGGCCGCCGGTAATAATTGATTCTTTTATGGATATTGCTTTACTGGTGTGTTTGATTACACGAATCAGGTCCGATCCTTTGATAGTATGATTACAAATTGTTTCACCCTGTTCTACTTTTTGAGCGATTTGTTTTTCAGAAATGGGGCCATTGATTGCCTTTAAATGATTGCCAGAAACTGCATGCACTGATGTCGTAAAACAATAAAAATATGTCATAATCAATATAAGGATCTGCACACAAATTGAAATATTGAAATTCATTGTGCACTCTTGAGTCTTCGGTATTCATTTAGATGATGCAGCAATTCGGATAAAATCTCTTTGGGGTACAATTTGTCTGCAAAATCAAACCATACCGGGCGGGTGGCATCCATGATTTCTTGAAGTGCTTGATTTGAGAACTTGACATCCTCTATACCATAATTGACCATGGCACTTATGGAACGTTTATTGAGCCTTCGAACAGCTTCAGAAAATTCACGTTCAACATATTCCTGAAAATACCCATTAATGCGTTCATGATAATAGGGGCTGATGGTATTCCATGATTCTTTGCGCAAAACAACAGTACCAATCGCGTATCGAATTTTAATCTGATGAACGTATTTAACATTTGTGTACATATTCGCAGTGAGAACAAAAATGGCTGGTGCAATGAATGCTTCTACTGTGCTTTTCTGAAGAATATGTTTATACATACTCACACTGTCAGTTTCGGCACAAATGACTTTTGCGCCAAGTCGATTCAAGACCATCCTTTCAAGCGCGCCATACCATGAGCCAAAATGGACATCCTTAAACTGCTCAATGTGGGTGATTCGTGCGGTTCGCGTATATATTTGATCAAAATCCTGCTCAGTCATCAACAGCAGAATATAGCCGCGCCTGTCCATGAGTTTTTCAAAGCGATGACGCATTTTTGAGATAACATAATCAAATTCTCCACGCGTCCGAAATAAAAAAGGCAAATTCAGCACAGACATTTCAGGGCATATCAATGATGTACCATAGCCACTGATCCCTCCGATATCAAGTGCACCAGATTCCAATTTTCTAATAATGCTTCTGTCATCGCCAATCACATCACCCCAATGCACTTTGACAGTGATATTGCCATTGGTGACCATGTTGAACACAGGTAAAATAATTTCTCGATATAGTTTGGCCCATCCCATGTATTTGGGAGCCAACGTTCCGGCTGTCCATACATATTTGTCTTGTGAAAAACCAACGACATCTGGTTCCGCAGAATCTTTACTGTGAGAAATCAAATACATTTTAATATCGCTTAATTCTTCCGGTGTAACCAATTGCGTAATATCTTTTTTTCGTCGATGCTTATTCTTGTCGAAAAAACGACGCCATTGGGCTGATGTGTATCGTGCGGGGGTAAACGCCCTGATTTTTTTGTTATTTTTATGGCAAGAACCACATTTATTTATAAACAAAGCACTCGAATCATCAGCGCGCGTATGATCAATACACGAGAACGTCATAATTAATATCAAGAAACATATCCAAAAATCTTTCATTTTAATTGCCTTATCTTCAATTTTGATTGAATAAAACATGCATGAAAAATGCCATAATTCGTAATATTATGTGCAATCAAGAAACAGGAGGTATCGTTAAAAGTAAAAAAAAATCTTTTGCAATTTTTTGAAAAAAGTATAAAAGATATTTTCTTATGAATGATCAAGACAAAGCAAAAACAGAAAGCTGGGTACAATATATTTCTATGTCCCCGCCTTCTTTGAATAATAACACTGCTGATGTTGACAGGTTAACCGCTCAACTAAAACAACAAATGGAGGTTCAATCCATAAGCATTGACCGGTCAGTCATGATTTCACTGCCACGAGTGTTACGCAAATCTAATTTCAATGTGCGATGCATTTTGTTTGGGTATGATCATTGTTATCAGTTAATTGATGTTCAACCATCAAATGAATGCATACCTGTTTATGGCCTGGCCATTGATTTAGGAACAACGCGCGTGGTGTTGAGACTTTTGGATTTAGTTGATCACAGCACAATTACCGAAACAACGATGGACAATCCACAAGGTAAAATTGCCCCGGATGTCCTTGCACGCATTCATTACACAGACCAACCAGGCGGACTGGATCACCTTCAACGATTAATTATTGATGCCATCAATCAACACATTCAGCATATTTGTACAGCACAAGGGATTGATTCCCAACACATCATGTGCATGTCCATTGCAGGCAATACCTGCATGACTCATTTATTTTTAGGATTCCCGCCACAGGCAATCATACGTGAACCCTATATTCCTGTAATCAACAGGCAAATGGTTTGTTCTTGTGATGACCTGGGGATAAAAATTCACCCACAGGCCCGGTTATTTATTTTTCCAAATATTGGAAGTTATTTTGGGGGAGATCTCATTTCCGGAATTTTGGCCTTAGATATGCATCATCAGTCAGAAATATCCATAATGGTCGATGTTGGAACAAATGCCGAAGTTGTATTAGGCAGTAAAGACTGGATGATCGCCTGTGCTGGCGCTGCTGGCCCTGCGCTGGAAAGTGGTGTTTCAAAAATTGGAATGACAGCCGGACCAGGAGCTATCGAACGTATTCAAATGAATAATCTTTCTTTTACCTGGCAGACGATTGATCACAAAAAGCCAATCGGCATATGTGGATCAGGCTTTATCGATCTGGCAGCGGTGCTATTCCAATCAGGCATGTTGGATATTCGTGGAAAGCTCGTACCGGATCAGTGCAAAGAAAGATTATTGCATATCAACGATATCATGCATTTTGTGGTTGTCCCTGCTGAAATGTCTGCCACTGGTAACCCTCTGACCATTTCACAGGTTGATATAGACAGCCTGATCCGATCCAAAGCAGCCATGTATACCATACTGAATACGATTGCACAATCAGTTGGGGTCCACCTGTCAGATGTTTCAACCTTTTATGTTGCGGGCACGTTTGGTGCGTATATTGATCCATCATCAGCCATTACTATTGGAATGATTCCAGATTTGCCGCTAGAGCGATATCGTTCAGTTGGAAATACTTCCCTTGAAGGTGCGTCTCGTGTATTGTTATCTCGAAAGGATATTGAATCTGTCTCTGATATTCATAATCTCATCACCTATATGGAATTGAATGTGAATCAGGAATTTATGAACCGATTCAGTGCCGCGAAATTTATACCCCATACTGACACGAAACTGTTTCCATCTGTCGAGGTTCCATCAATTTAAATATGAATATCATTTGAGTGTAACCATAATAGCCGGTGACTACAATGTGCTCATCATTTTTTTGAACTGGTTCAAAAAATGGTGAGAGATCATTTAAATTCCGGCCATTTTGGTTACACTCATATCATTTCAGGAGATCATTATGAATACAAAATCTTTTTTTATCACTGCCATATGCATATCAATGCTTGCATACATCACAGCCCATGCGCAAATGCCTTTAGATTCTGAATCAAAGTATCAATCAGTGAATCTGCCAAGTTTGTCCATTTTATCATATAATGTCGAAAAGCTTTGCCAGAAATATAAGATCTGTAATGCGACGCGTGTTCATGACTTACTTCGTAAAGGTCAATTCAACTATCTTCTGTTAACCGATGAAAAAAAATCTGATGTACAATTCTTTTTGTCTAAAACCATGAATAATTATTGGAGCATTCAAGTCAATAAAAAACATTGGTTTGTTTTGGCCACAGATCAGCATCTGGTATTCGAACTTTTGGAAAAGGCACAATATCTGGCTGATGAGAATCAGTTTTATCAGGCAGAGCAAAAAATTCAAAAAATTTTAACATTAAAACCAGATATGGGGCAGGCATATATGTTGTGGGCATATTGTAAATTTCAGCAAAACCAACTCGATCAATTTATTCAATATGGCGAAAAGGCCATTGTATTGGATCACACCAACCCCCATTATTACAATCAAATGGCCTGGTTTTATGCCACTACAAAATACAGCAAGTATCGAGATGGACGAAAAGCGCTTCAGTATTCATTAAAAGCGGTTTCAATGTTACCGGATAACTGGTCATTTACAGATACGCTTGCGGCTGCTTATGCCTGCAATGCACAATTTCATGAGGCTTATGATACACAAAATAAATCCATATTGCTCATACGCGACAGCAATCTTCCAGCAGATAAAATTCATCATTATTTAAAAAAAATGAATCACAGAAAAACAATGTACCAGCATCGAAAGGCATATGTTGAAACACACTGATAAGTAAGGTCTCATTTCAAAAAATAAATCTAATACGCATATGATCGGCAAAAAATAACGACATAGGCAGTTTTTTCCGATATAAGCATGTTTATATTTGATATATTTTCAGATAATTATAAAATTTTATTTTATAAACATGCGATTCTATTGACATGGAAACAAAATCATTGCTTGAATATATTCCAAGTACTTTCAAAGGGTTACCTGATGGCATATTTTCTGCAATTTGTCTCTATAATTGATAAAAACACAGGAGGTCACTATGAGTGAACTGATTAACAGTGCAGTCAATTTTGGATTATCACAGGCTGTTCAATCAAGCTTATCCCAGGATGCAAGATACGATATGATCGCCAATAATCTTTCGAATATTGAAACGCCGGGCTTTAAAGGGGACATGATGTCCTTTGATCAGGCACTGGATGAAGTGGTTACGACAGATTTTGCAGATGGGCAAACGCGGCATACCGGCAATGTATTGGATGTTTCATTAAATAATGGCATGTTTTTTACAGTGGAGACCCCCGGTGGCATCCGCTACTCGCGTAATGGGAGTTTTACACTAAATTCGGAAGGCACATTGATTTCATCCAATGGGCATCCAATTATGGGGCAAAATGGACCCATTACAATAAATGGAAACAATGTCGTTATTAATGAAGCAGGTGATGTCCTGGTTGATGGCCAAAATGTAGATACGTTAAAAATTGTAAATTTTGGAAGCGATAACATTGACAATGGTTGGATTTTTGGTGAGGAAGGCAGCCGATTGGAGGACTTGAAAAAAGAGGGAACATCTTATTTCCGGTATGATGGCGAAAACCAAAACTTGCCACAGGCGGACAATGTTAAGGTGACCCAAGGGACATTGGAGCAATCCAATGTATCGGCAATGAATCAAATGATTCGATTGATAGAAACCCAGCGAAATTTTGAAGCATATCATAAAATAATCAGAGCATTTATGGAAACAGATACCAAGGCCGTCACCGATGTGGGACGATTGGGATAAGGTTATATAAACAAGGAGTTTTTCAATGATAAGAGGATTATGGTCGGCAGCCTCTGGCATGTCAGCCCAACAGCTAAGTATAGATGTCATTGCCAACAATTTGGCAAATGTGAATACTGCGGGTTTTAAAAAAAGCCGGGCAGATTTTCAGGATTTGATGTATCAAACACTGCGTGTAGCTGGCGCAACCACAGCCAGCGGCAATGAAACCCCCACTGGCATCCAAATTGGTATGGGCTCAAAACCAGTAGGCGTTCAGAAAATGTTTTCCCAGGGCAATTACAGCCAGACCGATAATGAACTGGATTGGTCCATTGAAGGTAAGGGCTTTTTTAAGGTGAACAATAATGGTGAGGAGCTTTATACGCGTGCAGGAAGTTTTAAGCTTGATAGTGAAGGATATGTCTGTACATCATCAGGAGATCGTGTGCAACCTGAAATTACCATTCCGCCAGAAACGATTTCCATATCAGTAGACCCAGGCGGCAAACTGGTCGCTTTTGGTCCGGATAATACCGAACTTGCCACAGCAGATTTAAAATTGTATTCTTTTTCAAATCCAGGCGGTTTGTATAGTGTGGGAAGAAACTTATATCGTCCCACTGAAGCCTCTGGTCAATCAATTGAGGGTGATCCCGGGCTTGATGGTTTTGGTACCATTGGTCAAGGCTTTCTTGAAATGTCCAATGTGGATGTGGTTCAACAAATGGTTGCAATGATTGTCGGGCAAAGAGCATATGAGGTGAATTCAAAAGCGATTCAGACTGCGGACAGTATGCTTCAAATGGCAAATAATCTGAAAAAATAAGTATTGATTATTGACATGCATCCCAGACTTTCATTGATACTGATCCTCATTTCTTTGATGATCTGTATACATTTTAGTGCTGTAGCACAATATCCGGTCAGTGTTACGATTCCACAAAAAGTCTGGGTGACACATCCGAGAATCTACTTGAAAGATATTGCTACTATTAATGCGCCTGCGCATTTAAGTGAAAAAATAGCCAGTATTTATTTGACATATGCCCCAAAACCCGGAAAAAGTAAATTTGTAAAGGGCGAATGGATTGACTCACGCATCAGGGCGCTCAATTTTTATGAACAGATTCACTTAACTGTACCCGAAAAACTCGAAATCATCAGGGCATCACAGATCATTTCGCAAGAAGACTATCTGAATTATTTCAGCGATTATATCGCAAAACATATCGGGTCAAATGTCAGATTTGAAATCAGCCGCTTTCAGATAAAAGGCGACACGCCACTGCCAGTCGGTCAATTGACAGTGAATGTTCAACATCAGCCATCAGTGGATCTTCGGGGATATGTCAGCCTGACCCTTTCAATTCATGTGAATGATCAATTTATTCAGCGTGTGGGGCTTTCAGGATGGATTGATCGTTTTGAAGATATCGTTTGTGCATCAAGACCGCTGGCGCGTAATCAGGTTATTTCAAGCAAAGATATTCGTTTAAGTACAAGAAACGTTTCAAAAATTAAGGATTCATATTATACGCGCGCAAATGATGTTATTGGCAAACAGATGCAGCGAAAAGCCGGGAATGGGGAAATTATTTATTCTTCGATGGTTGAAATTCCCCCCTTGATTTACAAAGGAGATAAGGTTACAATAATTGCAGAATCTCGGGCATTGCTTATTAAAACGACAGGGATTGCATTATCTGATGGTTATGCCGGTGAACAGATTCGTGTAAAAAATACCATGAGCAATAAAGTGATTCAGGCGAATGTGGTCGATCAAAATACAGTCAAAGTGCAATATTAAGGAATGCTCGAAAAATAAATTCCTCATTTACTTATGTGCCAATAACGTGTAGGGGCGAACCTTGTGTTCGCCCATCGTACATAGGAACGAAAGCGTTATTCGTTCGAGGGCGAACATAAGGTTCGCCCCTACATCGGGCTGGCACATAAGTAAATGGGGAACTTATTTTTCGATTTTTCCTAAGGAACGTTTTTGAAAATAAAGGAGAATCAACATGAAAAAACAGGGCCTTTTTGTAATAATCAGTACGCTTATATTCTTTTGTGCCTGTGCATCAAATCAGCCAATCAATCAAACTGCGGAGAATGAAGCCAATATATCTCAAGCGCACCCACCTGTTCAGGAAAAACTGCCAATTAAAGAGATGTATCAACCGCCCAAACCTTATGAGGGTTCTCTTTGGACTGACAGTGGCATGAATCTGTTTGGTGATAATCGTGCAGTGAAGGTTGGAGATTTGGTTACTGTTCGCATTTCAGAAAATCCAAAAGCCCAGCTTCATGCAAAAACAGATACCAACAGGGAGTCTAAAATCGCTGGAAGTGCCAGTTTTTTGGGCTATCTGGAATCATTAAAAGAAAAAAATAAAAACTTCAATCCTGCCAATCTGATTAGCACCAATTTTAAACCAGAATTTGTTGGTGAAGGCACCAATGATCGTGATGGCAACATGACTGCTTACATTACCGCTCGGGTTATTCGTGTGCTGCCCAATGGAAACCTGTTTATTTCAGGAAGACGCGAAATAACTGTTGATCATGAAACTCAGTATATTACAATATCTGGAATTGTAAGACCTGAGGATATCGATTTAAATAACGAAGTCCAATCCACGTATATCAGTGATGCCAAAATTGAGTATTCAGGTCGGGGTGTAATTGCAGAACGTCAGAGACCGGGCTGGATGATGCGTCTGATGGACACTGCATGGCCATTTTAATGAAAAATTAAGGGATTTATAATGAAAAAGCAATTCATACATTATATTATTGGAAGTATCATAATTGTTGTTTTAACTGTGAACACCGCATTTTCAATACGATTAAAAGATATGGCTGAATTCAAAGGGGTCCGAAAAAATCAACTCATGGGATATGGTCTGGTTGTTGGTCTTAATGGGACAGGAGATAAAGCAGGCACTGATTTTACAGTGCAGTCCCTGGTAAACATGCTGGAACGATTGGGCGTTCATGTTGATAAAAATAATGTAAACATGAAAAATGTTGCTGCGGTTATGGTGACCGCAAACATTCCTCCCTTTGCAAGGGTGGGGCAGAAAATTGACATCACCATTTCATCCATGGGAGATGCCCAAAGCCTTCAAGGGGGAACACTTTTATTGACGCCTCTTCGCGGAGTGGATCGTAAAGTCTATGCACTGGCACAAGGTCCGCTATCAGTTGGCGGCTATACAGTAGGCGGGGCTGCAGGTGGCGGTACGACAAAGAATCATCCCACAGTCGCACGAATTGCAAGGGGCGCAACTGTAGAGCGTGAAATTCCTGTTACATTGCAGGGACGTGAATTTCTCACCTTATTATTAAACAATCCTGATTTTACAACAGCCATTCGTGTACGAAACAGTATTAATGAAAAGTTTGGTCAAATTCTGGCCAGTACAGCAGATTCTGGAACCATACAAATACAGGTCCCCCATAATTTTAGAAATAATATTGTTCAAATGATTGCAGCCATTGAAAATTTACAGGTGGTTCCGGACACAAAAGCAAAAGTCGTGGTCAATGAAAAAACAGGAACAGTGGTTATTGGAGAAAATGTACGTATTTCAACAGTTGCAGTTGCACATGGCAATTTAAGCATTCAAATTAAAGAAAATGTCAATGTATCACAGCCATCCCCTTTTGCACCAGCCCCCCCTGATGGCACAGGCGCAACGCAACTGCCATTGGATAATGGTCCTATAATGGCGCCGGGCGGTCAAACGGTTGTGTCTCCCGATTCAGATGTCTATGCCACTGAAGAAGATAACAAGCTATTACTTGTCCCCTCTGGAAGCACCATTGGTGAACTGGTCAGAGCCTTAAATGCCATTGGTGTAACGCCGCGTGATTTGATGACCATATTAATGACGATTAAAGCGGCTGGGGCGCTTCAGGCTGAAATTGAGGTGATTTAAGCATGGGAACGCGCTATAGGACCATTTTGGGAAAAAACTAAGGAAAACTTGAAAAATAAGTTCCCCATTTACTTATGTGCCAGCCCGATGTAGGGGCGAACCTTGTGTTCGCCCTCGAACTAATAACGCTTTCGTTCCTATGTACGATGGGCGAACACAAGGTTCGCCCCTACACGT
>Ga0272440_1003189_pt1 | contig 12347 bp, 11 predicted proteins | sample SSMMMBAug17_FD_192440 | JGI IMG/M metagenome (GOLD analysis project Ga0272440, IMG submission 192440) | Marine sediment archaeal communities from Little Sippewissett salt marsh, Falmouth, MA, United States - SSM-MMB-Aug17 | ecosystem: Environmental > Aquatic > Marine > Wetlands > Sediment ... | reverse complement strand
GAGTATTAAGAAATATCCAGAATCAATCTGGTTTTGCTATGTTGTACATAACTCATGATTTATTTTTAGCGAGAAAAATTGCAGATAAATTTTATGTAATGTCTGATGGGGCAATTGTAGAATCCGGGGCTGCATTTAATGTCCTGCAAAACCCCAGACATCCTGTAACACAATCTATGCTTAGTGCCATCAGTAATTAATGAATTTTAACGAAATATTTTTCAAAGCTCAAGATTCGTAAATTTTGGAGACAAAAATTTCTAATAATTTCAGCATAACGATATTTTTTTGATTATTGTTTTTATAGTTTTTTGGCATAGCATGCCAATTTTTGTGCCAAAAAATTATAAAAAATTATCCCAAAGAAAATAATTTTGCTAAATTTATTGGATATGTTAACGAATAAAATTTACGAATCTCGAGTTTCAAAGGAAATAAAATGAAAATAAAATATATTTTTAACTTTTTATATTTAACTGTTTTTATAATTATAACTGTGCTAAATGGATGTAACACAAAACAATCACCTGAAAATCAAATAAAATCAGCTGCCCATGCACAAGTTATACGCCTTGAAGGTGGAGATTGGGGATATCCCAATCCTTATGCACATTATCCAAGAGGTCCAGGAGGATATAAAACAAATTTGATTTTTGACAGCCTTCTTGAATCAGATGAAAAAGGTTTGATTCCATGGCTGGCAGAAAAGTGGCAAACAATTGAAAATGGCAAACAATATCTTTTTACTATTCGACAAAATGTTAAATTTCATGATGGTTCTTTATTGACACCAGAAGATGTTGCTTTTAGTATTGAATATGCGAATAAATATCCCCAATCATGGTCTTATCTATACAAAGCAATTCAATCTGTTCAAATTCATGATAATAGAAATGTTTTGGTAACAGTTGTAATACCCTCTGCACCAATGTTGTTGTATCTCGGTCGGACAAGAATTCTTCCCAAACATATTTGGAAAGATATTACACAACCAAAGCTATTTACAAGTAAAGAATCTATCATTGGATGCGGGCCATATTGTTTGACAGACTATAATAAATCACATGGTATTTATAGATTTGAAGCTTTCAAAGATTACTGGGGACCAAAACAAGCTGTTAATATTATTGAATATATTCCAATTAGTCAGCCCATTTTGGCATATGAAAGAGGAGAAATTGATATGGCAATTGTTCCTCCTGATGTTTTGGATAGATTTCAAAAAGACCCTAAGAATAAAATTGTTAAAAGTCCATCTTTTTGGGGTTTTAGGATGTTATTCAATATGGTAGATGTCCCAATATTTCAAAACAAAACAATTCGGCATGCTATTCGGTATGCTTTAGATTTAGACGCTATTGTTGAAAAAACAGCTCGTGGTGCAGCCATTCCTGGAAGTGCTGGTATGTTATCCCCAGATAATGTAATGATTAATCCTGATGTTAAAAAATATGAATACAATTTGAAAAAAGCAATATCATTACTGGAAAAATCTGGATATAAATACTTAGATAAAAATGGAATACGAAAAAATCAAAATGGCGAGTTGTTATCATTTCAATTGCTTTGCAGCAGCGGTGCTAGAATATCTCGTTCTCCTATTTCAGAAATTCGCATTGCAGAAATGATAAAAGAATATCTGCAAAAGGCAGGAATTGAAATCAAAGTGAAAAGTGCTGATCAGCGAAGCAGAGATTCTGCTGTTAAGAATTATAATTACGAGATGGTAATATTAGGTCATGGTGGATGGGGTTCTGATCCACAATTTCTAAAAAAACGATTTGCTGATGAAATAAAACAGGGTAATTCATTAATGGAATGCAGCACATATGGTTATCATAATGAGCTTTTAAATAAACTGCTCAATTTACAGTCAATTACATTTAATAATAATAAAAGAAAACAGATTATTTTTGATATTCAAAAAATTTTTTCAGAAGAATTACCTGAGATACCATTGTTCAATACTACCAATTACACTGTTTTTCGTCCATCAACATATGATGGATGGCAATTTATGTATGATCACCATTCTTTATCGCACAGCAAATTATCGTTTTTAGAAAAGCCTCATTAATATGTTTAAAATCATCGAATATTTTATTACTCTTTGGATTATTCTAACACTTAATTTTTTTTTACCAAGACTGATGCCCGGAGACCCTTTTTTGTTTGTTTCTGGTGATGAAGGTAATGCTTTGGCACAAGACAATGAGAGTGTACGAAAAGCATATATTCAGCTTTATGGATTGGATCATCCTGCGCATGTTCAATATATTCAATATTTTTTTGAACTTTTTCAAGGAAATTTTGGTCAAAGTTTACATTTTAATGAATCTGTTGGATCTATTCTTTCAAAACGACTGCCCTGGACATTGTTTCTGGTTGTAAGCGCTGTTTTTTTCAGTACATTAATAGGAGTTATCTTTGGAAGTATTTCTGCGTGGTTTCAAGGGCGATGGATTGATAGTTTATTATATTTTTGTCTGATCTTGATAGCTGAAATTCCTGCATTTCTATTGGCATTGATACTACTTTTTATTTTTGCAGTAGAATTAAACCTTTTTCCTATGTCTGGTGCAATTACACATTTTGCAGGATATAGGGGCTGGAATTGGTTAGCTGATGTATTTCATCATGCAGCTTTACCGATATTATCACTTACATTAGTTAGAAGCAGCGGAATGTTTCTTCTAACCAGAAACAGCATGATTACTGTAATTTCAAAAGATTATATCCGAACAGCAACAGCTAAAGGTTTGAATAAATATCGAATTCTTTTTCGTCACATTTTGAAAAACGCCATGCTTCCAATAATTACCCGAATCTTTTTAAGTCTCGGTTCTCTGGTTGGCGGTGCAATATTAGTTGAAAATGTTTTTTCTTATCCTGGTTTAGGCTTATTGATGCGCGAAGCTGTTTTGATGCATGACTATCCTCTTATTCAGGGAATTTTTTTACTTGTAACTGTTTTTGTATTAAGCGCAAATTACATTTCAGATTGGATTTATGCTTGTTTGGATCCACGGATATCTTTGAAGTAAATTATTAAGGAATGCTCTGAAAAAAAGTACCTCATTTTGGCTGGAGGCTATTTGGGCTTCACGCTTTGTTCCTCACAAATATAAAGATTTGGGTTTCTAATTAATGGGGAAGTTATTTTTCGAGCATTCCTAATTTTCAGGCTATATGGGAGAAAATAAACTGATGAAAACAGAGTTTTCTGATAATCAATTTAAACACGCTTATGCAGATGATATGGAGTTTCACTGGTGGTCCTATGCTCGCAGCAAAATTATTACTACCTTGATTAAATCATTTGTCAAACCAAAATCATCTATATTAGAAATTGGTTGTGGGCGTGGCATTGTAGTTAAAGGATTGCGAGATGCAGGCATAGATTGTTATGGCGTTGAAATCGCAAATGTGTCACCTATCCAAACTATTGAAAAATACGTACATGTTGGAATAGACGCTGTTGAGCTGCCATACATAGAAAGACAGAGATATGAAACAATACTACTTCTGGATGTTATAGAACATATTCCTGAACCTGCTGCTTTCCTCAAGAATTTAGCAAAAAATTTTCCTAATTTATTGAGTGTTATCATCACAGTTCCTTCCCGCCAGGAGTTATGGTCTAATTATGACGAATTCTATGGTCATTTTATTCGATATACGCCTGAAATGCTTGAAAAAATTTCAAACGAACTTGGTTGGAGTCTAAAAAGAAAAGGTTATTTTTTTCACATGTTGTATGTTCCAGCTTTACTCATGGTTAAATTGAAACAAAAAAGGAAGGTTCTTCTAACACCTCCGCAAGGGGTAAGTAGATTACTTCATAAGCTGATTTCCTATGCTATGATTGCTGATTACTATTTTTTACCTGCAAATTTTTTTGGAACAAGTGTTATGGGCTGTTATGTGTTATAGGGTGCAACACAAAAACGTTGCATTTTATTCAATTTAATGATTTTAATGCATTTTTTAGCCCTGAAAGGGCGTAACATAACAGTACCTGGGTAAAAAATTACAATGATTTTAGCCCTGAAAGGGCGACACATAAAATATCAATAATAAAAGGTAGCCCATTTATGTGGTGCCCTTAAAAAATAATCATTAAAAATCATCAAATTCAATTTCATCAATAAAATTCATAAAACCAAAATTAAACATTAATATTTCAAAATCAAATTTTTCAAGAGCCATTTTTAATGGCCCATAGGCATGTTTTGAAAGTCTTCTTGATTCTGTCTTTAGTGAATCAATCGTTGCCATATCAGCATTATCAATAATATCAAAAAATAAGTCTGGTTTTATATATTTCCCAATTATGTGATTGATAGTAATTTCGTAAAAGCGATATTTTAGCATCTGGCTTTCATTTGATCTTTTTTTTCTTTTGTTAATTTCTTTTAAAACAGTATCAAACAAATGATCATTTAGCATTATATCAAAAAGCATAAATATGTCTGATTCATCAATTGATTTATAGATGAAATCCCATTTATTTTGAAAAGCCTGGGTAATTCTTGTTGATGGTAAAATCCATAAATATTCTTTTTCTAAAGGACTTAATAATTTGATAATTTCTTGTGATGATAATTCTTCTATTTTTTGTAAATTACTATCAAATATTTTTTCAAGCTTTTTTACATTCAGACCTTTCAGGTAATAAGAAGTTAGATCTAAAAATAGAATAGCAATAATTCTGATACGTTCATTTAGAGGCAATTCAGAAATTTTATCTTCTATAATAGAGACTAATTTTTCAGGATCATCCATAATACTTAATAATATTTCTTTTTCTAAAATAAATGGGACTAATTTTTTACTTTCTAGTTTTTTAGCCTTTTCCATATCTATCGAAACAAGATGCATTTTTTTTCTGTTAAAATTCTTTTGAGCTGAAATAAGCAAAGATAATGTACGCCTGTCAATAACTTTATTATCATGAGGTGCTCTTTTTATAGCTTCTTCAAGTATTAACTCAGCTTTTCTATATGCATTTTTTTCATAGTAGATAGTTGCAAGTTCTAAACAAGGTAATGGATCATCTTTAAAAGCAGTTTTCATTATTAATAATAATTTTTCAACAGTATTTTTAGCGGATTTTGATTTTCGTTTTAGTTTTACTAATAATTGATAGCTATTGTAATTTTTTTGATCTAACTTAATTGCTGTGTTAAGCATATCAATAAGAATACATTCATAATTTCTGGAATTTATCCCAAGTATTTCCGAATATTTAAAAAAATTATTCATATCAATATTCATTTGATATGAATGAATTAAATCAACAGCTTTTACTAATACCATTGCAGAAGCGATATTTAGCTGTTTTATAACTTTATATTTGTATATTAGAAGCTGTAATAAATCACCGGTATTTTTTAATGGATATTTAAATTTATTAAATTCAATTTTTGCAATTAATAAATCAACTTTCTTATCTGGTAAAAGTTCATAAGCGATTTTTGTTATATGCTTGAAATAAACATCATCAATTGAAAAATCATGCCACCACAAAGAAATTAAATAAAATATTACATCTTCTTGAGAATCATTTGGAAGTAAATATTTTGCAAATTCAATTAAATGATTTCGAATTTTTTTTATTTTATATTGTCTTGAAATACTTACTATTTCATCTATAAGTTGATTGAAATTTTCAGGTATATCGAACAAACAGCTGATATCAGAAATATATTTTTGTTTTGTATTGTTTAAGATATTTGTGTTTGTATAATTAATAAGACCTTTAGCAATTTTAATTAATGGGAAGTCATCAGGTATTTTAGAAAGAATTATTGCCATTTTTTTATCTTCATTTTGATAAAATAATACCATTGAATAACAAAACATTCTTATTGCAGAATATGGTGATGTTCTTGATATAGATTTCATATTAACAAGAGCATCTTCCCATTTTCCATCGTTCATTAAATTCAATGCATTTTTCATTAATTCAGCATTAATTCTTAATGGATTTGAAATATCTAAAATATCTAAAATCGCAAAGTTTTGTTTTAAAAGCAGAAAATAAGAGATTTTTTGCTCAATTTTTAATGATCTTTTATTATGTTTTAAATACTCACGATAAGCATCAATTGCCATTTTATCACTAACTTTGGATAAATAAATACATAAATCATCTTCTGAAATTTTATTAAGTGATGGTAAATAATCCAGAGCATGATTTGACAATGCTTCAGCTTCAACCAGTAAATTTTTTTTTCTTAGTTCATCTGCACGGATTGTATAAGCTTTAAAAAGAAGCTCCTTTAATTCTTCATTTAAACCCTGTTTTTTCGATGCAAGCTTTAAATAATCAATTGCCATTCTCGCATTATTGTTAGATAAATAAGTTTTTCCTGAACTTATTAACTGAGCAGGCTTTAAATTGTTAATATCTGTATTTTGTTTTTTCCTATTTTTTTTAGATTTTTTCATTTTTATTTACCTGTTAATTGATTTTAATAATAATTCAATTTTATATTTTTTGTTATTTGATGCGGTTAGCAATCATGACAACAAATAACATGTTATTTATTATCATCCAACTTTGGTTTTTTGGACTGACAAGGACAGGCACAGACTTACACTTAAGATAATTGTAAAAAACTAAAGTTGGATTTTTATATTATACATTTTTTTAAATAGACAAAAAAAATTTTAGATTATAACATATTATTTTAGGTTTTTTTACAAAAAAATAAATTTTGATGTTTCACATACTGAAAATTTTGTCAATATAGTTATAGAATATTTATAGTATCAGATTCTTAGCAATATTTGTATTGACGAATTTCATTTTACAAAGTACAATATTAATAAAAATGAACAGTTAATATTGAGATAATGATTGATATACTGGTAAAAAGTCAAAAATTCCAATCTTAATAATTTTAGTCTGATAAAATTGTTAAGATCAAACATGATGATATCGTAAAAAATCAATTTTATAAAAATCGGTATTAATAATTTCAAATTGTTACACAGATAAAAATATCTAATTTTTTGACTTTTTAAAATACCATCAAATATAATCAATTGATTTTTTTCAGTCTGTTAATAAAATTTAAAACAAAATAATTTTTCACCAATTAAAATAGTTATCTGTAATAAAAAAATTTTTTACAGGGTTATCAACTATAATTCCTGTTTTATTTATTATCATCCAACTTTGGTTTTCCCAATTATCTTAAGTGTAAGTCTGTACTTGTCCTTGTCAGTGTGAAAAACCAAAGTTGGACGATAATAACATTGATAAACAATTTTTAAGGAGGTTATATGCTTCAAATAAAATATTTGATATATTTTTTACTAATTACCTTATTATTAACTGCATGTGGTGAAAAAAAAGATATTATAGAGCAAAGAGAAATTAAATATGATAATGGACAGCTAAAAGAAAAAGGCACTATACGAATTGATTTGGATGGTAGGTCAATTAAAGAAAGTGAGTGGACTTACTGGTATGAAGATGGGCAAATGAAAAAAAAATGTTCTTATATTAATGGAATGTTAACAAATAAATATCAAACATGGTATAAAAATGGTCAAAAACATGAAGAAGGAAATTATCAAAATAATGAAAAACATGGTAAATGGTCTATATGGAATAAATATGGTTTTATTGAAGAAGAAATTGAGTATTCAAAAGGTAAAAAAGATGGTCAATATACAAGCTGGAGAAAAAATGGAATTAAAGCAAGTGAAGGTTTATATGTAAATGATCAAAGAAATGGAAGATGGGTTAACTGGTATGAAAATGCCCAAAAACAAGATGAAGGCTCTTATGTAAATGATAGAAAAAATGGTAAATGGTATAGATGGGATGAACATGGAAAATTAATCGAAACAGTACATTATGATAAAGGTAGAATAGGTTCTGCTAGATCATATGATTCTGAAAAACAAATTAATGTAAATCAAAATAAATTCAGGTAAACGGGCTTATTCCAATGGATGGGGGACAATACTGTTGAATTGGAGTCCCAAATCTTTAGATTTGGGAGTGAAATTATAACAAGAAAATATGTGTGTTTATAATAAGTTGTATTATACACGCCCAAATCTAAAGATTTGGGACTCCAATCTGTTTATTCAAAAGAAAAGCCTCCCCACTTGGATACGCCCCAGGTAAACTTTAAACAATGGAGTTTTTATAATGAAAATACATGAATATCAATCAAAAGAACTATTTAGACAAAAAAATATTCCTGTTCCTAGAGGAGGAGTTGCTTTTTCTTCTCAAGAAGCAATTAAAATTGCTCAGCATATAAATACTTTCCCTCTTATTTGCAAAGCTCAAATTCATGCTGGCGGAAGAGGAAAAGGTGGCGGAGTTAAGCTTGCAAAAGATCTCTCTGATATTGAAAATATGGCTAATGAACTTTGCGGCATGACTTTAGTTACTCATCAGACTGGACCAGAAGGTAAGCTTGTTAAAAAGATTTTAATAGAAGAAGGGCAAAATATTGAAAAAGAGCTTTATTTAAGTATTATTCCTGACAGGGCTACTGCAAAGATAATTATTATGGCAAGTAGAGCAGGTGGTATGGATATTGAAGAAGTTGCTGAAAAAAAACCTGATGAAATTATTAGAGTATCAGTTGATCCACTTTTAGGTATTCAGGCATATCACTTAAGAGAAGTTGCTTTTGGTTTAAAACTTCCAAAAACAGTTATCAAACAATTTACTTCAATTGTACAAAATCTTTACAGCCTTTTTATTGAAAAAGACTGCTCTCTTGTTGAAATAAATCCTTTAATCCTTACAAAAGAAGATGATATTATTGCAATTGATGCTAAAGTAGAATTTGATGATAATGCTCTTTATAGACATAAAGATATACTTGAATTAAGAGATACAGATGAAGAGGATCCTCTTGAAGTGGAAGCTTCAAAATATAATCTAAATTATATAAAGATGGATGGTAATATTGGAAATATGGTAAATGGAGCAGGGCTTGCAATGGCAACTATGGATATAATAAAACTGGCTGGGGCTAAACCAGCAAATTTTCTTGATGTTGGTGGTGGTGCAAACGCAGCTCAGGTTGAAAATGCTTTTAAAATTATGCTTAGTGATGAAAATGTTAAAGGTATTTTAATAAATATATTTGGTGGAATTTTAAGATGTGATGTTTTGGCAACAGGTGTTGTTGAAGCTGCAAAAAAAGTTGGGTTAAATATTCCGGTTGTTATTAGAATGGAAGGAACAAATGTTGAACAGGGGCGTGAAATACTTGCAAAATCCGGTCTTGATTTGATTTCTGCAAGTGATTTAAAAGATGCTGCAGCAAAGATTTCTCAAATATAATTTTTTTATTATACAGATTTAGTTATAAAGATTTTGGACTGTGTTCATGTATTGGAAAAACAAAATGGTTTTATAACCAATTGATTATAATATATTAATTATTAATTCCGATTTCGCCTAAAGGCGTAACTACATACATACAATCCTAATAATGAATTAAATAGTACGTAGTTCCGACTTTAGGCGGAATTTATCTATTTGAAATATACTACAGATTTAGTCATAAAGATTTTGGACTGTGTTCCCAGATAAAAATTCGTCCTCAACGTACTATTATACGCCTGCGGATAATTTTGATCTGGCGCCTTGCCAAAATCTTTATGACTAAATCTGTAAGTTATTATTTATTTAAGAACAATTAATGTTTTTTGCCCGAAGGGTATTATGTTCCCATATCAAAATTCGTCCTCAACGTACTAATTTACGCCTGCGGATAATTTGATATTGTGCCTTACAAAATCTTTATAACTAAATCTGTAGTTCAATTCTGATATGTATAGATTTGGTAGTGTTGATCATGATTCTTGGAATTTATCAACCTTAAATATAACTATGTCATCATATAATACTGGTTATAATATTGTTTCGAAATATATATATTTATTTCATCTTTTTAATATGTTATTGTTTTAAAATACAGATATAAATAATATTTTTAAAGTCGGTTAGTTAGTTATGTAAAAAATTTATAAACATAACAAAGATATAATTATTATTATAGAGGGTAAATATGATTGCACTAAGAGGAATATATAAACAAGGCATGATTGAACTTGTTGAAAAGCCAGAATATACACAACCAATAGAAGTTTTGATCATATTTCCAGATGATAAAAAAAGTAAAATAAAAAAGGTTGGTGGTAAGTTTAAAAATTATGAAATAGATTATGAGGCAATCGAAAACGAATTAAAAGAGACAAGATATAACTCTATTAATAATCTTTTAAAGCAGCAAATGGAATTATAATACAAATGGCAAGTTATGTAACAGATACCATGGCTTTAATCAAATTTTTAAATGGACAAAAAGTAATAAACGAAAAGATTGATGATATTTTCAAAAAAGCAGATGAAGGAAAAAATATTATAATAATTCCTTCAGTTGTAATATTTGAAATTGGATATTTATTTGAAAAGAATAGAATACCAATATCTATTCAATTTATAAAGGATATCACGAATTCTAATAATTACATTGAAGAAATACTTAAAATCGAAATAATTGAATCTGCTTTTGAAATTAAAGATATACCTGAACTTCATGATAGATTAATAGCAGGTACTGCAAAATTTTTAAACATTCCAATTTTAACTAACGATCCAATAATAAAAGAAAGTAGTTATGTTACATGTATTTGATATATGTTAATGGGTTGTAAGACTAGTCGTGAGTTTTGACGACTGTGACAGTAAAGTCCTAAGTATAGGATAGGTTGTAATAATAAATATTTGAAATAACTTTAAGAATAAACTTTTTTAGTTTCACAAAACAATATAGAAGTTATAATGAACTAAAAAAAATAGGCTGAGTATATTAATAAACTGAAATTATATAAAATATAATATTTGGTTCGAGGTGCCCCCAAAAAGCAGGAAAAAGCAGGGCAGTTGTATCTTCTTCGTTTTTTCTTGGTTATTGTACTTTTTTTATGTCTGTTTTTCCTTTTTGATTTTTGGGCATCTCAAGCTTGTTCATTGAATTATTGAATTTTTTAAGAATAAATTTTTTCAGGTATTTTTTTTCCTGATATAATTTTAAGAGAGGACAAAATGAGTATATTTGTTGATAAAAAAACCAGAGTTGTTGTTCAAGGAATTACCGGAAAAGAAGGTTCTTTTCATACCAGGCAGTGTATTGAATATGGTACTAATATTGTTGCTGGGGTTACTCCGGGTAAAGGCGGACAAAAAATGGATGATGTTTTTGTTTTCAATACTGTTAAAGATGCAGTTAAAGAAACAGGAGCTGACTGCAGTATGATTTTTGTGCCAGCGCCTTTTTGTGCAGATGCAATACTTGAAGCTTCTGACTCTGGAGTAAAATTAATAGTTGCAATAACTGAAGGTATTCCTGTTCTTGATATGATAAAAGTAAAAAACTATATTAAAGATAAATCTGTAAGGTTAATAGGACCGAACTGTCCTGGAATTATTACACCAGGTGAGGCAAAAATTGGAATAATGCCAGGAGTAATTCATAAACCCGGAGGGCCTATTGGTGTTGTTTCACGATCAGGAACTCTTACTTATGAGGTAGTACATCAATTGACTAATCAAGGATTTGGACAAACAACATGTATAGGAATTGGTGGAGATCCTGTAAATGGCACTAATTTTATTGATGTTCTTAAAGCATTTAAAGATGATCCTGAGACAAAAGGTATTGTTATGGTTGGAGAAATTGGTGGAAATGCGGAAGAAGAAGCTGCAAGTTATATAAATGAAAATATAAATATTCCAGTAATTGGGTTTATTGCAGGAATTACAGCTCCACCTGGTAGAAGAATGGGGCATGCAGGGGCTATTATAAGTGGTTCGAGCGGGACAGCAAAAGCTAAAATTGAAGCAATGAAAAAAGCTGGTATTCATGTTTGTGAAAATTTGGGTGATTTGGGGGGGCTTTCAAAAACAGTATTTAGTGGTATTTAAATGATTTTATGTGGACGGACACGGACAAACAAGGACGGACATGGACGGACACGGACAGACAGGGACGGACACTGGCAGACAGGGACGGACACGAACGAACAGGTATGGACAGGGACGGACAAGGACAGACACGTACAAACGAGATTTCAATTTCATTTGATTTTAGACAAAGCAAAATTGAACTATCATTAAAGGAAATATGATAAATTATAATAATTATTAAAAAAGAAATGGGAAGATACAGCTATGCACGAAATGGGGATAGCAATGCAAATTATAGAAATTGCAAAATCATCAATACCTGAAAATGCCAAAGATAAAGAAATATTTGCAGTTAATATACAAGCAGGGAAGCTTACAGCAATTATTC
>Ga0272440_1003188_pt1 | contig 12347 bp, 9 predicted proteins | sample SSMMMBAug17_FD_192440 | JGI IMG/M metagenome (GOLD analysis project Ga0272440, IMG submission 192440) | Marine sediment archaeal communities from Little Sippewissett salt marsh, Falmouth, MA, United States - SSM-MMB-Aug17 | ecosystem: Environmental > Aquatic > Marine > Wetlands > Sediment ... | reverse complement strand
ACCTTGTGTTCGCCCATCGTACATAGGAACGAAAGCGTTATTAGTTCGAGGGCGAACACAAGGTTCGCCCCTACATCGGGCTGGCACATAAGTAAATGGGGAACTTATTTTCCAAGCATTCCTAAGCAAATAAATGTCTTTGTGCAGATGCAGTCAAGTACATGGAAAGTGCCACACCAGACTGATCCTGAACGCCTGATAAATAGTTTTTCAATTGTTCATCTTCTTTCTTTTCAATAAGTGCATGTGTTGTGGATGTAAACTTATCCATGTTTGGACCACCGGTATTATCAAGCTTTTTGGCTGTTGCCAAAAAGTTACTTTGTTGCTGTCCATTGAGACGATTTGCAATTGGTGCAATGCGGCTGTCTCCAAATTTTTCAGGGGAATCTTCAACCAGCCTGCCCATTTCAGCATCAAGCGCGTCAAGCCTTTCTTTTATTCTTTCTGGAGCTGTTCTATCGCGTTCTTCTTCAGAGGTAATACCTTCCTTGTTAATAAAATTACCCAAATCTGCATTTGCTTTTTCAGCTTCAGTCATGGCCTCACGATTTTCTTCACCGGTTAATTCTTCACGTTTATTGACAAGTTCTCCCTGTTGTTCTTTAAGTGTCTCAGCTCTTTCCTCTGCTTTTTCTACTGGATTTTTCTCACGTTCTTCATCAGGAACAACCCCTTTTACATCAAGTCGGCCTCCATAAGTTTCTTTGGATTTTTCCATTTCGGATTTTCTTTCGGTGTTTTCTTTACCGGTCAATGCTTCATTCTTATCAACCTTCTCTCCCATTTTTTCGATCATTGCGGCCATGTTTTCTTTGGCTTCCTCCGGGGGTTTTTTATCGCGTTCATCATCTGGAACAACACCTTTTGTATCAACTCTCGCCCCCATCAATTCTCGAATTTTTTCTGTTTCTGACATCTCTTCAGTATCTTTTTCACCTTGAATCATTTCATGTTTTTCAACATGTGCACCCATTTTTTCAATCATTTGCGCCATATCCTGTTCGGCTTCCTCAGGTGGAGATTTTTTTCGTTCTTCTTCAGGCACAACACCATCTCCATCAAGACGATTCCCCATACGCATTTTTGCTTTTTCCATATGGGACATGTTTTCATCAATTTCTTCTCCGGTGATCTTTTCATGTTTGTCCACACGTTCGCCCATTTTATCGACCATGGTTTCCATTTTTTCTTCAGCTTTTTCAGGAGGTGTCTTTTCGCGTTTGTCATTTAGAGGGGCATTATTCAGTTGATTGCCTAAGGTTTTATTCGCTTTTTCAGCAGGGGTCATTTTTTCAGTGTTTTCTTTCCCTGTCAGTTCTTTGGGTTTGTCAATCAATTCGCCCATTTTGTCATCAAGCTTTTCAATACGTTCTTCTGCCCGCTCTGGATACGATTTTTCTTTATCAGATTTTTCTGCAAGGCCATTTTTATCCACAAAACTGCCAATACTTTCTCGTCCTTTTTCAGCTCTTGTCTTTTCAGGTTTATTCCCTTCTATTCCCCATTCTTCAGGACGTTCAATGAGTTTTCCTGTAACTGATTTAAGTTGTTCTTGAGCTTGTTTTGCAGTTTCTACAGGCGTTTTCTTATCCGCACGATCCTCTTCAGTTGCAAGGCCGCTGGAATCGATATATCCACCAAGCTGATCTCTTATTTTTTCAGTGGGAGTTTTTTCATCATCATCTTTAGGTTCGTTGATAATTTCTCGATTTAATCTGGCCATCATACCTGTAACTTCAATCAATTCTTCAGCGTTTTCGGCTGCTTGTTCAGCATCAGTGAGCGTAACATCAAGATCCTCATCAAATAAAATTGTTGCAGGCTCTGGTTCAACACGATTGTATCGTTCAAGTTCTTCCTCCATTCTTTTTTGCAAGCGGTCTCTTACACGTTCAGATTCATTACCATAACTAAATAACTCTTCAATTTCTTCCTGTCCGGTTTTTTCTTTTGAAAGGCTTGACACAAGATCTCGCATTGTCTGGCGGTCAATATTGGGTGCTTGTTGCAATTTTTTAGTCATATTGCTGATTTCAATTGAAAAGTCCTCAAATTCAGGTATTTTTTGAGGTTCTGACAGTTCTTGAACCTGTTTTTGTGCAGTTTTATTTTGCTGAACACGGGCAACCTCCGTGGTTCTCTGGACAGGCAATGTGGTTTGCATGTTTGCATTGATATCCATGGCAGTCTCCTTCTCCTGTCCCACAAGTTCAATTGAATTGACTTGCCTGACAGGTCTTAATTTATATCTGAGTTATTGTGATTATGTTCTCTTCAGTACAATAATGGGGACGTTATTTTCAGCGCATTCCGAGTTTCAGGTCAGAAGAAACAATTCGCGATTGAATGATTTCTCCTTACGCGCCTTAAGTGTATCCATTCATAAAAAACAATAATAATTGTATTTTATATCGACATTGCAACGAAAATGCTTTAATATGTATCATTTTCGATCAGGAAAAATATTCAGTGTTCACCCATACTTTATTTAATAAGGAATGCTCGGAAAATAACATGCTCATCTTTTATGATCGTACAAAAAAATAAGGTCGTGTAGAGACGTAGTATGCAACGTCTCTACAGTACAATTACCTCAAAACGAACAATATCAATAATGGGGAAGTTGTTTTCAGAGCATTCCTATAACACCACAAAAAGAATAAGGCAAATATGGTAAAATTAACCGATTTAAAAGGCATAAACAAGCTGGTTACCGATAGCGTTTCCGGTATTACTGATATTGTCTCAAGCATGCATAAAACAATTGACAACACACCAGGATTGTTTGGCGCTACGACATCAGGGCCAATTGGTTTAATAAACGACATTGTATATCAGAGCATTCATAATGTCAATCATGTGGTGCGTGATTGTATTGATTCAATCATCGAACAGTTAGAGCCCATGTTTGATGACACACAATCATTTCAAGAGCGTGATCTGGTTTTATCTGTGTTAAATGGCATTTTAGGAGATTATCTGGAGGCGCATGACAATCCCCTGGCCATCCCAATGACCATTCAAGAATACAAAAAACCGGCGCTGAATCCAGAAAGTATTCAACTGACTGACTTTAATGGTAAATTATTGGTTTTAGTGCATGGTCTTTGTATGAATTACCAACAATGGCTATTTAAAAATCATGATCATGGCGCCGCAATGGCCAAAGATTTTGGGTACACGCCTTTATATTTAAATTACAATTCAGGACGTCATATATCCACCAATGGTCAGTTGTTTTCTGATTTAATGGAAGCATGCATTCAAAAATTGAATCTCAAGGAATTTGTTATCATTGCCCACAGTTTGGGTGGTCTGGTAACGAGAAGTGCATGCTATTACGCTCAAAAATCGGGTTATAAATGGCCTGGCCAGCTCGATAAAATATTTTTTTTAGGCACACCGCATCATGGTGCGCCTCTGGAAAGAGGTGGAAACTGGGTGAATATCATTTTGGAACAATTCTCATATGCTGCCCCATTTGCACGACTTGCAAAAATTCGAAGTTCTGGTATTACCGATTTACGTTATGGAACCATAATTGATGATGATTGGATCACAACAGATCGTTTTGACAATATCCCTGATAAAAGAAAACCAGTTCCCTTATTAAATTTTGTTAAAAATTATGCAATTGCCGGCACATTGGCTGATGTTTCTGGGAATACTCAAGACAAAATCATTGGTGATGGTCTGGTTCCAACAGAGAGTGCCTTGGGTATACATACCAATCCACAACATTGCTTGATATTTCCTGAATCATCAAAATGGATTGGTTATGGTTTAAATCATTGGGATTTATTATCTCATTCTAAGGTTTATGAAAAAATTCATCAATGGAGTTCGGCCATTTAATGAAAGGAAAATATTATGTCAAAAAAATCAATCAACGCCATTTCTCCAACAAGAACTGAAGATTATCCTGAATGGTATCAGCAGGTAATAAAAGCCTCAGACCTTGCAGAAACATCAGCTGTTCGGGGATGCATGGTCATAAAACCCTGGGGATATGCGTTATGGGAAAATATTGTTCAAGAACTGGATAATATGTTCAAGGGTGTTGGTATCAAAAATGCCTATTTTCCATTATTCATTCCGCTTCATTTTTTAGAAAAGGAAGCTGCCCATGTGGAAGGGTTTGCCAAAGAGTGTGCAGTGGTGACACATCATCGTTTGACTCAGACAGAAAGCGGGGCACTCAAACCAGATGGCAAACTTCAAGAACCTTTGATTGTGCGCCCGACATCGGAAACAATTATTGGCGAATCGTTTTCACGCTGGATTTCCAGTTATCGTGATTTACCGGTGTTAATCAATCAATGGGCCAATGTTGTTCGATGGGAAATGCGAACACGTCTTTTTTTAAGAACATCAGAGTTCTTATGGCAGGAAGGTCACACAGCACATTCAACTGCTGATGAAGCCATTGAGCGAACCCATCAAATGCTCGACATTTACGCCAGACTATTGGAAGAATACCTCGCCATACCAGTCATTCGCGGAAAAAAATCACCTTCAGAACGATTTCCCGGCGCTATAGATACACTGTGTGTCGAGGCCATGATGCAGGATCGAAAAGCCCTTCAGGCAGGAACATCCCATTTTCTTGGACAGAATTTTTCAAGAGCATCCAACATAAAATATCAATCTGACCAGGAAACTGAAGAATTTGCATGGACCACTTCATGGGGCGTATCAACACGATTGATTGGTGGACTTATTATGACCCATTCTGATGATGATGGTTTGGTCTTGCCCCCAAAAGTTGCATCCGCTCATGTGGTAATCATGCCGATTATCAAAAAAGAAAAAGATCGGGCACTGGTAACAGAATATACCCGGAACCTGACAAAGGAATTACAAAATCAAACGTTTGATGGAAAACCTGTGAAAGTTGAATTGGATGACCGAAATGTTGGCAGCAAAAACTGGGATTGGATCAAAAAAGGGGTTCCCATTCGGGTTGAAGTCGGTCCCCGAGATATTGCTGAAAATGCAGTTTTTGTTGGACGAAGAGACCAATCTCCCAAGTCCAGACAATCGATTCCAAAAGATCAGTTTGTAAATGGCATTTCAAATATGCTTAATGATATTCAGAATCAATTATTTCTAAAAGCTGAAAATTTTAGAAATGAGAATACATTTGACATTAATAACACAAAAGATTTTTACAAAATGTTTACCACTAAAAATGAAAAAAAGATACATGGTGGTTTTGCCCGCTCTTTTTGGTGTGGATCTGCAGAATGTGAAGAAAAAATTAAAAACGATCTGGCAGTGACCATCCGATGTATTCCATTTGATAAAAGTGATAAAAAGGGTCAATGTATTTGTTGTGAAAAAACCGGGACTGGACGGGTCATATTTTCAAAATCCTATTAGTTTGGGTATATTTACAGTTCAGTCTGAATTCTTGAGGAAAATACAATGATGAATGAAAAGGAAAAACTGGATCGTCTAATTGAATTAGGCATCGAATTGAATAAAGTTCAGGATTTAGATATTTTGTTGGAGCGCGTATTAATGGAAGCACGCAACTTCACAAACGCAGATGCTGGATCTATTTATATTCGTGAAGCTGACATGCTTCATTTTACATACACTCAAAATGATACACTTCAAAAGCAACTGCCTGAAGGAGAAAAGTTGATCTATTCAACCTTTCGTATTCCCATTGACAGCACCAGTCTTGCCGGACATGTGGCTGTCACCGGTAAAGTATTAAATTTATCAGATGCTTACCTGACACATCCACAGGCGCCCTATAAATTTGGCCGGCAATTTGATCAGGCAACAGGTTATAAAAGCAAATCGGTATGTACCATTCCGCTGAATACATCCAGAGGTGATATCCTGGGCATTTTGCAATTAATCAATTCACAGAATTGTGATGGTGACATTGTGTCTTTTTCATCAGATGATGAATCCCTGATGCTTCATTTTGCCAGTATTGCATCAGTGGCATTGGAACGTGCTCAGATGAACAGGGGGACATTTTTACGAATGCTCCGGATGTCAGACCTCAGAGATCCCAGAGAAACTGGCGCCCACGTAAATCGTGTTGGCGCTTATGCGGTAGAATTATATGAGCGCTGGGCGATCAAACATCATGTAAATCAGGGAGATATTGAAAAAAACAGAGATATTCTTCGTATTGCCGCAATGATGCACGATGTTGGCAAGGTGGGAATATCTGATTTAATCTTAAAAAAACCCGGGCGCTACAATCATGATGAATTTGAAATCATGAAACAGCATACCATTCTCGGGGCCCGGCTTTTTTTGGATGTTCAATCAGAATATGATGAAGCCTCCTTTCAGGTGACTCTCAATCATCACGAGCGTTGGGATGGTAATGGATATCCGGGGTATATTGATGTGGCCTCAGGTGAACCGATTCCCTCTTATACGCTTCCTGATGGTCGTTCAAGGGGTAAAAAAGAAGATGAAATCCCACTGTTTGCCCGGATTGTTTTTGTAGTGGACGTGTTTGATGCTTTAGCCACTGAACGATGTTACAAAAAAGCCTGGGAAGAATCCAGAGTACTTGATGCCATAAAAAGCGGCTCGGGGACTCAATTCGATCCTGAACTGGTTGAGATTTTTTTGTCTGGATTTCATGCATTTAAGGCCATCCAGAATCGGTATCAAGATAATGTGTGTTAGGAATACGCTGATAATAACTTCCCCCTTATTGATGATATTGTTCGTTTTGAGGGGGAAAATGTTGCCTCAAGCAAAAACCGAAACCCAACCAATGTCCGAAACCAATGTAGGTTCCATCGCAATTATTGAAGAGCAGAAATTTTATCCTTTATCTGCTGAATGTGTTTTTCTGAAAGATCATCAGAATATTTCAGGTAATCCTCATATGCCTTAATTGCCTGATCTTTTTTATCATCAAGCCTGGAAAGGGTTTCTGCCATATGATACGATGCCAGGGACAACGATTTTTTGACTTCAGATTTTATTTTCTCGTTGGCCAGGTTCGAATGGTAAACTTTTTGTAATAATTTGACAGATTCCCCATATTTGGCCTTTGATAGCAACATTACAGCGAGATTATTCATAGCAACATAGTCATCTGGTTTAATTTTTAACAACGCTCGAAATGCACTGATGGCATCATCAAATTGCTGTTTTTGTTGATATACAGTGGCTAAATTTCTGTAACCATCAGGGCTATTGGGTTTTTGTTTGATAAACGTTTTGAACTCTTTTTCAGCCTGATCCAGATTTTTTTGCAATAAGCTGATCGTTCCAAGATTTAAATATGCGACACTGTAATCAGGTTTCATTTCAAGGGCTTTTTTGAAATGTTTGGTTGCTTTTTTATAATCTTTTTTGATCATATAAATCCAGCCAAGATTATTCCATGCACGATGATGTTTGGGAGACAATTTGATTGTTTTTTTATAGGCATTGATGGCCTGATCAAATTGTCGTTTTAAAGATTTGGCCCGCGCCAGATTATAGTATCCTTCAACAAAACTGGAATCCAGGTCAATTGATTTTTGAAAGAAAATAATTGCCTCTGAAATTTTCCCTAATCGGGCAAAAAGAGTTCCCAATTCAATACATGATTCCGGCTTTTTGGGGTTAAGGGTGACAATTTTTTTGATTTGTTCAATGACCTGTTCTTTATTGGCTTTATATAGGTGGGCATTGAACAAAACAATATTTGCACGCACATGTCCGGGATCCTCTCTTAAAATATCGACTGCAAGATCAAAAGCTGATTTGACTGCATCATCAGGTAACTGCTCCAGGTTCTGACACATAGCCATGTAAGCTTCATCAAGATTCTCAAAGGACATTTTTTTTTCATTGGTTTCCACAGGGATGTTTTTTTTCTGATTCGTTGTTTGGCTTGATTTTGTGGAGGGTGTCTTTGGGGTTTCTCTCGTATTGATGGTTTGTCCGGCACAACTCAATACAAAACCAATGATAAAAATTAGACCTGCCTTTTTCATCGTTTGCACCTCATGAAAATTCTGTCAGGAATACTCTGAAATTAACGTCCCCATTATTGATATTGTTCGTTTTGGGGTAAATGTCATTTGAGTGTATCAATAATGGAGAAGTTATTTTCCGAGCGTCCCTAAGTTTTGGGAACGTGAATTTTGAACGATCCCGATGAAATAAATTAAACACTTGAAGTGTCTAAAATTAGCAATTTTTGTGCCTTGATAAAAATGATCGGGAATAAATGCAGGTCTAAAAAAATTGGAATCAAATCAATTCGGGGCTGATTCCGGCTTTAATTCAACAAACGTTGAATTGTTGTGCGCATTTCCTGAGGGTCAATTGTTTGTGAAAGGATCGCATCAACGCTTGCGTTATCGATACTTGAATCTTCAAATGCAATAATGGGTATTTCTTTATATTTTTGACTGTTTGACCGAATCTCATGAACCAGTTCAATGCCTGAAATATCTTTGAGATAAGAATCAATAATCATCAGTTGATATGAACCGGTATTGAGTTTTGTTAGTGCTGATTGGCTGTCTTCAACCCAATCAATCAAATAGTCATATTCTTCCAGTAAGGTGTGCATTATTTGTTGATGAAAAACATTGGAATCAGCAATTAGAATATGTTTTGTTTTTTTGGTTTTGGTTTCAGGCATTTTGTGGGATCGCTCCACTTCTGCGAAAAGGTATTGGTTGATAACAGTTGTTAATTTATCAGGCTGAATGGGTTTTGTGACATAATCATTCATTCCTGCTTTGATGCACGTATCTTTATAACCTGACATTGCATGCGCAGTCATGGCGATAATGGGTAAATCATGATTTAATACGTTAGAATTTTTATCTCGAATAACTTTTGTCGCTTCAAATCCATCCATTTCCGGCATCTGAATATCCATTAACACCAGATGATAGGATTTCTTTTCCAATGCCTGTATCGCTTCCAGGCCATTTGATGCAACATCTAAATGATATCCAAGACCTTCTAGAACCGATATCGCAACTTTTTGATTGATAAGATTGTCTTCAACTAAAAGAATAAGGGATTGCGATATTAAGTCTGATTCCAATAATTGATGCTCTTTTTGCGTATCATTCGCTTGAAAAGATTGAATTTCAATATCTAAGGATTTGTAAAGTGCCCTAACCAAGTGTGCATGTTTGACAGGCCTGGTAATCACATCATGGAACAATTGTTCATCTTTTAAAGCATTGTTAATATGCACCATGCCGATCAACGCGGTTTTTTTCAATGATGGATCTTTTTTGATAGATAATGCGAGTTGTTCGCCATCCATATCTGGAATATCGATATCAATCAATACAATTTGAAAAGCCGTGTTTGTTTTAACAGCCTGATGCATCATATCCAATGCCTTTTTGGCATTTTGGGCAATTTCTGGACATAAATGATATTCGCTTAAACAGGTTTGCAATGCCAAACAATTGGATTTATTATTATCAACAATCAAAATTTTTAATTGATTGAATTCTTGTGGAAGGCTTGGGTTTTCTTTCTTTTCTTGTTTTAGAAAAAAGGCTGTAAACCAGAAGGTCGTCCCTTTGTTTTCTAAACTTTCAACCCCTATCTTCCCGCCCATCTTTTCAGAAAGTAATTTGGATATATACAATCCTAAACCTGTCCCCCCAAATTTTCTTGTGGTTGAAGCATCAACCTGGGAGAAGGATTTAAACAAACGATTCAGGCGATCTTGTGGGATGCCGATACCTGTATCAATGATTTTAAACTTCAGCAATGTTTGATGTGGTGTTGTTTTTAATGCTGAAACGTGAATGATAACCTCCCCTTTTGAGGTAAATTTCATGGCATTGCCCACAAGATTGATAACAATTTGACGTAAACGTCCGGGGTCTCCCTTAAGGAATACAGGCACGTTTTTCTCAAAAAAGTAGATCAGCTCAAGCCCTTTTTCTTTAAATTTCATGGAAAACAAGTCGCCACAGGCTTCTATGGTCTCTCGAAGATTAAAGTTAATATTTTCAAACTCCAACTTACCTGCTTCAATTTTGGAAATATCAAGAATATCATTGATAATGGCCAGTAAGGCATCCGCACTATTTTTTGTTGTTTCAGCATAATCGCGTTGTTTGTCGTTCAGTGTTGTTTTTAATAAGAGGTCTGTCATACCAATAATACCATTCATTGGTGTGCGAATTTCATGACTCATATTGGCCAAAAATTCGGTTTTGGCCTGATTTGCGCTTTCAGCAACAATTTTAGATTTTTCAACTTCTCCCATCGCATATTCAATGTCTTTATATGCCTGTTCAAACCGATCCATCATTCGATTAAAATTATGACACATAAGATCCACTTCGTTCATTTTTTCAGGCGCAACATCAACTTTTTTTACATTTAATCGTTTCGAAAGATTTCGTTTATCAGCATCAACAATACGAAGTATATCAATGAGCTCTTTTATCCGGTCGATAACCCCCCTTTTTAAAAATAAAAATAGAATAATTGATATGATTACAGTTCCAATAAAAGGAAGAACGTATGTCAGAATTTGTCGACGAATATCTTCTTGAATATCTAAAGAATTAATTGCCACAGCAATTTTTCCAACTTCGTCACCTTTGATATTATTCAGTGGTTTGGTTTCAATATAGTATTCAATATTATTATGAACAATGAGATTGTTTAAAGGGGATGGAATGCGATTGGATTGATCAAAGCTTGTGGCAACCACTTTGAATTCAGGATCATAAATAATTGTTTCAGTATTGGTTATTTTGGAAATTTTTTCAAGAAGTGCGGAATTATTATTCAAAGGCTTTATCATTACAACATAGCCATAAACATCTCCAGTATCATGAAGTAATGACATTGTTGATTTAATACACAGAACATCACTGTTAATCACTCCTTTTTTTTCGTTGATAAATTTTAGAAAATAGGGGTCGATTTTAAAGAAATGAACCTGCCACGATTCACCGATAAACGATTCAAATTTGTCAGGCTCAATTTTTGGCTGTTTAAAGCTGCTGCTGGTGACAAAATCCATCATTTCATCAAAGAGCAATACTGCTTCGACATTGTTTTTTGACGAAATATTTTGCATCATAAGATTTAAAGGGCGAATACGATCATAATCCAGAAAATCAACCAGCTTAGAATTTTGTTCTTTGACAATACCTGTAATAATGCGCATTTTCTCAAGTTCAGTAGCCAGTAATGTCTCAATAATATTCAATTTTCCCTCTAGAGAAACTGAAATACGTCTTTTTACTTTTTCACGATATTGGAATGTTGAATAAATGGCATTCCCGCTGATCACAAGAATAATTAAAAGGAAGCTAACGATAAAGATACTGGATAAGCTTTTAAAAATCTGCCTTTTTAATTTAATTTTTGATGGCTGATTATGATTCATTATGCTCTTATAACACAAATCGAATTGTCATAAATCTTTGACGTTTTTATCTATTTTCAGTTGGAAATTTATCATGTTTCCACCTCTCAATACCGCCCTTTAAAACGCCAATCACCTTATAACCTTCTTTGATTAAATACTTTGCCGCCAGTGTTGATTGTCTCATTGCCCAATCGGTTATAACAATTTCTTTATCTTTTGGAAAATCATGATAACGTTCTGTCAAATTTAATAAAGGACAATGTATAGAACCAGGAATAAAAGATGAGTCACGTTTAAAGTCTTTTGGTCGAACATCCAGAATAAAAATATTTTTTTTCTTCATTAATTTAGAAATCTTAGAAGGTTTAAGTTTTCTTACCTTCATTTTCATGCTGGCTTCATTAACTTCCATGGGATAACTAAACGATCGCCATTCTGGAATACCGCCCCTAAAACAATAGACATTTGTATACCCCAATTTTACTGCAAGACCTGCAGCTCTTTGTGTATAAGGTCACCTTTTTCCCATGCAATAAAAAATTATTGGAAAAGATTTATCTTTTGGGAGTTTGTCTTGTTGTTCCATAATCTTATTGATTGGAATGTTTATTGATTTTTCAATATGTTGAATATCATATTCAAAAGAACTCATGACATGAACAACCAGAGCATTGTCATGCATCAGCATGTGTTTGACCTCAGGTGCGGATATATCTTTACAAACCTTTATTTCGTTGGCATACAAATTAACAATGGCAACATAATTTATTATGAGGATAAAAAGAATGCTATTTTTTAATAGTTGCGTCCATCGCATTTTTTACTCCTTTTTTTACAATTAGTATGGGTTAAAATGAAAAATGGGTTAAGGAAAACTCGAAAAATAAGTTCCCCATTTACTTATGTGCCAGCCCGATGTAGGGGCGAACCTTATGTTCGCCCTCGAACTAATAACGCTTTCGTTCCTATGTACGATGGGCGAACATAAGGT
>Ga0272440_1003187_pt1 | contig 12349 bp, 2 predicted proteins | sample SSMMMBAug17_FD_192440 | JGI IMG/M metagenome (GOLD analysis project Ga0272440, IMG submission 192440) | Marine sediment archaeal communities from Little Sippewissett salt marsh, Falmouth, MA, United States - SSM-MMB-Aug17 | ecosystem: Environmental > Aquatic > Marine > Wetlands > Sediment ... | reverse complement strand
CCAAGTCGTAAAGCAATGACAAGTGGAACATTAACAGAAGTTCCAGATAAGAGCGTTTTTATAGAATTTTTTGTTAAACGTTTGAAAAACAATGAATGCAAATATCTTTCCTCAGAGCAACTGTTTAACAAATTAAAGGATGCAGTAATAAATAATAGTCCATTGAGGCAAGTTCCCCAATTTAATTTGGAGAAATTCAAGAGGCAGGTGATGAAGGTGGAACTTTTATATTTGTTCGTCGTAAAATATAAAATAGGTTGCAGTTATTGATCCATTAGCAAGAAAACAGACGCTGTTAAAACACTTAATTGGCTTAACTTTGGATATAAACTCAATCGCTAAGCTCAGATATACCAGTAATTTCTGCATTAACTATTTTGCTTATTTTTGAATAACCAAAGAATCAAGCTCGCTGATACCGCTTAATGATTGAATAATTGGTACTCATAATGACGTTATTTACAAAATGATATTTTATGATATAGAATTAAATGATATGCAGATCTGTCATTAAAAGATTAAAAGATATACAGAAATTATAGAGCTACTAGTTATCCTCGTAAACTGGGGACATAGAAGACTGTAACAAAAACATAATTATTGATATTAGTTTGTTTTACAATATTTTTCACATAAGATTAAACACTGAGTAGCCACGCAACCGGTTTTTGATGTTATTATAAATAATTAAGAACATAAAAAGAACTATGATTCATCTGATGGAGATGATTCACTATGATGGGTTAGATTGCTGTGGAGCCAAGTAACCGATTTTACATTGGATTTACACCAAAGATCATGGTTAAATCATTGAGTAGCCAAGCATTCGGTTTTACTATTTGGGAAGTGTCACGTAAAAAGCTATCTTATAGCATTTTGTAATTATTAAGGAAACTAGACCATACTTTTACAGAACAAACAACCTGATTGTTTAAAATTGCTATAAAGAAAGTAGATTTACACGACACTTCCCATTTACTATTGATGCTACTCCAAAAGGTGTGGTTTGGTCGCTGAGCAATCACGCATCCGGTTTTACATTTGATGTATACCAAAAAGAGTGATTGAATCTCTGAGCAGCAACACATAAGGTTTTACATTGGATTATCATACAAAAACGAGATTGGATTGCTGATCAGTCACGTATTCGGTTTCTGATTTGATTTTCACCCAAGATCATAGCAGATCGATGAGCAATAAGAAATCGGTTAAATTTCTGTCAACGTCCCAAGAGCGCTGGGTTAAATTAAAACGATTAAGACTCGGAACAAAACATAAACTCGCAACATAAACGCTGAGTAAGAACAGAATCGGTAAAATTTCTGAAACCCTCCCCAAATGCGTTTCGGCAAGAGGCTGTGCAACAACGCAATCGGCTTAATTTTGGATGATAAATTCAAGTGCAAAACTTAATTACATCAGTATTTTCTTGTTTATTAAATAAATAGCTTAAACTATCACTATGAAGAAATTGATTCGCTGTGCATTTAAGAAAAATGTGGTGTTTCTGTGCTGACTGTATAAACCGCTGATAGGCAAAATACCCGGTTTTCGAGATATTGCCCCCTCATTTAACCAAAAGCCTGTGAGATTATTGGGTCTGTGCTGATCTGTTCGGGGGCAAGGTAACTGGCATTCCTGCCGTGAGATTCGTTTTTTTCTTCATTCAGTTTACTAATAGAATAATCGAAAATGATGGTTTTCAATTTGGTATAGTGTCACATCATTTTTCAAAATACTTATGCCTTTTACTAACAAAGTAAATGCAATTGGCTGTTACATTTTAGGTGACTTAATGGTTGGTTATATTATGTTAATTTTGATCATTCAATATAACTTCTTTCTCAATCATTTCATCAATATTAAATAGTATTATTTTAAAACCATCTAATTTTTTTCTATCAATTCGATAAGTATCTTTTCTTATTAAATCATCCTTTAGTACTCTTTCAATATGAATTTTTACTTTTTCAACATATGTTATAAAGCTCTCTGTTGACTGTATATGAGCTAAACAATGCGTAATTGAATATATTCCAACTGAATGTTTTTGCAATTTTTTAGCAGAATCAAGAGCTTCGTATAAATAATTCAATGCATATTTAACTAAGCCTGTTGTTAAATCTGAAGTGAAATCAAATATGAGTGATGCAAAAGCGAATTTGACATTTGGAAGATAAGAACGTAAGCCAACAGAATTAATATAAATATTAAGAATAGAAAATATTCTATTATAAAAAAAATCATTCTTGTGAATTTCATTTTTCCACCCCAAAAGATTAAACATTTTTTCTCCTTCGTTTTCATAAATATTAAATAAATCTTTAAATGGCTTTTTCTTTGTCATTAATTCATTGTCAAGTTCTAATAATCTTCTAAGACTTCTTAACTGAAGTAACCAATAATTTGATCGAATTCCTAAAGCAAAAGGTGCTATAATAGAACCTTCTTCAAAACAATCTTCAGCTTTTTTTAAGTAAATAAATATTTTTTCTTTTTTTTGTTCATCGCTAAAACTATCAAAGTTATTTTGTGAACGTAAATTCCTTAATATTTTTATCGCAATACTAAAATATACAAGACCAAATTCGCATAATGGTTCTTCATCAATTATTTTACTTTTCTTTGTTATATATTTCCCCTCAGTGATTGCACGTTTAAAAAATGGCTGAGCGTTGTCGCATTGACTTTGTTGTAACCCTAAATTTAGAAAAATTTGCATCCTCATAGTACGCGCAACAATATGATAACTATTTGATGTTAGAACTGCGGACAATATTGTGTTTGCTTCGTGAAACATTCTTCTGTATAAACACACTTTAGCAAATTCTATCATCAATGTTGTATTTTGATGTATTGTTAATAGGCTTGATAGTTTACAAATACTATAATCAGTCCTTTTTTTTGAAAAATACAAGAGTTTTGTAAATTCAAAAAATTTTTCTTTTGTTAAAGGTAAATATTCTTCTGTTAATAAAGATGGAATATAATCCAAATATATATGGCTCCATAATGAATCAATCCACCAAATTTTTAGTTTTTCACCATTTGCCATATTAATATTGTCAGAAAATTCTGAAAAAATAACGCGAATATCATTTAATAAAACACAATGATGAATATAATCTGTTACACATATAGCTGATGTTTTATTTAGATCTATATTTGTAATCGCTTGTAAATACATATCTAAATTATTAAAGAATCCAGCTGCAATTCCAATGCTTAAATATTTTCTCTCTGAATTATATTGTGATAATGACCATCGCACATGTATTTGATGAGCAATGTTGATTGAATCCCTGATACAACTATTATAAGTAATAGGATAAATAAAATCTACATTATCTGTATATTCTTGTGGCAAATCAACTGAAAATTCAGTTAATTGAAGATTCTGGCTTCCATTTATTCTTGCATATTGAATATTAAGATCATTTAAACACTCTTTTAATTCATTTTTTAACCATCTAATTGTTTTTTCATTAATCACATCTCCACGGCTATGGAATCTAAATAAGAGCCTAACACCTCTATCACTACTATAATTTTTTTGTGAAGGACAGATTTTTAGTAAAGATTCATAATTCCATGGCAAAATTAAATGTGGTCGCTCAAATCCAATCCATATTGCTAACAATCTTAGTGTGTTCCTTTTTACCACAGTATCTGCTAATTCATTACTTAAACGCGTAAACATGGTATTACTAACTTTATTGATCTTTAGTTTATATATATCAATCATTTTATTGATTTCTTGTGTTAACCATCTTATTGACTGGATATTAGCCGTTTCTTTTAACGCATTCAGTGTTATTTCTTCAGGAAAATCGATTTTTTCTTTATCTATCGAATGATCGTTGATAACAGAAAACAATAATTTTTTTTCATTTTTTTTTATTATTCCAAAATCATAAGCAAACTTAACAATAGATTGAACGACATCATTATTATTGTCTTTTACAAAATCTTCAAATGACGCTACTGAAGGAAAAGCACACAATATTGCTTGATTTGCATTCTCACTTTTTTTTTTCATAATACTTTTTTATCCTTTATAATTTGTGAAAATTATTTGAAATATCAAATTAATTTATCTAACCAACCTTGCCTAAACGAGTGAAGAAAACATAATACCTTTTTTTTTGTCTAAGAAATTCAGAGTCATGAAACATCACGTTGTTTTATCTGAAACATTTGTTTCATGAAACATGATCATTTTTATTGACAGAAAATTCAAAACATAATACTTATTTTGCAAAACACTGTCAATCCAAATTTTAAATAAAATTATTTTATTTTTGAAAATTTATTGCACAGTAAGGTACTCGGGAATATGAGTGAGTATATAGGAAGTGTTTAATAAACTATGTTTTGGGAAGAACCTAATTAAAAAAAGGGAGACAACATGAAAAAATTGTACTTATTATTAACAAGTCTATTATTTGTTTTTTATGTTATAGATTGTTTTGCTGATACAACCTTGGAAAAGGCCCAGCACAGAATACCACCAGTAATCTATTCACTGGATATTCCAAAAGCGATGGAATCAGAAAAGACATATGAGTTTAGATTTTCAGTCATGGGATATCATGATATGTATAAAATGAAAGTATCAATATTTGATGACAACTATAACGATTTAAAATCAAAAACAATCAGTCCATATGATCAAAAACAAGGTCAATATAAATGGAATAGTGTTTATTCTACTGAGTATTTTTATAAGACAAATATCCAGGTAAAAATTGATAAATCTCAACCGCTTATTGTAAGATTTTTTGCTTCTCCCACTAATGACCCTATAGATCAAGCATATCTTTCTTGCCTGGTTCCAGGTGGACTTGGCTATGCTGCTAGTGATACAACTGGTCGGAAGGTTAAAATACTTGGACTGGCTAGGCCTTATAAGTCATCATCTCCGTCTGATTATGTAGATTTTAACTTTTCAGTTATAAGTGATGATCCATATTGTGCTGTTATCTTACTACAAATTCAATCAGAAGCACCTGTGCAAATACCTCAAGGGATTCCTTTTTCTAGCTTTATGAATAATTCAAACGATCTTACAATTCCTCATATAACATTAGCCTTAAACAACTCAGATGCAAAGATCAATAGTGTATCTCTTATCCAAGATCAAAATGAAATTGATCCTGTTGCTAAACTGTTTATTGCTATAGCCTCAGATATAACCTCTATGCAAGAAAGAATAATTGGTATTGCAAAATCATTTATTGAAATTTCATCACTTATATACGAGGCGATATCATCAGGTAAACAACCTCAATATGCAATGTTTTCAGGAGGTGGTACGAACAGAATTATTAACTATTTAATTCATGTTCAAAAAAACAATTTTCTAGATAAATCTTTATGGGATATGGATTTAGTAGTAACAGATCAGAATGGCATTATTCAACTTCACTATGAGGGATTTCCACTTATTGAAAAAACAAACATAACAACGTTTAAAACTATAAATAGATAGAACAATTAATTAAATTATAAATTAAGAGGGGCGAAAATGAAAACAAAACCATTAACGATTATTACATACTTATTCTTGTTTTTTCTGACCATTAGCCCATGCGACACCATAATGGCGGAACCAATTATAACCTATGACGTTCCTCCTGAATTGTCTGTGGCAAAGGGATGGTCAAGAAGGTTTGAAGGAAAAATTGTTTCAACAATCGGAAACCTAACCAAAGTTACCGCAGTAGTTACTTTGACAAATGATCAGCACGATAGTATGCGAACAATGTCTTTAAATCAAGCAAGCTTCTATCTGAACATGTTACCACCATTTGATTCCAATGAATTTGAATCTTATGGTCTTGATGAATATCGCGTTGGTATCTGGGCAAAGTCTGAAACTGTAACAAATCCCAAAGACCCATTGAATTTTATAATTGTTAAGGTTATTGAGCCAGATATTACTATTTCACTTGAAGGTGATCATGAAAGTATAACAGATTCAGAATCTGTCATTGTCACTGCCACTGCAACTGATTGTGAAACACCAAATTTCCTATGGGAATCTGTTGGTGGAGAAATCAAGCCTGAAAATAGCCAAACAAGCAATCCGAATCAGATTAAGTGGGTACCACCTGATGTTGAACGAGATAGAATATTTTATGTTATTTGTACCTTTTCACCAAGTAGCGCACCGAACAACCGATTCAACCATTTTATTAAAAAGAAATACAAAATAATTGTATCACCGGAAAAAGTTGAAATTGATAATGAAAAACCTATAATTTCAAGTATTATCATTTCAAAATCAAATCTAAGTATCGGAGATACCATTGACATAAAATGGGGTGCATATGATAAAAAAACTGATTTCAATAATTTGACCTTTCATCTGCAATACTCAGAATTCCTTCCTGATTCAGATGTGTTTAATGACTGGATTGATATTGAAAAAACTATATCAAATACAAGTACGTTAACTGGTTGGTCGCCTCCAAATATATCAAATCAACTTAAAGTTCGTATCAGAGCAACTGATCAATCAGGGAATATATCATTGTGGAAAGAAAGTGATGAAATTACTGTCCATAAAAAAGAAACTGAACGTCCATTAGCACCTGAATTAAAGCTTTACAGTATCAATGAAAAATCGAAACCTGAAATCAAGTTAAGATGGCAAAAAGTGTTAGATTCCAATAAAGTGCATAATGCCGATTATTACAAAATTCAATGTTCTCAAAACGTTGACAATATTACTCAAAAACCAAAGATTGATATACATCCTGATGTTCCTGGAAAAAATATATTTGAACGATTAACCCACACAATCGATACCTGTAATGATAATTTATTGAAAGATAATTCAACTTACTATGTCCGTATTGCAGGTGTTAATAAAGAAGGTGTTGAAGGTGACTGGAGTAATGCCATAAGTTCAGAAATATGCATCCAGGATGATCCATTCTTTGATGAAACCTTTCAAGAACCTGAAGATGAACAGAAGAATGTTTTGAAAAATCCTATACTCAAATGGAAGGCTAAAGATAATGAAAATGATGCTCTGGATTATTATGTTACATTAGGAACTGACAGAAACAACCTTTTTTCAAAACGTCCCTTTAGAAGTGATCGAGAGGGTATCAATGAATATAATGTAGCTGAAGAATCAGGTAAATCTCTTTTACCAGGAACAAAGTATTTCTGGCAAATTTGGGTCAAAGAGGTTGGGAAAAGAAAAGAAGACTATGGTGGTGAATATATCAAATCTCCCATCTGGTCTTTTACTACTGCATTAACCGGCTCTGACCCTGCAATTGTCGGAATTGAACAAATAGGGGATATACAACCCAATTCTTCAGTTTTATTTAAGCTTAAAATCCAAAATATGGGAACAAAACAAGCCACGCCACAATACATCAAAAGCTTTTATGTAAAAAATGGAAATTCATCCCCTTTTCTGAATGGTGAAGGTGACATGAAACAATATCTTGATCCTGATCAAATTGAATATGTGGAAATTGAACTGTTTTTCAGAGATGAAATCATTAATAAATATGATGTTGAATATGATAACATTTTGATTCCCGGTAATAGTCAAATCAAGTTTTGTTTTGCTAATCCAGATCAATACGATATTTCCTTATCAAACAATGAAAAAATTGTATCAATTACTTATACTGATACAAAACAGCCTGAAATCAATTATATTGAATTAAAGGCAACTGGAATTACAAATGTAACTGATTATTTCTGGGCAATCAGGGAAGAACCTTTAATCATCTATGTTGGTGTTAAAGATGATGACAAGATCTCTAAATGCACTTATGAATATCGTTTGAATCAGAATGATAACTGGGAAGAATTTTATACTGAAGAAGATAATTCCAAATTACAACAATATAATCAGTCTTGTTCTTGGGATATACCTGATAAGACGCCACAAACAGATACCGCCCAAATCAAAGTAAGCGTTTTTGATAATCAAAACAATAAATCTGAAAAAATCTCAAACCTTTTTTCTATTTATTCAAGTGAAATTCGTGCAACCATAGAAACTGACAAGACAATTTATCAAACAGGCGATACGCTGAATTATTCCATATCATTTCATTCAGCTAATATCATTACATTTGCAGAAATACTTCTTGAAGTAGGTTCTAATCACGAATATTTAAAAGAATTCGATCCAAAAGGAGCAACCAGCGGCCAATATCAATGGAGTATCCCTCATGGTTATTTGTCTAAAAACTGCTATTTGCTTTTAAAGCTGATTGATAACAGGAAGAACGAGAAAGAGTTTCGTTCGGAAATATTTGGCATAAGAGCCAACACTGAACTTCCTCCTCCTTTTAATGAAACGATTACAATGTATGATGAGGAAAAGAGTATACCTCCGAATGCAATGGATGATTCTCAAAAGCAAGAAATTATTTTTACGCAACTGGATGATAATAATAAAGTACACTGCATTATCGAACATGAATATAAATACTATGAAGATACTGCGAACGATGATGATCATGAAGATAGTTTTACTTATGTCAATGATAAATATTACATCACTTACGATCCAGTATCAAAACAAATTTCAAATCCAGTTTCAATATTGAATAAAGATTACAAAATTTTGGATTTTACACTTTTTGATAGTAAACCATTTATATTGCTTCAAAGAATTAATTACGAGCAGCTGTATTTTCAATATAAAGAAGGAAGCGATTTTACAAGTCAACAAATTATAGAAAATTCAGCAGTACCTAAAATGCTGTCTTTTTCAACAATTGATATAAATAATCAACTGGATTCTTATATACCAGAGCGATATGTTTATCTGAATGATTATTTATGGCTTACTGAAACTTACTTAACGAATACAATCCGGAAATACGCCTTTAATAATGGAGAAATCGGAGAACGTAAACTAGTCAACATTCAAAATAATGCGGGTAATACAATGAGTATGGAATCCCTTAACTCTATTACTGATGCCAATGATATTTACTTTATAGATTATACTGGGAAATACCTTATTCAACTTGATACCGAAAACCTTATCATGAATTCTTTTCAACTGCCAATAACTATTTCAAACAAACTAAATGAACTCAATAAAGTTGATTTAATAGCAAAAAATAATAACGTATTTATTTTTGCAAATGCTAAAGTATATCAATTTAATGGAAGCAGTATTACTGAAAAGAATGATATCACATATACAATTAATAATGAAACCATTAATTATGCTCAAAATGATACATGGGTAAACGTCGATAACATAAAAGCTGTTAAAACCGAAAATAGTATATACCTAATCATAGATGAAAAGCCTGATTTTTCAATGCCTGTTTGGAGTAAATTTCAAAAAATATTAAAATTTGACATTTCAAGTGCAAGTTTTTCCATGCATGTTGTTGATACAGAAGAAGATATTCACATCATGCATGATTATAAAATTCCAAATAAATTTGACATGACATATCTTTCTAATAATAAAGTACTTATTGCTTTTGGACTAGATCAAGGATTTGGTAGTATTCATGATTATCATAGCTTTCTAAAAATGCTGGACCTTGAAACCGGACAGGTGAATTATCTAGGTCAATTTAACTTGAAATCATTGGGTAAAATTTCTATAATCAATTCAGATGGTAATTTATTTGTAGTTGCAGACAATAAAGAAACTGACAGGATAGATATAATGCGCCTTAACCTTTCAAGCCTTGGATCAACAAAACAGATTGAAGATGTTCAGTTCATAAAGCTTGATAATAATTTACATGTCACATGGGGTAATGGAGTCCCCTATAATGGAACATGGGACACCAATGAAAGCTGTTTAAAAAATGATGTATTGAAACAAAGAAAAGTCAAACAAGTATACCCAACAAGCAGTGAAATAACAAACCTTTCTGATTTATATATTGATGGGAAACTCAATGTATGCAATAATTATGTTTCTTCATCTAAAGAAGGTGATGTTTATTTATGGCGTTCAGACACAAACTCGGCCCAACTTATTAAAGATCTTGAAAATTTTAATTCTCATATCGAGTTAAAGTTCTATCAATCACCTTATATTTCGGGTTTTCAAAAAGACATCAATCAAAATAAAGAAATCATATTGCTGAAAGAAGATTATTCTCAATCCTCTTTTCATTATTCATATTGGCAAAACTATGGCACTCTATTTAAAGATGAAGCTATATTTGTAGGAAATAATATTACTTCATCGAATCAAATCATCCTTTCAAAATTTAATTATTCTTCACAAACAAGTACTGACTTAATCTTGAATGACACCGGCAATTATTATATAGATGCAGTTCCCGAAAAAATTGACATCAATCAAAATAAGTATGTTGCCATAGTATGGGACAATGTTTTGGCACTAGGTGATCTCTCCAAAGATATGATTTTACCTGAAATCTCTTTTACACATATTGACAGAACAGTCCAACAGGGAGATATCTTAACTTTAAGCTGGGTTGCCTCTGATAACAACCAGTTAAAAAAAATTGAAATATATAAAAATACAAATGATTCATTTGAACTACTTTCAACAATCAATGATACCGATATTGCAACATATCCCTATCAGGTAAATGATACAAACGAAATTACTTTTAAAGTCGTTGCATATGATATTGATAACAACACAGCATCCGAGACCATACACTTTACAATCATTCCTCAAGTTACCTTTCAGTCTTTTTCTATCAGCCCATCAGAAGTTGAAATTGGGAAAACCCTGACCTTCTTTTGGAAGGCGAACCATGCAAACTTTGACTCTGAATATACTGTTTGTATTCGAAAACCAGGAGATACTGACTGGACAAAATGTATTACAGCGAAGGGAGTCGAATCCGAGTCAATAAGTATTACTCAAAAACCAGGAACGTATGAATGTATTATTTTTTCCAGAGATGATTCTCATGAACTTGAAACACCTCTTACAATCACAGGTGAATATATTTCGTTTTCGCACCTGGATTTTAATCCAACCATAAAATCATACTATGTTTATGATCAAGTAATTGATTTTGAATGGGATATAAATAATCATGTAAATGATACTGTGAAATATTCGTTAATGATCAGAAAGGAAAATGAAGATGAATATCAGAAAATTGACACTGTAACAAATACAAACTATCGACATTTTATTGCTGAACCGATCAATTCTTTCTCATGGATGATTGAAGCTGAATTTCAAGGCAATCGTTATACATCTATTGAATTCCACGTTCAGCTAAAGCAATTAATTTCCTGCAATTTCGAATCCATTGAGTTAAAGGATAATCATACCAATTCTCCCTATATTATCATTGATTTTACTCCTGTAGATGATGCGGATCAATATGAAGTGTCAAGAAGTGATCGTCAGGGTAATGAAGTTAATATATTGATTCCAAAAGATTATGATAAATTTACTGATACACAGATTCAATATGGAGAACAATATCAGTATATTATTTCTTCAATAAAAGGAAATCTAAAGTCAGAAAGCCAATTATCGGAAGTCATTTTTGTTAATTCTATCATACCACTTGGCGTAACAATTCATACGCCAGATTATCAGTTGTTGGATTCAAATGAAATAACCATTACCTATTCTCCAACACCTGATAATTGCTATGAACGATATGAAATTATGTATCGATCTCAAGATATGACAGATTTTCAAAGTTTTTCAAAAACCAGTCAAAGACAGATTTCATTGAATAATTTACTATATTGCACAAAATATTATGTAAAAGTTCAGCCACTGAATTATGATGGCCAACATGTTGGGCAATGCGATATGATCCTGTTTACAACAGGCACTATACCAGTGCCAGATGTCACATTGAACCTTAATGTGGATATTACAAATGAAAAAAGTAAAGGTAGCGCCACGCTTTTATGGACGATAGGTAATGATTCAAATGCACAAATTACTGGAATTGACATAGAAAAAAGAAAGGCAGACAAATATTATCAGTCTATTTTTCAAAGTGATGACATTGTCTTTAGTTATACAGATTCCAATTTAGAACCAGGATCATATACATATCGTATCCGTGTTTATAACAATGGTGGATTTTCAGATTATTCAAATGAAATTGCTATTACTATTGATTCGGATGAAGCCATGTGTCCACCTAAATATTATGTCAAAGGAAACCCTGCAGATCCAGTATGGACAATGTATATTCAAAATGCGTTCTTAGATAATCAACCTTTAGCACCAGGTGATGAAATTGGCATATTTGATGGTGAAACACTTGTTGGTGCTTTTCAACTATTACAATTGCAGCCACTTTCTTCAGAAAATGTTTTTAAGAATTTCATTACTGTATGGTCAACCATAAATGATGGACCTGGATATCAG
>Ga0272440_1003186_pt1 | contig 12349 bp, 12 predicted proteins | sample SSMMMBAug17_FD_192440 | JGI IMG/M metagenome (GOLD analysis project Ga0272440, IMG submission 192440) | Marine sediment archaeal communities from Little Sippewissett salt marsh, Falmouth, MA, United States - SSM-MMB-Aug17 | ecosystem: Environmental > Aquatic > Marine > Wetlands > Sediment ... | reverse complement strand
TTAGAATTTTTTCACCGGCGAATTCCGTGTTTTCAACCACCTGAGCGAAAATTTCTTTCCAGTGGTTGAATTCCTTTTCAATCGCCTCCATGTCTTGTCTGTTGTTCGCACCATCCAAAGCTTGTATAGCCAGTTCCTTCATACGATGTAGCGATTCTTCACAATCTGCCAGAGCGGCATCCCCAACTTCAGCAAAAGAATAGGCATCATTGCTGTTCCGAATAGACTGATTTGAGCCCAATGCTTCTGCCTTCATCTTGGATAAATGCGCAGTGGAAGCAACGTCGTCACTTGCACGATTGATCGCTTTGCCGGACGTCATCCGCTCAATCGCTTCCAATTGCTCCTCGTGAAATCGCTGAAAATTGTGTACATCGACATTGCGAACTGCTGAATATAATAAGCCTATCATGATAAACCTCCTTCGCTCGAGCTTTTCGCTTTTGCGTTATTGTTAAAAGATCCAATTTATTTTCTAATCTAAATTGATAAAAAGTTCTATAATTATAGGACTATGCGTCTTTATCGGTTCAATTTGATTTTATCTTGAATATATACTTTGTTTAGCCTTTTTTTATTTTATTGCGATTTAAAGGTACGCCCTCCCATGCGGCAGCCAGAACCATCATACAATCAAGAAAGTCTAGCTCTTCTGGATTATAAAAGATAGAACCATCCCCCAAAGCTGTTTGTGAAATTTCTGCAAAATTATCAGGTGTAACCATTTGCTTGCCATCCCGATTTAAAACTTCTTTAAAGCATCTTGCATGACGTCCATTTGTAGCATCATATAAATCTTGATTCATTTTTCTGACAAGATGGATCACTTTATCTGCCCGCTGATTCTGAGGTGTTTTGGCATAAGTTTCCGCACCGGCCAGGGGATAGAGGACTTCTGCTATAAAATCTGAATTTTTATGATAATTATACTCCAGGCCATATGGCAGTAATATGGACATACATGTCCCATGCGGCACATGACAGACTGATCCGATGGAATGTCCCAGTGTATGCACCATACCCACCATTGAGTTGGAAAAAGCGATGCCCGCAAGATTTGCACCCTTTGCAAGGGCCAGTCGGCCATTTTTGTCATCAGGGTTTTTTACAACATTTAACAGGTTATTGCTTAACAGTTCAATGGCTGCCATTGCATGGGTATCACTTAATGGATTTTTTGCAAGGCAGGTGTAGGCCTCAATCGCATGGGTCATGGCATCCATGCCTGTGGATGATGTTAAAAATGGTGGAAGTGTCAATGTCATACGAGAATCGAGAACAGCAACATCAGGCAGCAGAAAATATGATGTAAATAACATTTTTCGATTCTTTTCATGATCAGCAATGACAGCAACCAGTGTCACCTCAGAGCCAGTGCCAGAAGTTGTAGGTATGGCAATTAATGGGTTTAGAGGGCGTTTAATCGCTCCGGCACCACAAAACTTGATTAAATCATCAGCATCTTCAGATACAACAATATTGACCCCTTTGGCAGTATCCAAAACAGATCCACCGCCCACTGCAATGATAGCATCGCATTTTTTTTCACGATAAACACCGGCCAAATGATTGACAACTTTCAAATCAGAATCAGGTGGAATATTATCCTCAATTGAGCCAATATTTACTTTATCTTTTATCGCCTCGGTGACAATATCAATTAAGCCTGCACCGGCAACGCCTTTATCTGTCAAAATTAATGGGGTGCTTGCATTGAGCTGAGCCAATGCATCGGGTATGCTTTCCAGTGCATTATGACCGGCCAGGGTCTTAACCCGACAACAAAATTCAAAATATCCAGGAATATGCATTCTAAACTCCTTTTAAAAAGACAGACCTTTCAAGCAATAGATTTGCCCTCATATGCGGCTGTCAGTATTTTGATACATTCATCTTTGTCCATGCCCAGGCCATTGTCAATGGCCTTTTGCGCAATTGCCGGAAGACTATTTTTAGAAATTTCAGTTTGTTCCAGTGTTTTGGGAATTGCATTTTTTTTCAGGCTTGCCATTTCTGTTTGAATTTGTTTGATATCATCAATCACTTTTTGTTTGTAGTTACTTTTTGATGTTTTTGCAAGGTTATCGAGATCTGCGACAGCTTGAAACAGTTTTTCAGCAAAGGACTCATTTTTATTCATTTGGTATTCAAGCCCATAGGGTAAAATTATTCCCATACATTGACCAGAAGGGATATTGAACATTGATCCAGCAGCTTTGCCCAGACGATGCACCATTCCAGGAGAAACATTGGAGAACGCGCATCCTGCCATAGATGATGCATTTCCAATGCCCATATTGGCTTGCTTATTTTTTGGATTTTTTAGTGCTTCAGGCAGGAAGTTTTTAATATGTTGAATTGCAGCATAGGCATACGCATTAATGAACTCGTTACCATTTTGATGAATACAGGCTTCAAGTGAATGGGTTAAAGCAATCATTGCAGTTGATGCCATTAATCTGGTTTCAGGGGACTTGTATAACACAGGATCAATAACAACCAGATCGGGCATCAGAAAAGGAGATGTATATGCCTTATTTTCAACAAAGGCATGGCGAGTGATTTCGAATCCATTACCCCATGCTGTTGGGATCGCTATAAAAGGTAAAAGGCGATGATTAATTTTATTGACACCCGCAAGCAAGTTTAAGTCATCGGGTTTGCCAGAGACAACGATATTTAAACCTTTTGCAATATCCATTGCTGCGCCGCCACCGAGTGCAATGATGGCGTCAAACCCTTTATATAAAAATTTTTGTGATAAATTGCGAATGGTTTTTATATCTGCTGTCTTGGGAACGCCTTCGTACAAGCCAAATTTCATCCCCGAATCCTTGAATGCATTGATGATATGTTTACTTAACCCTTTGTCGGCTGTGTGCTGATCTGTGATGACTATAGGGCGTTCAGCATCCAATGCTTTCAGTTCGATAGGAATATGATCCAGCGCCTTTTTTCCAGCATTGGTTTTAACCGGACAAAAAAATTCAATCGTTGATTCTTGCATAACTTTTTCCTTTGTTTGATATAGGCTTTATGCAGCCATATCATAGTTGTTAAGGGATTCTATGAAAGTAACTTCCCCATTTATGATATTGATCGTTGTCAGGTAAATGTACTGTAGAGATGTCGCATGATACGTTTCTGCTTGCCTCTACGCTTTTGTAACCGGTAATATGCTTTTGCAACAGATAAACTCTTTACCGAAAAAGCACCTGCGCTTAATGAATGCAAGCTATTATTAAGATAATCTCGCTTTTAATACGGCCAGTTCTTTCAAAGCTGCTTTAGCTCTTTTTCGTTCTGCTGAATTTGTTCTTCCGCTTTTTGTGCGCGTCTTGCATCTATGTTGCACGATGTGCTTCTTCATCTGCATTACGAATAGCTGCTTCTGCACGTTGCGCAATTACATCAACTAATTGATCAAGTTCATTTGCTCCTTTAGCAGTTTCTTCTGTGCTATACATTCAATTCTTGTCTTATCATCTCCTGACAGTAAAACCTAGCCATTGTGATCAAACCATTAAGCCGCTAAAAAAGATATATTCCACTTTTAGAATCCAAGAATGGTCCGAAGATAAATTTGGAATCGTCCTTTTAATTTTCGGTCCATTGGCCATTTCGGATAGCGTTTGACAGCGAGCTTTGCAATAATTTTGGGGAGAAGATAGACCTCAACCATGTCTAAAATTCTTACCACTGAACAAGCGTTGGGAATGTCGCCATCAACAGTCAGACGATCATGACAACTAGAAATGGCAGTGCTTTCTTGAAACGTGAATAACAAAATCGCCGCTTCAAGATTTTTAATCGTCATATCGACATTGATTTTTTTTCCTTTTGGGTTAGAGCCCATATATTTGACACGACCATTGATATCTTTTCCAACCAACATTCGTGGCCCATTGGGTGTGACTCCCAGGGAAAAAAGGAATTGATCTGGCAATTCCTCGAATTCTTTCTTGACATCCCCATCTGCTTTTGCAGCAGCCTGAATTGCACGCCCCACAAACCAGAGCATTATGGCTGTGTATATGCGTTTCAATCTCTTTTTTCCAGGGATAACATCTTTGTATTCGCCCACTGTAACCTCCTATATATGTTTATTAATTTGTTAGTACATTAAATTCATAATTTTTTTTAATATATCAGCTTCCGGTCTTGTCAAACATATTTAATCATTAAGATACGTTACGCCGAAACCATTGTAATTGCCTCGACAGGACATTTAAGTTCACAAAAACCACAGCCAATACAGGTGTTGCTTTCGGGTAAATAGGGAAGCAGCCTTTCGTGTTCATTTTCCTCTATATCCGGAACATGAAGACATTGTACAGGGCAGATATCGACGCAGCTTAAACAGGCAGTACATTTTGAAAGGTCAAACTGCGGTCTATCCCATTTGGAGCGATTTACGATTTCGCATTGCACACCAAAATTGTCGTAAATTGCACCTTTGGGGCATATTTTCCCACAAGCACCACAATCAATGCACAATGTTTCATCAATTTTTTGAACATTTTCCTTTTCACCATAAATGGCATCAACAGGACATAGGCGTTTGCATACTTCACAACCTATACATAAATCTTTTATGGAATATGCCATGATCGAACCCCTTATAAAAAATTTGTTAATTAATACCCAATTTTTGTTTGGTTTCCATTGTTGGTTTTCCGGTTTCAGTATCCCAACCAAAATATTGCCAGTATTCACTCATCAGTCTGTCAAGATTGACAGACCTACCTTTGTTAGCCCCTTTTGTTTGTAAAGGATGTCCAATGGTTCTAGAAGGCATTTTGATATTTTTTGGTTCAATACCATGTTTTACATTGAATTCTTGTTTAATTGTCTGGATACGTTGTCCGATTTCCATAATTTCTTCAGGTGTTTTGTTCCAACCGGTGGCAGCGTTCAGCCAGTCAAACAGGGGCGTTCGTGTAGATCCCAGAAATGCGCCAAACATACATGCACCTACGCCATTGATGATATTCATATATTTACTGCATGATGCCGCCATATGAATTTTTTCATCATCAACTGTATATTTTGTATCTTTATGATATAAGATTTTGGGTACAGGCAATGTTTTAATTTTCTTCCAGAGTTGAAACATTTCATAATAAAGGTATGCGCCTATAGTATGACGTCCGGGTGTAGGCTCAACACTGTAATGAATGGCAAAACCCGGATCACCGCGACCATCATGTGCTGCAGGTTCCTGACCGCCAGCATGAATGGCAAATTTTTCAGTGCCTTTACCAATTTTATGAGATGCCACTCGGACACCATCAGCAAGAATATCGCCAATACCTTTCCGATCAATCATCATTTGAAGCATTGCAATCATAGCATCGGTGTTACCCCAGGTAAGCTCGATGCCATCAGTATCATCTTTGGTAATAATACCATTTTCGTAACATTCAATAGCAAATGCCAGCGTATGACCGGCGGAGATCGTATCCATTCCTGCACGATTCAGCAGTTCATTCATATAAAAGATACTGTCCGGATCTTTATTCATGCACAAGGCTCCCAAACAGATAACAGTTTCATATTCTGGCTTGTGTGTTTCTTCAAATTTTCCAGATATTGAACAAATACCACCACATCCGAGAGGGCAGGAGTAACAATGGTATTTAACAATCTCACAGTCAGTAAAAACATCAGGGTTGACAATTTTTGAATGACTCACTGGCCAATCAGCACTGGAACCATCCCAATTCTTAATGGGGGAATCGCCAATTTCAACACTCAACTGGTTCATGGACACAGTGCCCCATTTTCTTAAGAATATTTTATAGAGCATTCCATCCATAATTAACTGATGTGGCAAAAAACGCATTAGTTTACCCACATAAGCAGTGGCCGGGCCGGTCACAAAAGGTGGCTGAAAATTAACCCATCGGTTGCAAGTTTTGCTCAAACGTTTCATTTCATCATAGTTATGGGGAACAATGGGTTTATTGCCATTTAAAACAAGGGCTTTCAACTTTTTCGACCCCATGACTGCTCCTAGACCAGATCGTGCAGCGATTCTTCCACGATCATTGCACACACCTGAAATCAAAGAACAATTTTCGCCTGCCTGACCAATACATGCAACACGCGGTGTTTTTCCTTTTTGTGAGTAGCGTTTAATCAACATTTGTTCAGCTTCAACGGCATCAGTGCCCCATACATCAGCGGCATCTCTTAATTCCATCGTTTTCGCATCAATATAAAGATAAACTGGTTTTTCACTAATGCCTTTGAATAAAATTCCATCATAACCACATTGTTTAATTGCTGGTGAAAAATTACCACCACAATTGGCATCACCCCATGTACCGGTTAATGGAGACTTTCCAACTACCATCCATCGACCTGTAAATAAACTGCCAGTTCCTGTTAATAAACCGGACATAAAACCAATATAGTTATCCGGACCTAGAGGGTCGGCATTTACAGGTATTTTATGATACAAATAATATGCACCTAAACCTGTTCCGGATAAATATTCTTCGTAAACTTTATCGGGAATTTCTTCCTCAAGAAATTCTTTTGTTGACAAATCGACAATCAGAAGTTTGCCCATATACCCTTTACCCATAAATCCTCCCCATATATCCAAAAAAACATAATAGACTGGCGGATAAAAATCCGCTTTTTCACTGATAGCTTCTTATTTACGAAACAAACGTCCTTGAAACGTTTTTCGCTCTTTCAGTCGTTGGTGAATAAGATTCAAAGATGCATGTTTATTCAACGCCCAGGTTGGTGCAACCAGCTCATGTGGATGTGGATCACCTGTCAATCGTTGAAGTACTGTTTTACATGGTAAACGTTCAATAACATCGCACACCCAATCAGCATATTGTAAGGGATATAAACATTGGTATTGACCATTACGATACATTTTTTCCACAGGCGTATTTTTAACAATATATAACAAATGAATTTTCACTGCATCAATCTCTAATTCAGCAACAGCCTCTGCAGTTTGTATGACATGATCTCGTGTTTCAAAAGGCAATCCTAAAATTAAATGCGCACAGGTTAAAAGTCCTCGCTTGTTTGTAGCAGAGATAGCATCAATGAAAGCCTGTGAGTCATGTCCTCTGTTAATACGTGCCAATGTTTCATCATGAATGCTTTGAAGGCCATATTCAAGCCATATCAGATATTTATCATTATAAGCCTGTAGTAAATCCAGAATTTCATCTGAAACGCAATCAGGGCGAGTACCAATACATAAACCAACAATGTCAGGCACAGATAACGCTTCATCATACAATGATTTTAAGTGCAGAAGCGATGCATACGTATTAGTAAACGCTTGAAAATAAGCCAGAAATTTTTTTGCTTTATACCTTCTAAACAGTCGTTTCTTTCCCAGAATTAACTGATCTCTGATACTCATTTGTTTGGCCAGTCCATTACCTGAACCCATTGCATTACAATATATACAACCACCTGTTGAGATAGTGCCATCACGATTGGGACAGGTAAGACCGGCATCAATGGTAATCTTTTGAACCCGACATCCAAATCGGGTACGCAGATACGTATTTAATTGCGTGTATGGTTTTGATTCCAAAATAGTATTACATTCAGGCAGTTATGCATAAGGAATCATACGTTTCAAACATTTTGTGTTGGTCGGATCAATCACATGGCCCTGCCTGAGCACACGTTTACGCTTGGTCGTTTTTTTTGTCAAAATATGATTTGCATGAGACTTGGAAAATTTAAACTTTCCTGAGCCTGTTTTTTTAAATCGTTTGGCTGCGGCCCGATTAGTCTTAATTTTTGGCATGACTGATAGCACTCCTATTTTTTATCACAAATTATTTGGGAGCCAATAGCATAAACATGTTTCGTCCTTCTAATTTTGGCATTTGTTCAACAACTGCCACATCCTCGGTAGCTTCAATAACACGTTGTAACATTTCTTTACCTTGATGGGTCAATGTGATTTCTCTCCCGCGAAACATTACAGATACTTTGACCTTATCTCTGGATTCGATGAAGCGTTTGATATGTCCAATCTTGGTGGCTAAATCATGATCGCCTGTTTTCGGGCGAACTTTGATTTCCTTAATGTTAACTGTTGATTGTTTTTTTTTGGCCTCCTGCTGCTTTTTTTGCTGTTCATACTTAAAGCGGCCAAAGTCCATAATTTTACATACCGGGGGTTCTGCATTTGGCGAGACTTCAACAAGGTCAAGTCCAAATTTCTCGGCTTCTTCCAAAGCACGATTCTTTGTTATTACACCAATCTGTTTGCCATTCGGATCAATAACCCGAACTTCTCTCGCTCTAATTAGTTGATTGATGAAAACTCGTTTAGCTATGTGACACCTCCTGATTGTTATCTAAAATACATTCATTTTCGCATTTTAGAGTAGGTCATAATTATCCACATATTCAATTGTATTAGTGGATAAGGATAAATAAAATTCTAATTTATTAAAGAGATTGCAGAAAATCAAGAAAAATATTACTGAAACAAATTCATTTCCAATTGACGTTGGTCAATATGATTACAAACTGATTCAATAAAAGTATCGAGTGGTACGCCATAGGCAACATGCCCATCCAATCGCCGAACCGATACAGTATTATTATCCTTTTCTTTATTTCCCAACGTTACAATTAATGGAATTTGATTCAGTTGAGCATCTCGTACTTTTTTCTTCAAGTTTTCTGAACGACCATCAATTTCAGTACGAATGTTCTTTTGTTCCAGTTGATCCTGAATTTCTTTTGTAAATGGTATCAGGTCATCATTTATTGACATTAATATGACCTGCACTGGCGCCAGCCACAATGGAAATTTTCCGGCATAATGTTCAACCAGAATCCCGAGAAATCTTTCGATAGAACCATAGATGACACGATGAATCATTATTGGACGTTTTCTTTCATTGTTGGGCTCAATATAGGTGAGATCAAAACGTTCAGGCAAGGACATATCCAATTGAATGGTACCGCATTGCCAGGTTCTTTTTAGCGCATCTTTAATATGAATATCAATTTTAGGGCCATAGAATGCACCATCACCTTCATTGATATGATATAGTTTTCCATATTTTTCAAGGGCTTCTTGCAGGCCTTTTGTGGTTTTCTCCCAATCTTCATCTGTGCCAATCGATTTTTCAGGCCGCGTGGATAATTCCAAATGAAAGGTTAAGCCAAAAGTGGAATAAATTTTTTCAACAAGATTGATAACACCAAGAATTTCATCACAAATTTGTGTTTCAGTCATGAATATGTGTGCATCATCCTGATGAAATGCGCGTACCCGAAACAGACCATTGAGGACACCGCTTAATTCATGGCGGTGAACCAAACCAATTTCTCCTACCCGAAGAGGTAGTTCTCTGTAAGAATGGGGTTTCATGCCAAACAATAACATTCCCCCCGGACAGTTCATGGGTTTAATGGAATAGTCCACATCATCAATTGTTGAAACATACATATTTTCTCGATAATTATCCCAATGTCCGCTGCGCTCCCATAAACTTCGATTGAGCATAATCGGTGTTTTTGTTTCAACATAACCAGCTTTGCGATGTTCGTAGCGCCAATAATCTAATAGTTCATTCCAGATGATCATGCCTTTTGGATGAAAAAAGGCCATGCCGGGTGCTTCTTCATGAAAGCTATATAAATCCAATGCCACACCTATTTTGCGATGATTCCTTTTTTTGGCTTCTTCAAGAAAGTCTAAATATTCTTTGAGCGCTTTTTTATCAAAATATGCAGTGCCATAAATACGTTGAAGTTGCGCATTTTTTTGATCAGCACGCCAATAAGCGCCTGACGCTTTTAGCAATTTAAAGGCTTTTATAAAACCAGTATGCGGCACATGAGGCCCGCGACAAAGATCGGTGAAATCACCCTGTTCATACAGGGATATTTCGCCATCAGTCAGATCAGAAATCAACTCTAGCTTATAAGGTTCATCTTTGAAAAAAATTTGTGCGTCAGATTTAGAAATTAATTTGCGATGAAAAGGCAATTTTGCTTTGACAATTTTTTTCATTTCATTTTCAATTTTAGAAAAATCATCATGTGAAATGGGTTCCATATCAATATCATAATAAAATCCTTCTTCAACAGTAGGGCCAATGGTCAGTTTGGCACCAGGATACAAATGCAAAACAGCTTGTGCCATTACATGCGCAGCACTGTGACGCAAAATTTCTATTGATTCAGGGTCCTTCGTCGTAATAAATTGAATTGCACAAGAATTGGAAACTGTGGTATGTAAATCCAACAATTGATCATTTACTCGCATTGCTACGCAATTACGTGCAAAATCATCTGATATGCTTTCAGCTATCTGAAAACCAGTTAATGGAGATTCAAATGTTTTTTGATTACCATCGGGAAACGTTAACACTATCATTTAAGGCCTCGTTTGGGAAAAAGGTATCTTTTTAAAGTGATATTATTTTTTAAAAATATTAAAAAATAGCATAGAATATATAAATTTCAATAGCAGGTCAAGAAAAAAATATTTAATCATTCAATCAAGACAAAGAGCTTTGAACTTTTTTAATGAATATTATGATACATAACGCTTCAATAACATACTTTATCATTGTTTTTATTGTTGGTGCATTATTGATATGGTGGATTCGACAGCGACTCGTTCGCCTGGAAACCCGACGAAAAATTCGTATCAAGCGCCTGAAACGATTTGAATCAGTTGAAACATCAACGCCAGGAGAAAGACCTTTGATCAATGCAAAAGAAGCCGCAGTAGACAGCATTGAAAATCGTTTTTCAATTATTCGAAAAATTACATTTTTTTCTGTGGTTGCTATTTGGATTATTGCACTTTGTATTCCTTTTATGAAAAATGTGCCAGCAACCTTTGTTTCAATAATGGTGGCATCTTCAGGAATCATTATTGGCATTGCCTCAAGACCATTCATTGAGAATTTGATATCAGGTATGGTCATATCATTTTCTCATCCATTACGAATAGGCGATACAATTATCGTAGATGGTCATTATGGCTATGTTGAAGATATTACTATAACCCATACAATGCTTAAAGTCTGGAACTGGCGTCGATATATTATACCCAACAGTCAAATGTTGTCCAAAGAAATGATTAACTGTACAATAAATGATCCTTATCAATGGACACATGTTGAATTTTATGTCGCATATGGCAGTAATCTAGATCTGATCAAAGAAATTGCAATTCATGCAGCGATACACAGTGAATACTTTGCTGACTATGAAGATCCACGTTTCTGGATTATGGGCATGGAAGATAAGGGATTTAAATGCTGGATTGCTGCATGGGCCGACTCTCCTGCTGATGCCTGGGAACTGGGCAATGACATTCGGACAGAATTGATAAAACAGTTTGATTATTATGGCATTAAATCCCATTATTGGGAATTGAAATTTAATATTGACAATCGCAGGGCTGACTGAGTGTGTTTTTCTATGAATTGATCCATTAACTGTTCTGCATCAATGGGCGTATCCAAGAGAACGAAAAATGGGCATCCTTCATTAATCAGTTAACACTTTTATCAAAGTTTATTGATCTTTTAAAATATATTTTTTTTGTGTCTATATAAATAAATAGAGGCCTATTTAATTAATTAAATTTTTGGGAGAATCAATATGAAAGATATAGGGTATATCCTAACCTCTCCAGGCTTGAATTTCATATTCTTGCTAAATGATAAGCAATTCAAATTCAATAATATCGAAAATTTTTTATCCTGGTTTAATAGAATTCTTTTATCATTAGTAGTTACCAATTCCTTTTGTATTTCTTTTTTCTCAAACTTAGAGTAATTATTCAAGGTCTTTCTCTTTAATTATAATATACAATATTTTACAATTTTTTTTAATTTTCAAAGATAGTCCGAGCATCTGAATCAGGCTAATGGCTTTTACATTTTTTGGAGCGTACGCCATTTCTGAGTGTTTTCTTGACAAATTTGTCATGAAAATCCCTTGATAATTTTTGTGAATATTTTTTAAATACGCTTCGAGTATACAACAAATGGGCTACATTGGCATGTGTGCTGCTCCTGGCATATTTTTCAATTTTTCTTCAAGTTCGACCATTTTTGTTTTAAGATGGTCGGCCAGTTGCGGGTGAAGTAACTCATTTTGTAATAAATTTTCACACAATGCAATTTCGCCTTCTATGCCTTCAATCTTTCCTTCAATCTTTCCTTTTTGTATCAATCGTTCTGCTAAAGTCATAATTTCACCTCCTTTTTTTTCATCCAATAGGGGAAGAAGTTTTTTTTCAACATCATCCATAGTTAAAGATTCCGATGTATCACAAAGATAGGTCAATAATATTCTAATATAATCCATC
>Ga0272440_1003185_pt1 | contig 12350 bp, 7 predicted proteins | sample SSMMMBAug17_FD_192440 | JGI IMG/M metagenome (GOLD analysis project Ga0272440, IMG submission 192440) | Marine sediment archaeal communities from Little Sippewissett salt marsh, Falmouth, MA, United States - SSM-MMB-Aug17 | ecosystem: Environmental > Aquatic > Marine > Wetlands > Sediment ... | reverse complement strand
GTATCGATAGTGAGATCTTAGAACAAATAAGAAGTGCCACCAATAAAAGCATGGTTGTGGGCGATGATCAATTTTGTGATGAAATAGAAGCTTTAACCGGTAGACGGGTCAGAGAAAAAAAGAGAGGGAGGCCTGTGGGATTGCAAGCATCTTAAACTTAATTTTTCTCTGCCCCCAATTTCTTAATGATTTCAATTCATAGCAGGTTGGATGTCATTGAGACATTCGCCTAAGGAAAATTATCATGAAAAGTTTTTTTATTGTTTTTATTGGCTATTTGTATTTCTACCCCAGCCTTTTCTCAAAAATCATTAAAACTCGTGTATTTTGATAATTATGCGCCATTCTCCTGGAAGGAAAACAACCAAATGCATGGTATTCTCATAGATATAGGTTCGTTTTTGGTTTTAGTCCGGAGGCGAACATAAGGTGCGCCCCTACATTGGTTTCGGACATAGGTTTGATTTCGGTTTTTGTTCGAGGCAACATTTTCCTCTAGTTTTTACATACGCCCTAAAAGTATGGTTGTGGGCGATGATTAATTTCGTGATGAAATAGAAGCTTTAACCGGCAGACGTGTCAGAGAAAAAAAGAGAGGGATGGGTTTAAACATCTAAAGCTTAATTTTACTCTGACCCCAATTTCTCAATTTCTTTCTCTGGTGCAAATTGTAATTTGCAAATTCACTTGTTTTTTCAAATTATAACTGGTAATAAGCTAAAAAACTGCATAAGATAACAGGAGTCATTATGGACCGAATCCTATTACAACAAAATCGTCACTGGAATAAAAAGGCGTATGACAATATATTCCATAGAAATATCATGGCTAAGGTTGTCAAAAGGTTATCATTAAAAGAAATATTGGTGTTTACCGGTGTCAGGCGAAGTGGAAAATCAACATTATTCAAGTTACTGATCAATTATTTAATGAAAAATAATGATCCAGATCAAATTTTATATATCAACTTTGATGATCCATACTTTACAGAATTATGTAAGGATGCAAAAAAAATATATGATATAATAGAAATTGCTGAAAAACTGACCGGAAACAAAATCAAATACCTGCTACTTGATGAAATACAGAATGTCAGGGATTGGGAAGCATTTGTTAAAAGTGTATATGATGCTGAAATTTATAAAAAAATATGTATAACTGGTTCTAATTCCAATCTTTTAAAAGGAGAATATGCCACGCTTATTTCAGGTCGATATATTGTTTTTGACGTTTTTCCTTTTTCTTTTCAAGAAATTTTAGCCATTTATGATATTAACAGTTATGTAGACTTGATTGAAAATAAACCAAAAGTATTAAATATATTAGATATTTATTTAAGACATGGAGGATTCCCTGAAACGTTGAAGCATTCTGATATAGATATCAAACGTGATATTATCATTAACTATTTTGAGAGTATTGCCCTCAAAGACTGTATTATGCGGGGCAAAATCAGAGATATTAAAAAATTTAATGAACTCCTGCATTATCTCATCTCAAATATTGGTTCATTATATTCATATCGAAGTTTATCCAGGGCTGTTGAGTGCAGTGATATGAGTGTCAGAGAGTTTATATCAAACCTTGAGGACAGTTTTTTGATTTATGAAATCCTGAACTTTTCTCCCTCGCTAAAAAAACAGATCCGAAATAAAAAAAAAATTTACTGTATTGATAATGGGTTTTTATGGAATGTTTCATTCCGCATATCTTTAAACAATGGTATTTTATTAGAAAACCTCGTTTTTTCGGAGCTGCTAAAGAGAAATAATCAGATGTTTTTTTATAATGAACAGACTGAATGTGATTTTATTTTCAGGGTTAATGACAGCTTTCAATTGATTCAAGTATGTTATGACTTAAATGATAATAATTGCGGACGCGAAATAGCCGGACTCAGGAATGCAATGAAAAAATTCAATGTCAATAAAGGCTGTATCATCACTTATAATCAAGAAGAGACATTCGATAATATTGCCATACTGCCATTCTGGAAAATGTTTGGGGGACAAATAAATGGGGTCGCATCTTAATGTAGGGGCGAACCTTGTGTTCGCCCATCGTACATAGGAACGAATGCGTTATCTGTTCGAGGGCGAACACAAGGTTCGCCCCTACATCGGGCTGGCAAACGAAGGATTTCCCCTGGAAAATTGCCCAACACATTAACAGTCAGCCGACAACGCCCTGGGTAATAAAAATTTGACATTGATTCACCTCATCAGCTATAATTCATTTTTATTAAAATTATTAGGAATGCTTGAATAATAAGTTCCTCATTTTCTTATTTGCAAGTCCAATGTAGGGGCGAACCTTATGTTCGCCCATCGTACATAGGAACGAATGCGTTATTCGTTCGAGGGCGAACACAAGGTTCGCCCCTACATCGGGCTGGCAAATAAGAAAATGAGGAACTTATTATTCGAGTATTCCTTAGACAATATACGAGGTCAAAATGGAATTTAAAACAGCGATATTATACCCCCCAATTTCGGATTTTACGCAACCCCATCCAGCAATACCCTATCTTGCAGCTTATTTGCGTGAACAAGGCGAGAACGTTGTTATAAAAGATATCAATATCGAAGCCCACGATATCATTTTAAGCACAGACTTTCTTAAAACGTGCCAGCAAAAAATAGAATCAAAGTTTGATCAATTGGACAACCAACCTTTTTTAAATTTTTCACAGCATGCTCAATATAAGGCATTACTGAATGCCCTTGGCGTTGATTCGGATATTATCACTCATATTGATCATATCAAACAGGGATTCAGGGATCCGAAACGTTTTTACGACCATGAACGTTATTACAAAAATGTCGAAAATTTGAATCAGGCCCTTCAAATCATCTCAAGTGCATATCATCCAATGAAAATAACACCTGGTGAGTATTCAACGCCTTATTTTTTAACCAACCAGGTAGATATTGAAGAACAGTGCCAGGTTGAAATGAATCCATTGATATCTTATTATCAGAACCATTTGATTCCTTGGATACAACAAGAAAAACCCAATTTGATTGGCTTTTCTGTGATTTATCCAACACAAGTTTTGCAAATGTTTGCAATGGCATATCATATTCGCACAAACTTTCCTGACATCCACCTGTGTGCCGGAGGCGCTTTTATTTGCCGGCTCGCGTTGAATATGCCCCAAGAAAAGCATCATATATTATTTCAATACTTAGATAGTATTATTTTGTATGAAGGTGAATCTGCTTTACTTCATCTTATAAAAAATTTGAAATCTAAAAATAGCAATCAGGCAATGCGCAATACCCTGTATTTTAATCGCAATATGAATCAAATCTATTATCCATCAGGACCGATTTTTATTGAAAATCTTGACACCATTCCACCACCGGATTACGATGGTTATCCTTTGGATCTTTACTTTTCTCCCAAAATTGTGTTACCTTATGCGCCAACACGCGGCTGCTATTGGAATCGCTGCGCTTTTTGTCATTATGGCGCAACACAAAAAGGCACCTTGAAATATCGGGAAAAGAAAGTGCCTCAAGTTATTGAAGACATGGATCATCTCAACCAAAAATATGGATGCAATCATTTTGCTTTTTCAGTGGATGTGATTCATCCCAAGACAGTGCTGTCCATTGCAAAAGAAATGATTCGACATAAACGTTCGTATCTTTGGACAACTGACATTAAAGTTGATCCTTACTTTACAGAAGACAATTGTCAAATAATGAAAGAGGGGGGATGCCTGTCTGTTGCAATTGGTCTGGAATCTGCAAATCAGCGTATATTAAATCTAATGGAAAAAGGAATCACTCCGGATCAGGCCTTAAAATGTATTCGCAATCTATCCAATGTCGGAATTGCAACGCAGATCATGACATTTCTTAATTTTCCCACTGAAACAGCCAGTGAGGCCATGGAGACAATTCAATTTATTCAAAATAATAAGGCTAACATTGCGTTGTTTACAATGGGTGATTTTGTTTTGCATGAAGGCGCAAAAATTTGTCAGTCGCCTCAAGATTATGGTATTGATTATAATTATTTAAATAATGATGAATTTAAGCTGCTGATTCAATACAAAGAAAAAAGACCCTCTAAATCTGATCGTGATAATTTATATATCGATTCTGCTTATAGCAACATTGCAGATCAATATGCGCCTCAGGATTTTCCTTTTGTGGGCGCGGTAAGTAACAATCATACGCTGCTTTATTTTGAACGATTTGGAAAAAACATTTTAAAACAGATCCATTTTGATTCAGAGGAACAGTATGAGCCTAAAACATTTAAACCTGAAGACATTCCTGTTCTAAGACCTGAAGTTAAAGCAATCTCTACCAACTATTGTCTTTCTGAAATTGAAGATATTATTGCATCATATTCGAATTCTCTGGATCAAGCCATTCGAAACAGAGATTCTTTTGATGATTCAATCAGAACCGATCCTCAAAAAACAATGTATTTGTTAATACAAAGTATGAACTGGATGGAAACTCCGCAACATGCGAATTTTTTGCTTCGCATGTGCAATGGTCACCATTCTGTTATGGATATTGTAAATGCGATTGATCCCGATGCATGGGATATTGTTTCCAATATATTAAATAAGTTATACACTTTTAAAATACTTGATATCAAACCATGAAAGTGATTTACATTACACAAAAAGAAATACCAGAAATCAGACAATTATTAACTCAAAGAAATTGTCGTGTTATTTTGTGCGATCAAGCAAAGCAGACCCCATTATACAGTTGTCAAAATGATTTTTTGTTTATTATTGCAGATTTTTTGAATCAAAAGCAAACACCTCATGAAATGATTTCATACATTGTATCAGAATGTAAGTCATCCAAATATTTTATTCTGGGCTTGTTGCCATCAGAAAAAAATTCACAAGAAATCTCTTTACTTATGGATGCAGGAATGGATGATTATTTGTGTCATCCAGTCAATTTGAAATTATTTGTCAACCGCTTAAGTATTGTTTCAAGGAATCACTCAGATCTTTTGGACAAACTCATGGCTGAAAGTGAACAGCGCATCCAGACACTACTAAAATCCATTCCAGATCTTGTATTGAAATTCAATCAAACTGGAATACTGCTTGATTTTCACATGGGTCGAAAGGATGAGTATTTTAAATATCCCAATGATTATTTAGGCTGTCTGATTTATGACATGATGCCGCTTTCTATGGCAGAACAAACAATGGCTCATGCGAAAAAAGCCTCCATAACTTCTAACCCGCAATTATTTGAAACACAAATTGAAAAACACAACATACGTATGTATTATGAATGTCGGGTGATTGCATCAGGCCTCGAATTCCTGGTGATTGTTCGTAATATTACAACACGAAAAACTGCTGAAGCCCTGGTGAATGAGGCGCATGAATATCTGGTGCAGGCATTCCATACTGAACTTGTTGGAATGGCAATACTGACAAGAGACACAGAAACCTTTCTTGCTGTCAATCCGGGGTTTGTGGTCATGACCGATTTATCAAGAGAAGAACTGATCCACAAAAAATGTATGGAAACCGATATATTTTCTGAAGCGCAATGGTCGTATATTGTTTCCAATCTTTCTGGAAAAAATCCACTTCATAACCATGAAATGAGTATTAAAACCAAAAATGGTAAAAGAAATGAGCTGTTATTTTCCTTTGCACCGGTTACTGTGGGTAATAAGGAATGCTTTCTCATGATTATGGTTGATATCAGCCATCGAAAGGCCATTGAGGAAAAATGGCATAAATTTGAGTTCCTTTCCAATGCCTCAAAAGAATCCATGACATTAATCGACCGAGAGTATCGATATGAAGCTGTTAATCGAACCTATTGCGAGGCACAGGATAAATCTTGGGATGACTTTGTAGGAAAAACTGTTTCTGATGTTTGGGGGAATGAAGTTTTCGAATCGACACTCAAACATTATCTGGATCAATGTTTTTCAGGTAAGGAAATTCATTATGAATCCTGGTTTGAATTCGGTGCAACAGGGAGATCACATTGCTATGAGGTGAACTATTATCCATATTATGATGATAATAATCGGATTACCCATGCTGTGGTTGTCACCAGTGATGTTACCCGCTACAAGGAAGAAATTCGTGAACGTAAACAAACTGAAAAAATCCTTCAGGAAAATCTGAATTTTGTCAATACACTGATGGATACCATTCCACACCCGATTTTCTATAATAACAAATCATTACATTTTGAAGGTTGTAATGCTGCTTTTGAATTTGTCATGGGAATTGATAGCGAGAAAATCTCGGGAAAATCTGTATTTGATATTTTTCCGAAAGATCTGGCCAGGGAAATATATCAAAAAGACAGGGAACTATTTGAAAATCCAGGTATTCAGGTTTATGAAAAAGCGATTCTCTGCGCTGATGGTATTACACGTGAGTTTATTATTTACAAAGCGACCTTCCTGGATACAGCCAATGAAATTCGAGGCCTGGTTGGAATGATGCTCGATATCAGTGAAACCAAGCAAGCTGAAGCACTTCAAAAAGCCAAAGAGTTGGCAGAATCGGCCAATCAGGCCAAGAGTGAATTTCTGGCACATATGAGCCATGAACTGCGTACGCCTCTAAATGGGATCCTTGGATATACTCAAATGCTCAAAAGAGATAAGCAGTTAACCGATTTTCAACATAATGCCGTCCAAATTATCCATAATTGTGGAGAACATCTTCTAACGATGATCAATGATATTCTTGATTTATCAAAAATTGAAGCCCGAAAAATGATACTGGAACCTGTTGATTTTGGTTTGCTAAACCTGTTGAACAGCATTGTTGAAGTTGCACGAATAAAAGCAGAACAAAAAAATATTTATCTGTCATTTGTGCCATCAGATACGCTTCCTGAAGGTGTTCATGCGGATGATAAACGATTGCGTCAGGTGTTACTCAATCTTATTGGAAATGCCATTAAATTTGTAGATAAAGGCGGAGTTACTTTTCGTGTGATGGCCAGAGGAAATGTAATTCGTTTTGAAATTGAAGATACTGGAACAGGAATTGATCAAAAAAGTATCAAAGAGATATTCCTTCCTTTTCATCAGGTGGGAGATAACAAAAAGCAAAAAGAAGGTACTGGCCTTGGACTTGCCATATCCCAACGAATTATTCGCATGATGGGCGCTGAAATCCATGTAAAAAGCGAATTAAACAAAGGCAGTTTATTCTGGTTCGAGCTTGAGCTTCCCGCTGTTTCATGGCGTAATAATAATTTGATGCAGGATAATTTGAAAACAATTATCGGTTATGAAGGGAATCGACAAACAGTTTTGATTGTTGATGACAAATCTGAAAATAGAGAAGTACTCAAAGATATTTTATCCCCTCTGGGTTTCGATATTTTGGAAGCTGGCAGTGGCACAGATGCCATTGAACAGGCAACAAACCGACGTCCTCATATTGTTCTGCTTGATGTCAACATGCCGGATATGGATGGGTATGAAACTGCCCGGCATTTTCGAAATAATCCGCTGTTTGAAAAAGTCAGGCTTGTTGCTGTTTGTGACACATTATCAGAAAAGACTCAACATATGTGCCAGGAATCTGGTTTCAATGGGCATACGCTAAAACCAGTTCATATCAATCATTTATTATCAACGATTCAGGAACAAACAGCCCTAAAATGGATTTATGAGGAGGATGCTACCGCAAAGCAAGATAAACAAAAAAAGCAAAGTCAGGCTCTTATTACGCCTCCTGATGAAATTATGAATTCATTATATCGTCTGGCCAAGCAAGGAGATCTGATTGAAATCCAACAGCAAGCAAAAAAAATGATGCAGGATACACCTGAATGGACCCCCTTTTGTGAACAATTGATTGATTATGCCAGTAAATTTATGGTGAATCGATTGAAAACTTATATTGAAGAAAAACTGAAGTTGTAAACGTTCATCCAGCATCATTTTCATATTCAGGCAGCTTTCTTAAATCTGAAATTTTCAGCAAATCATTTAAATTGTCTTTCGTGGACCCGATGCTTTACAGTCCCATAAATTTACCTGCAATTCCTTTCATAATTTCATTGGTTCCAGCAAAAATGGGCATAATGCGAACATCACGCCACATTCGTGTGACAGGATGATCATTATCCAATGCTTCTAAGCCAATCATATCAATGGCATCATATGTCAGACGCTTGATCAGATCTGTTATCCAATATTTGCACATGGATGTTTCAACGACAATATTGAGCCCCTCCATATGATCAACGACCAGCTTGTCAACAAAGGTTCTTCCAATTTTAACCTCAGTCATCATTTCAACAAGTTTGAATTGGGTGGCCTGGAATTTTGACAATGGTTTCCCATTCATGTCTGTATGTGTTTTACAGTAATCAAACAAATAATTCATAAGGTATTGTGCAGCAGCAATCGCACCAATGGAGCACACCAGACGTTCCTGTTGAAGTTTCTGCATCAGCATTAAAAAACCCTGGCCTTTTTCTCCCAGACGATTTGAAGCGGGTATGCGACAATTATTAAAAAACATTTCAGCAGTATCCTGACTGTGCATTCCCATTTTAACCAGTTTTTGTCCTTTGTTAAAACCAGGCGTACCTTCTTCGACAATATACAAAGACATGGCTTCGTAAGGATTTTCAACCTGTGGGTCTTGAGCTGCGACAATAACAAGATCACAGTTAATGCCATTAGAAATAAAGGTCTTGCTTCCATTAATAATCACAAAATCGCCATCAGCCTCAGCAGTTGTTTTGATTGATGCCAGATCACTTCCGGCATCCGGTTCTGTCATTGCAACCGCAGCAATGATATCGCCTGATGCACACCCGGGTAAATATTTTTTCTTGAGTTCTTCAGATCCAAAGGAATCAATGTATGGCACAACAATATCGCTGTGAAGGGTTGCTGTAAGACCTGCCTGATGGGTCCGCACCATTTCCTCAGAAACAATGACACTGTACAAAAGGTCTCCACCTATGCCACCATATTCGGGTTTGAGCATATAACACAAAAAGCCTTCTTTCCCCATTTTTTGCCAGGTTTCTTTGGGAACCAGTTTGTTTTTTTCCCATTCATCAGCAAAAGGGGTCACCTCCTTTGCCAGAAATGCACGTAAACGCTCACGAAATGATTCATGTTCTTTGGTATATACTAAAATGTCCATGATGCCCTCCTTTTTCTTATTTTTCGAGCATTGATAATTTTTTTTCGAACTTGCATTAGGATATAATATTTTTATAATTTAATCCAGTATAAATTTCAAGCAAATGATGGATAATTTTTTTGTAGAGACTTAGGGATGCTCTGAAAATAATATCCCCATTCGGTAAAAAATCTGATAAAAAAGTTGTGCAAAAAAATTTTTCCATATATAAATCATATCTGGAAAAATGAATGAATTTATCCTGATTTTTCCAAATATAAATTTTATATGGGATTTTTTATTTTATGGAAATCATTGCAAGAAAAAAAGAAAAACAGATTTTAGCCGACATATTGTGGTCCAAATCATCTGAACTGGTTGCAGTATATGGAAGGCGACGTGTTGGTAAGACATTTCTGGTTCGAAATTTTTTTGAATCTTTAGAAAATGTCATTTACTTTGAACTGACAGGTCAAAAGCAAGAGTCTGGTGAATATGCCCCATTGAAATATCAGTTGAGCAATTTTAAATACCAGTTTGAACGCGCTTTTTCCCAAAAAATACAACAGCCAGATTCATGGCATGATGCCTTTAACATCCTTAAAAAGGGAATTGAATGTTTTGCGGACGCAAATGTAAAGCTTGTTCTGTTTTTTGATGAACTTCCCTGGCTTTGCTCACCAAAGTCCGGTTTTTTCGAAGCCCTTGATCAAGCATGGAACACGACCTTTGAAAGGTTTCAAAATGTAAAGGTCATTGTATGCGGCAGTGCGGCATCCTGGATGCTGAAAAAAATTGTTCATGCAAAGGCAGGATTTTCAAGACGCATTACACATAAAATACAACTTTCGCCATTTTCACTCAAGGAAACAAAAGAATATTTGAGATTTAAAGGCTTTGATTTGTCATTAATGTCAATTGCTGAAATTTATATGATATTGGGCGGTATCCCTTATTATTTGAATTTTATGAATCCCCATAAATCAATTTATCAGAATATTGAAGATGAATGCTTTGATATCAGCGGGCGATTAATGGATGAATATAACCTTGTGTTTAATTCTCTTTTTACGAATTCAAGCCATCACAAAAAAGTCGTTGAGTTTATCGCATCAAGGCAGAAAGGCGTATTATTGGGTGAAGTGACCCATAAATTTTCATCGCTCAAAGGTGGGAGTTTATCAAGAATCCTGGATAATTTAGTGGCAAGTGATTTTATAAAAAAAACAGCACCTTTGTATAATGAGAAAAAAGGCACTATCTATCGAATTATTGATGAGTTTATTCTATTTTATCTGAAATGGATCAAATCAGTGCCGCAATCCATATTTGAAAGCCCAAACACAGTCTATTTTCAAAATATTGCTAAAAAAACTGCGTTTAACAGTTGGAAAGGTTTTGCTTTTGAAAGGCTTTGTCTGAAGCATGAATTGCAGATTCGTGAAGCTTTAGGAATACACAAAATATTGAGCATACCTTCAATGGTCTATTTTTATGATGATAAGGGAAAAAGATCGTCTCAAATAGACCTTTTATTTGAAAGAGCAGATAATGTCATTTCAATATGTGAAATAAAACATTGCAACACTGAATATGATCTGTCAAAATCAGATCTCCAGAGCTTGATGCAAAAAAAAGAAGATTTGAGACGATATCTTTTACGCAAAAAAAAAAGTCAAAAGGATATACATATTTGTTACATCACGACCAATGGGTTGCGGCATAATCAATATTTTTATCAGATTCAGCCTTTAGTTTTGGAATTGGAGGATTTATTTTAAAGTGATCATTTCTTTTAACAAGCTTCTGCCCTAAATCCTACAGCTTACCTGTTTCAACCAGTTGACAGATATCCCCCTGATCATTCATGCCGATGATATTGTGAAGATAGTTGTCATCAATCACCTGTTCAAAAGAAAGTGCGGTTTTAAATGACATGGTACCTCCTTTTTTGGTCCGACCCTTCGCTCCGTCTAGTAATTCACAATTCAAGGTTTGCCCCCAATTTCCCCAATTTCCCCAATTTCCCCAATTTCACAGTTTAAAACGAATTGAAGAGTTTTAAAATTGCGACAAAAAGAGCAGCTTGAGCAACCATCATACCTGCTACCCATTTGATGGTTTCTGAACGTATATGTAAGATTTCTGTCAGCAATTTACTTTCCATGTGTTGCATTTTACTTTCCATGTGTTGCATTTTATTTTCCAGTTTACTTTCCATTTGTTGTAAATCATGTTTTGTAGCAAGGTTACTCTCAATTAAATTTGAAACCACCTTTACCTGACCTTCTGCCTGTTTTTCTGAAAAACCTGAATCTATAAGTATTTTAATATTTTCATGTGTATCAAAATAATTTGCAATAAACATCTTTCGCCTCCTGTTTAACGATGAATAATCAATAACCTATCAATCCACATATGTCAATATTTACATGAATGCTTTGAAAATAATTTCCCCATTCGGTAAAGTCGGACAGGTCAGACCAGTCTGACTTTAACATCAGTATTCAGGGCATGTCTGAAGATGCTGTTGAAACCCTGGCTGCTGAAGGAAACCGGTATCAGATCATATTTTAAATTCCTGAAGTTTTGTAGTTTTAAAAAATTGTAAAATCATTTTAGCCATGCTATTAATGATTTCATTTTGAATTTCCTGAGAAATGATTACCATAGGTTTGATCTCGGTTTTTGTTCGAGGGCAAACACAAGGTTTGCCCTTCACTCGTCCTCGGACATATGTATATTCTCGGTTATTGAAAAATATCAAAACTTGTAGAACTATTTGGTCCAGGTTCAAAAAAAGGAGGTACCCATGCAATATGCATTAGAAGAAAGAATTGGACATCCAGACTTATTCTGCGGTCGTGAAACAGAAATGAAATGGCTCATGGAATGGACATCACGAATTCCCAGAAAACTGGCCAAATCTCAGGCCCTTTTGGGGCGTCGGAAAAGTGGTAAAACAGCGATTATGCAGCGGTTGTTCAATATTTTATGGAACCAGAATGGACAGGTGATTCCTTTTTATTTTGAAGTCAAAGACAAAAGAATGTGGCTTCTTGATTTTGCTGAAAGTTACTTTCATACATTTTTAAGTCAAATTTGCCCCCATGCTTGTTGCCGGTAGCTACATTGGATGGATGACCCAAATGATGCAAAAAATGTTTGTGGGCAGCCGATTGCGACATTATCCCATTTCTCCCAAGCTGGATTTCAAAGGCGG
>Ga0272440_1003184_pt1 | contig 12351 bp, 9 predicted proteins | sample SSMMMBAug17_FD_192440 | JGI IMG/M metagenome (GOLD analysis project Ga0272440, IMG submission 192440) | Marine sediment archaeal communities from Little Sippewissett salt marsh, Falmouth, MA, United States - SSM-MMB-Aug17 | ecosystem: Environmental > Aquatic > Marine > Wetlands > Sediment ... | reverse complement strand
GTTTATAATTCTGTTGTAAGTCTTCATATGTTCCTCTAAAAAGTAGTCTTTCCATATATCTATCTTACCTGACCAGCCATGAGGATAAATTCTTTTACCTGTATTCATGGCATTAAGGCTTTTACTCTTATATCCATCAGCTATAGAATTACACTTAGAGATGATATCAGGGCTTGCTTCCGAATCATGAAAAAATTGTGCTAATTGATTTAATGTTTCATCTCTATGCAACATAAAATTTTCATATTTAACAATCATCGATTTGTCTTTATTCCTAAATGTTAACCAATCAACTATCCATGATAATATTTTGAATAGATATCCATCTTGTATCATATAACTCAAAATTTCTTTTTCATCGTAAGTCAAAAACCTTTCTTTAAATAAAGGATAAATATGATCATATAAAAAAGTATCAGGGTGTACTTTACTGTAGTTTAAATAAGTGCAGTATATAGATGTTAATTGGTCTATCGGTTCTCTTACAATAATTATATATTTAATCCCCAAGAGTTCTAATACTTTTAAATTTTTTCCTGTTGCCGATGTGTGGTATTTTACCAAACCTCCGGTTGGAAAATCTTTCGTTATTTCAGGGCGTAAATCTGAATCTTCATTTTTTTGCATGTATTTTCCATAATTTCTTGTATCCCTCCCTTTTGAATGAACAACACTAATGCATGATCCTATTATTGACGATCCAGCTTTAGGTAAACCTGCAACCAAAACAAATTTATCCTTAAAAAATTTTTCTTTAATCATATTGTTAATATAACGATTTAAATGTATTTCCTGCATTGCATCGGAATAGTAAAAAGGTAAGTGTGATATTTCGGGGAGTATATCAAATGCACAATTTAAATCTTCAACTTTATTAATAAAGGGCCTATTAATGTTTAGTTTTAAATATGATGTTGAAGGTTGCTTTGGTAGTATTTTTTTTATAAAATAAGACATATATTCATTGAAGCCTAAACATGTATTTGAAATAGTAATATAATCGATATCATTTGATATTTTTTGATTCCATGTGACAGGTGGAAAAATACAATCTTGAAAAATAGCACCAAATAAAATCAATACTGTATCTGGTAATATTTTTGAAAGCATATTTGCTATTGGGGAAATAAAATCTCCATAAGTAGTTGATATAAATATTATACAAGGCTGAGAAAGTAATAATTGATTAACTAAATCCTTTTTTTCAAAATCCGAAATACCAATTCTGTAAACTAAAATATCAACATTTTTGATTGAAAAATTAGAGAATTCTGTTTTGCCATCTAAGCTTTCAGTAAATAATAAAAAATTTTTCTGTTTCATTTTACATTTGTCCTCATATTAATGATTAACTCATAATAATTATGAGTTATTTTATTTCTGTTATCGAATTGAATGTATTGGTATGTTTAGTATGTTTATATTGATTAATTCCCAAACGATCATCAGAAGCCTGATCTAAAAAATACAACCCAACATTTCTTCGAGTTTCTTGACGAAACGTTTCAAGTTCTTTTAATGTCATCATATTCATTTTAGCATATTTTTCTTTTTTCATTTGATTTTTAAAATTAATTCTATCCCATTCGAAACATCGTAGCATCTCCAATTCTTTAACTGTAAACTCTTCAGTTTCGATTACTCCATGAGCAAAACCTAATGTATCATCTCTATAAAATTCAAAATTTTCAGACAAATAGCCGCCATTAACCGCTTGTTTGAATAATTCCGTTCCCGGAAAAGGTGTTGCAATTGCAAATTTAACAGCATCGGCATTTAGTTTTTCTGCAAAATTTGTTGTTTCCCGTATCTCTTCCCATGTTTCTCCTGGAAATCCAATAACAAAATCTGCTTCAGTCTCTATATCTAATTCCCTGCACCATTTAATAACGTTATAAGAATGTTGTTTATTTGTCGGTTTATGTATTATTTCTCTCAGAACTCTTGAACTGCCTGACTCAGGAGAAATAGTAATTTGATAACAACCACTTTTTTTCATCAGTTTTACAAGATCATAATCCATTCTCCAAGCTGCTAAATTAGTATTTTTCCATATTAAATCGTAGTTTCTACGTACCAATCCATTAAAAATTTCAATACAACGTTCACGGTCTGCATACATTTCGTCATCTGTAAAAATCAGTTCCTTTATTCCATAATTTTTTACAAGAATATCAATCTCTTTTAAAACTCTTTCAGAACTACATAATCTAACATTTCTACCCATAGTAAGGGAGTTTGCGCAAAAACAACATTTATAACGGCATCCACGCGAAGTAAGAACTATTCCGACGGGTGTAGTTCTTGTACCTAAACCCACAACTGATTTTTGCTCGTTAAACATAACTTTTTTCCAATCAAATATGCTATAGTCCGGAAATGGTAATTTATCTAAATTATTAATAAATCCAACAGGTTTCCTAAGAACTACCTTTCCTTCTTGTCTATAACCAATGCCATTCATTTTGGAAAAATCAATATTATTACTTTGAAGTATATCAAAAAATTGGGGCAGACGTTCTTCTCCTTCAGATAGAATAATATAATCTATATTGTAATCTTCCATTACTTTATAAGGCAATGTCGTTGGATGTGCCCCTCCCATTACTGTAATTATTTTTTTATCTACTTCTTTTATAAGTTGAGCAGAAAAATGAGCCTGTCGCCAATATTCTAATGACATATTAGTAATACCTACGATATCAGGATTGAAATCTTTTACTCTTTCTTTAATTTGCAAAGGAGATAGATTATCGATATTAGCTTCTAGTACTTCTACACATAAACCATATTCTTTTATGATTGGTAATAAGATTGCCGCAGCAGGATTAAACCACATCCAACAACGTTTACCAAACCAGCGAGTATTAGGCACAAGTAACATAAATTTATTAAAATTTTTCATTTCTCTCCACATTTCTATTAAAAATTATTAAAATATAGCATGTGTTATCTGAAAAAAAGATGATTTTGAAAGTGATTTTAAATCATCTTTTGCACAATAGTTGACTCTAATTAATCTTAATATTTATGTAACACTTTTATGACTTTATTAGCATTTTTGATGTTCATATTAGGACCACAGGGCAAATACATTCCTTGTTTTGAAAAAATATTCGAATTTGGTAAAACATTATTAGCTTTAATGTAAGGAGATATATTTATATTTGGAGGAACAGGACGAGCTTGTATCTCATGAGAACAAAGATAATTGATTAATTCTTTCCTTTGATCCGTCATAACTTCAACATAAAGTGGTACTTCTTCGTTTGCTAAATTAATAGGAACAAATTTAATAAATGATAAGTTCGATAACTTTTCTGTATAATTTAAATACAATTCCTTTAGATGTAAAATGCGCTTGCTAACACAATCTAATTGAGCTAAACCAAATGATGCTTGCAAATCAGTAAATTTAAAATTGAACCCCATCATTTTCCAGGTTTCAGTAAAATTATCAATGACACCATGATTCCTTATTAATTTTAATTTTTCGTATAGTTCTTTATTCTTAGTCACAATAATACCACCCTGGCCTGTAGAAATTAATTTTGTTATACCTAAAGAAAAACATCCAATATCAGATTGAGTACCAAGGTATCCATTAAAATTTCTTGAGAACATAGCCTGACATGCATCTTCTATAACGAATAATCCATGTTCCCGAGCTATATTGTTTATTGCTATCAAATCTGCCGAGCGGCCATTAAGATGTACTGGAATTATTGCTTTAGTGCGTGGTGTAATATATTTTGTTATTTGTTTGACATCAATGGTTGGAATATCAAAATTTACATCTACCAAAATGATCTTTGCTCCCAAAAACAATGCAGCATGTGCAGTAGCGATCCAAGTTCGGTTAGGGATAATAACTTCGTCATTTCGTCCAATTTCCAAAGCCATTAATGACATAAGAAGAGCAACACTCCCACTTGTTGTCGCAACTGCATATGGAATGTCTAGGATTTCAGAAAACTTTTTTTCAAATTCTTCAGTAACCGCTCCTTGACTAATTTTTTTTTCATAAACCGAAGTATTTAGTTTTCTCAATTCAGGCTCCCCAAAAAAAATATTCCACCATGGAATCATTTTTCACTCCTTATATAATATAAAAATTTGGTAATGGTACTATAAAATGTCCGCCTTGGTCTAAATATTTTTGATGCTTTTTTAAAATGACATCAAAATATCTCCATGCAAGCACAATAATATAATCAGGTTTTATCTTATATATTTCACCTGATGGCAATATGGGGATATGGTAACCAGGACTATATGTATAATGTTTTGATTGATTATCGTCAACAATAAAATCCATCTCTTGTCCAATTTCAAAATGATATATTAACGTTGTTGAAGTAGCTGACCCTCCATAGCCAATTATAGTTATATCTTTACCTTTAAGTTCATGTAATTTTTTCAATAGTTCTCTTTTTCTATTAGAAATTTTTTGGGCAAAATTCTTATAAATATTACGATCATACAAATGTATACTTTCCTCGTATTCAATTAGCTTATTCACTGACGTAGATATGTTTTTGGGGCCATTAGCAAGTTGAATATAATAACGTAAAGATCCTCCTTTAGTAGTAGTATGCTCAATATCAAAGACTTCCATTTTGAATCGGCGAAAAAAAGAAACAATTGGTTTTACTGATAAATAAGATAAATGTTCGTGATAAATAAAGTCAAAAACCATATTATTAATCATGTCAGCTAAATAGGATGATTCAATAACCAAAACGCCATCGGAAGAAAGAAGTTTTGCTATCCCCTTAGCAAGATCTTGTAAATTATCTATATTTGCAAATAAGTTATTCATCGTAACAATAGAAGCAGAACCGTAGTTATTTATTATGACATCAGCAAGTTTAGGAGAAAAAAATTTAGGTATTGTTTTAATACCCGAGTTATTCGCTTTTTTTGCAATTGCAGTAGCAGGTTCAATACCGAGAGTTTTCATTTTTTGTTTTTTAAAATATTTTAACAACGTACCGTCATTACTGCCAATATCAACTACAAGAGAGTTTTGAGATAATCTTACTTTTTTCAAAAGATTTTCTGCGTAAGATTTAAAATGTTCTGAAAGGCCCATTGAGCTTGTTGTTACATAAATGTACTCTCGATATACTTCTTCAGGTGAAACTACATAAGGAATAAACACATAATTGCAGTCACTGCATAAAAAAAGGTCAAGTGGATAGCGTTTTTGGCAAATATTCAATTTATTCTTTGGGATATAAGCATCGCACAAAGGCGTTGGGGTTAAGGATAAAATTTTTCCTATTTTCTTACTTCCACACATTCTGCAATCTTTTCGTGTATAAAAACAAGATTTATTCAATTTTTTTGTCTCCTTTTACAGAGTTTGAATTAAAAATTAATTTTTTTTACAGACATAACATTAGATATTCATTGTCATTCTTTTTTCCCCTGACTTATAAATTCTGCCTAACTTAAAAAAAAACTATCATCAAGAACATGATGATCTTCGGGCAAAAAATAGTTTGTGGATTTAAACTGAAATAAACAACTACAAATTGAATTGTTTTTTTTCTGATACATAATATTAATAGAGATGCTAAAAATTTTCTACAGATAAATACAAATTATTCATAAATTTCTTAACATTCTTTGTGTCATTTTTATCAGGAGCCCAAGAAGCAAATATTGTATCTTCACTTTTAAGAGGGCCATTCGTAATTTCATGAAATATGACAACTTCTGACCTGATGATTAATGAATGAAAGATTGGGTTGGATAATCTATAATAAAAAATATTTCCTGATAAGTATTCACCCATTTTAATAACATTGACTATATTACCTAAGTCGTCAAATAAAACGATATCAGCTTTTCCTTCAATTATGTGAAAAGACTCAATTTTATTAAGATGTTTGTGGGGATGCACATAAATATTTTTTTTATGAACAATAAACATTTCATGTATTTTATCCTCAATGTCCATGTGTGTACATAATCTTATCTGTTTGAGTTTTCTATCTTGTAATCGTTTTTGTAAGAAGTTTAAATCATTACATCTTAATCTAACAATTTCATCGCATGAAAAGTAAACCTCATCATTAAAATATTTAAAATTCATAACATTTTTGTCCTTTAAGTGCATTACTACCAAATTGAAAGTATTCTTTTACTAGGAGGAAGTAAGGATGCTACAGTCAAATTTTGTTCTCCTAATTTAATATTTTTGATAACTTTATCTTCATTTTCTTCATTAACTGCCAATAAACATAGATCCACATTACTATCCTTCAAGTATTTACTATGTGAAATAAAAAGGTGTGAACCTGGTAAATATTTTCCTTGCTTTTCTATTTGATCATCAAAGCAGAAATCAATGTTATCAGCAACGCCAGTAAAATTAATTAATGAACAAGCACGACATCCAGCTCCATAAACAGCAATTTTTTTCCCATTTACATGAAAATTTTTCAAATAGTTGAAAAATTTATTCCGAAAAATTGGCCACCTTTTTTTGTAAGCAAAAGCGCGTTCTATTTGTTTTTCGGAAATGGTATTATCAGATTTAATATTTAGATTCTCTTCGTGCTTTCCAAAAACCATCAGAGCTTCACCACAAAAATTTGCTGTTTCAGAATGAATTATCCGAATATTAGCATCTTTTAGAAAACGGGAGAGTGTTTCTAAAGTAAAATAGTTAACATGCTCTTCCCAAATTGCACTATAATCAAAAGATTTCAAATTAAATTCAAAATTTGGTACTTCAAAATAAACATACCCACCTGGCCTAAGAGCAATCATCATGGCTTCTCGAAATTCAGTTAGTTCAGCAACATGTTCAAGCATTTGCCTGGAAACAAATAGATCACATTTACCTACTTCCGTTACAAGTTCTGTAGCTGTTTCCTTATTAAAGTATGAACCAATTGTCTTTATTTCTTTCTTTTGCGCTGCATGTTGCCCATCTTTTGTTGGTTCGACACCTATAAGATTTTTATAACCATTTTCACGAAGAAGAGAAAGAAAACTGCCATCATTACTGCCAACTTCAGCAATCATTGATTCACTATTTAAATTGATAAATAAGTTTAGAACCTGTTCTACTATTCTATTTTCATGAGGATTCCACTTCCAGGAACTTAGCCAATTATAATCTGTGTACAAATAATCCGGAGGAATGGATTCCTTCAACTGGATTAAGCCACAGGAATCACATAAACAAAGATTTACAGGGTGTACATACTCAACCTCTGTTGGATCAGTCAATAATCGGTGTGCAATAGGATGATCACCCAAATTTAATAAAGATTGCAAATGACCTTTACTGCATAGCTGACAAGTTTTCATAGTAATCTCCTCTCCCTCCCCCTTAAACGAACTCTATATGCTCAGTGTCTGTATTTAAATATTCCATAATTAATTTATTTTTTGCATTTGCCACACAATGGTGATTACAATGTGATTTAGGTATAATTTTAAAGAATTGTTGTTTATCTGAAAACCACATTTGTTTAAATGATTCGGTCTTAATTGAACCAATAACGCCTGTCTCTGTATTGTACGCTTTATCCTGGCAAGAATAAATATTTAAGTCTGCTCCAATTACTGGAAGAATTTGTTGATAAGGACACCAGTCATAATCTTTTCTAAATTTGTTATCTAACTCATGGTATGCATCATATATTTCAAAATAATCATCTTTTAAATTGTAGATGGCTTTTTCTATATGCTGTTTCACTATGTTGAAAAATGGTTCATGATATTTATTATTTTCAATGCAATCATTGTGCAAAATACAAGGTGACACCTTTACGCTGTCTACACCTACTTCTTTCAATTTTTTAATTAAAGAATATAAGTGATTTGCATTATATTTATCTACTATTATGTTTACACTCAGCACACATGACCCCTTTAGCTTTTTAAAATTTGCCATATTACGAGTTATCTTGGTAAATTCTCCATCTGAAACATTTCTATAATATTTGTAGCTTTCATTATCCCATCCATCCATTGAAACTCTCAACCATGTCCCATTGAAAGCAAAAAGTTCTGCGATTTCACCTTTTAACCTTGAACCATTCGTTAATGCTGAAAATTTTATTTTTGTTTGAGATATTTTTTTTATAGCTTGCAATAGGTGAGGGTAGCAAAAAGGATCTCCTCCACCAGTAAAAGTTACCGCCTTTACTCCTATCTCATGCATATCTTCAATTATGCTAAACATCTTTTCTTTTGGAATAGCATCTTCATTTTTCATATCCTTACCAAGTTGTAAGTTATCCGTTCTGTATGCACAGTAACAGCAGTTATGATTGCAAGAGTTTGTGGGTTTTATTCTAATATGAATGGGAGCCTTTATCATATTAATCTTTTTTGGCAGGGAATACAGTTTATCTCTATAATGAAAAATTTTCATCTTTGTGTAAACCAAATTCATAGTTATATCCCTTTTTAGAATAATTATTAAGTTACATATTATACCAAGAAAAAATCAAAATTGCAGGTTAATAGTATAGAGTTTGAAATGAATACAATCTTTGAGTATCTGAACCTTCATCGTTTATCTATCAGAATTTTGGCATCCTTCATATTCGTTGAAAAGTAGTTAACACTTTTCCGAAATTATAATTGAGTTTCCGTTTGTAGAGACATACGGCTGTGCATCTCCGGTCGAAAAAAGGTCGATCAATTCTTTGAAAAATAAGAACAAAAAAATGTTTACCCTTTCTTCGCTCGGAGACGCACAGCCGTGCGTCTCTACAAAAGACAAATTTTACTCTTAAAAGTGTTAACTGGAATATGAAGGATGCCAGAATTTTGTATTTTTTTAAATTCAAATGTTTTCAGATATCTGTTGTATAATTATTCAAAAAAAATAAATTCAAAATCGCCTGTATATCCAAAATTATTTAAAAGCCATATCCACTCTGCACTATCAAAAAAAGACTCACAGGTTAAAGCCCAACATTGAAGATTAAATAGCTCCAATTCATTGCGATAGCTTTCCATCATAATATATTGCTTTTTGCCCACTCTTTCAATCTCTTTAACTGCTGTTTCTAATTCAAATATTCGCAGATTATGAAGACAGCCAAGAGAAATAACAATATCAAAATAGTTATCACCCCATGGATAATGATCTTGAGCCCGATACACGAATAGCTCTTCTTTTATTTTATCTTTTGCTTCACATAGAGCATACTGTGAAATATCAAAACCAACAATTTCAGCATCAGGTAAAAGTTTTTTCATTTCATAAAGCAAATAGGCTTTGCCACAACCAACATCTAAAATTTTAGCATTTGATTTAAGGCTATATATTTCAATAAGTAATTGAGCAACTTTTTTCCAGCGATCGTCAATGTATTTGTATCCTCCATAACCATATCGTCTATCTCCATCCCAATAATCAAATCCATATTCTTTTGCTTTTAACATACAATTTACTTTATCATCAACCATTCTGTCTATATATGCTCTTTTTTGCATTTTATGCAATGGTGTTATGATATTTAACAAGCGGCCCATTATTTGTATCCCTTTTTTTACAAAAGTTTATAACATATATATTACTAGGCACAGTTACGAATGTATTAATTTCAATATTGTATTAACTAGATTGATTTGAGTAATTGAAAATCTTTCCATGAGGCTGGATTGAGAACCATATTCATCAGGAAAGATATCAGAAACTCCAATTCTTTTAAATTTGATAGGATTTTCGAAATTTTCTTCTAAAATTATTTCTCCTAAAGCACTTCCAAATCCACCAATAAGAGAATGTTCTTCTACTGTTACAACCACAGGAATATTTTTTATTAAACTTAAAACATTTTTATCCAACGGTTTAATTGTAGGTAAATGAACAACTGAAATATCAAAGCCTTTAGATGATAATACATCGGCACAATCTAAGGCAATCTTTAATGTTATTCCAGTAGTAAATAGAATAGCATCCTTTCCTTTGGTCATAACAACTGATTTTCCTATTTCAAAAATCGATTCTTGATCTGTTACAACTGGTTCATAACCTTTAGCCAGCCTTAAGTAAATTGGCCCTGAATGCTGTGTTGTTTGCAACATAATTTTTTTCATTTCATTGGCATCTGCTGGGGCAAATATTGTCATATTGGGGATACATCGCATAATTGCAATATCTTCAAATGTCATATGAGTTGGACCTAGTGGGGCGTAGACCCCACCACCACCATTTCCAATCAATCGAACATTTAAATTGTCTAAACACACATCTAAAACAATTTGTTCATATGCGCGACGTGTAATAAATGAGGCAATTGTATTAACATAAGGTATTTTTCCTTCCATTGCTAAGCCGGCAGCTAAACCAATAATATTAGATTCACTGATACCTTCCATAAAAAAACGTTCAGGCATTTCTTTTTTAAATCTATTCAACGTGCCTGTTCCTAAGTCAGACCCAATAAAGACTACTCTTGAATCAATTATAGCCAGTTCATATACCATTTCAAGACATGTTTTTCGCATTTAATAATCCGCTATTGCTTGATACATTTGCTGAATATCATTCATGCTCAATTTACTTTTATGATGCCATAAAAGGTTATTTTCCATAAATGATATACCTTTGCCTTTAGTGGTATGGCATATAACAGCATTAGGTTTTTCAGGATGAAAGGGAACTTTTTTCAAAGTATTTATTAAGGCAGTTACATCATGCCCATCAATTTCTTTAACTGAGAAGCCAAAACTTTCCCACTTCTTTTTAAAGGGTTCAAGTTCTTGAACCTCTGAAGTTGTACTATATGACTGTTGTTTGTTATAATCTACTAAAACTGTTAAATTACTCAGTTTATGTTTACTGGCGCACATAGCTGCTTCCCAGATCGAACCTTCATTACATTCTCCATCCCCGGTGATCACAAATACACTATAATGATTTTTATCAATTTTTCCATTTAAAGCCATACCAATACCAATCGATAGGCCATGACCAAGACTGCCTGTAGAAGCTTCAACACCTGGTATTTTTTTTCGTTCCGGATGACCTCCTAATATTCCATCTTTTTTACAGAATTTATCTAATTCTGATTTAGGAAAAAATCCTTTATCTGAAAGGATTGCATATAATGCTAAACATCCATGACCTTTACTTAAAATGCACCTGTCTCTTTTTTTCCATTGAGGATTGCGAGAATCGTAATTCAAAATTTTATCATACAAAACTCTTATGATCTCGACAAGTGATAATGCTGAAGCAGGATGACCTCTTCCACCTTTATCCATCATATATATGATGGATTTTCTGAGCTGTTTTGACCTCTCATCTAAAAACGTTTTATTCGAATGGAAATTTTTCATAAGCTTCTATCGCCTTTTGTAACATTTTTTTTGATTTTTTAAGCTGTTTTCGTTGTTTAGAATAAATATTATTTTTACAGCTTTCTGAAAACTTTCTCCGCAAAAAGTGCTCAGGTACAAATTCATTCAGTAAAATCATGCTCCATTTTAGTGCAACCAATGGATATACAAGATGAATTCTTTTTTGTAATTTTTTTTTATCCTCTAAATTATCAATCATTCGATTATAGAAATAATTTTTGAGTTCAAACCTTAAGTTCATTGCTGGATGTAATAAAAAATCGCAAATCATTTTTGCCGGATCATCCCATCCAAAATACTCAAAATCTAAAAATTTAATTTGATTATCGGGGAGTTGTATTGCATTATGAAAACCATAGTCTGATGGACTTAGTGTTCTTTGATAACGTTCAATCTTAAGATTGCAGTCATAACTAGATTGATGGCAAAAGTGTTTAATCTTTGTATAGACAGGAACAAACTTTTTTCTCATATACATATTAAGCATTTCATTCATTTCTGATTGCTTTTCGGTTATTTGGTTTATCCGATCAAGTCTTTCTTGTATTTTACTTGTATAGTCGTGTATTGAAAAACATGCTTCAGAAGCATCAGGAATTATTACAGAATTTTGATTATATTTCAATTTATTAAGGGAGAATAAAAAATTAATGAGTATATCTACTTCTGAGACAGTTACTTTTTCTGATTTTATTTTTTTACCATGAAGGAATTCAAGAACCGTAAATCTAAATTTATCATTTTTGTATATTGGCTTCGGTACTATAGAAATATTATTTAAATGAAGAAATTGCAAAGTTGCATATTCAGTCTTCAAACGATTTCTTTTGTCTAATTTATGAAAAAAATAAAATTTTACAACATAGTCTTCTTTATGATTCGTACATAAAATCCTGTGTATGCTACTATTTTTACCACCTTTTAATGAAGATGTTAATTGAATTTCACTTTTAAGCTCTTTCTGTATGATGTCTATAATTTCACTGTTTAATAACTTTTTATCCA
>Ga0272440_1003183_pt1 | contig 12357 bp, 15 predicted proteins | sample SSMMMBAug17_FD_192440 | JGI IMG/M metagenome (GOLD analysis project Ga0272440, IMG submission 192440) | Marine sediment archaeal communities from Little Sippewissett salt marsh, Falmouth, MA, United States - SSM-MMB-Aug17 | ecosystem: Environmental > Aquatic > Marine > Wetlands > Sediment ... | reverse complement strand
TTGAAAGAAAAAACAATGAAAACAAAGCTGTTATGGACCTAGTAAAGAGCGGATCATTTTCTCTCGTTGACAGGTTGGATTATAAGGCTTGCCAGAAAGGCGCTAGTGATGTCGGTTTTTCTGTTGACAGATTCAGGAAAGCACTGGAACGTGTTTTTGAAATCATAAAAAAGGAGGAAAGTAAATGAACAAAATAGCAAAAACAGTACCAAAGGCCCAAAGCGGCGCAGACATGGTCCAACAAAAACCAACTGTTCCGCAACATCTAAAGGCAATTTACCGCGATATGGTCGCAGAAAAAGCATCAATCGAATCGATTATCCCTGCAGGGATGGACATCAAACGTGTGTTGCGCGTTGCGTTTTCGCAAGTTGCACGAACGCCATCGCTGCACAGATGCGACAGCAGAACGATTGTTGATAGTGTCGTTATGGCTGCGTCTTTGGGGCTTGAAATCGGCGTGAATGGGCTTTGTTACCTGGTTCCATATAAAGGTCGATGCCAGTTCCAACTGGGGTATAAAGGCATGATCGAGCTTGCCAGGCGTTCAGGTGAGATTACAACTCTGATCGCTCGTGCGGTCTACGAAAACGACGAATTTGAATATAATTACGGCCTAGACGAAGTCTTAATCCATAAGCCAGCGACATCTGGCAGGGGCAAATTGACGCATGTTTATGCAATGGCAAAGCTAAAAGACGGTGGGCATTGCTTTGATGTTTTGACACGTGAAGACGTCGAGAAGGCCAAAAAATCGGCGGCATCGACAAACGGACCATGGTCAACTCACTACGATGAGATGGCTAAGAAAACAGCAATCAAACGACTGTTTAAGTATTTGCCTGTGTCGATTGAGGCGCAAAATGTGGTTGCAATGGACGACGCTGCCGACAGGGGCGAACAAGTTTATGTCGACACAACCTGCAACGATGAACAATTTGTCGAGCGCATTGCGTCTGCTGTAGTTATAGAAGATGATCCAGAGCAGGAGCAAGAGGTAAAGCCTTTAACAGAAGACAGTAAAAACCAAGGGGAATTACTAAAATAAAGGATCGGGACAATGGGAGAGCCGTGCTTTGCATTGGCGCGGAGCTACTACAATGAACCTAAAATAATCAACGTTGGGCTGGCTGGCACCATGTGCCACCAGTTCATGTTGTCTATCGCAAAAAAAACGGCTTCATTGAATGGCTTTGTGTCTAAGAGCGATTTTGTGATTGACGATATAAAAGGGTTTGCAGGTATCATTTTATCTGATACCACGATCAGCGAGATTGAACGTGCATTTCATCAGTGTTTAGACGAACAGCTTTTGGCAAAAGTGTTTTTTGATGACGGCGAATTTAGAGGATATGAGGTTGCATACTTTAGCGAATACAACGAATTATTATTCAAACGTGTTTCGAAAATGAAACGGACTGAGCAACGAAAAAAAACAGAACAAAAAAAAGCCAGCATTTCAGAGGACGCGCAAAAAGTTGTTGAGTTTTTTCACCGTCAATTGATGTCATATAAGAAAGACAGGCGCGATATAAACGAAAAGACAAAGATAAATTGGGGAATCGAGATCGACAGAATGATTCGAATCGACAAACGACAACCGCGCAGGATTTGTGAGGTCATAAAATGGGTTTTTCATGGTGACGATTTCTGGGCTCCAAACATTCAGAGTGCTGATAAATTGCGAAAACATTTTGATCGACTTGAAATGAAAATGGAAAAAGTTGGATGGCGACACAATTCTGCAGACGCGATCCCAAAAGGTCTATCACTCAGGGAAGGCGAGTCAGTGACTGACGCAATCAAACGACACGAACGCGACAACCTTGCACCCAGAAGCGTAATCGCAAAATGGAAAGCAGAGATAGAAAATGTCTGATCAAGGAAACATGATTTGGAACGAAGATGCTGAAAAAATCGTGATCGGTTGCGTTTTGCTGAATCCAAAAATTATCGACAGACTAAAGGCCACACTTGAACCAAATGATTTCTATGGGCATCTGAATAAAAATGTTTTCGCTGCAATGCTAGAGCTGTCAAAAAAAGACCAAGAGATTGATTTTCGTTCTGTCTACGAAAAATTAAAAGAAAAAAACAAGTCATTATCGAAACAACGAGGAATCCTTGTAGAGATTGGCACATACACAGATTTCGCAGTCACATCAGCAGCGGTAGATCATCATGCAAAAACGGTGAAATCGTATTCAGTTAGACGAGAATTGCAAAAACGAGCGATGGAGCTTGCGGCAATGTCTAGGGATTTGACAATTCCCATCGAGGATGTAGTGTCGACAACATCGCAAACGATCATGGATGTGTCGAACATGTATCATTCGAGCCACGAAAAACCGAAAGTCTTGGTTGACGTGGTCAGCTCGATCATCGACGATGTGGCGCAGAACAAGCCAACTAGGACGATAAAAGCCGGGTTTAGTGGCATAGAGTTTCCCGTTGGACTAGTGTCATGTATTGCTGGACGCCCTGCAAATGGTAAATCAATCGTTGGCCTTAACGCGGCAACGAATGCAGCAGAGGCAGGACATCATGTTCTTTACTACACAATTGAGGACAGCGCCGAAAACATGACGCGTCGAATTCTATCCAGAAAAGCAGATATTTCGACAAAAGAGATCGAGAGGGCAGATGTCGGATATGAAGAGATGCAACGGCTATCAAAGACTATCCAGACATTTGCAGGTCAGAAATTCTATTTTATTGGTGACGAAAAAGACTCAATTGATGTTAATTGGATTCGTGATTACTCATACACACACCAGGCGAAACACGGACAAATTGACATGATTGTAGTCGACTATTTGCAACTACTGGATTTTGATGCGAAATTAAGCGAGGTTCAGGCGTTGAATAATGCAATGAGAACATTAAAATCAGTTGCACGTCGCCTAAACTGTGCAGTTGTAATCATGAGCCAGATAGTAAAAGACAACTCAGGACAAAACTGCCCAGAACCGCCAACAATTGGACAACTTAAAGGATCTGGCATGATTTTTGAAATTAGTAAGTATATCCTTACTGTTCACTATAGATATGGATATACGCAAGAGGCAGAGGACGAAAACATGGTCAGGCTGGCATGTGTTAAAAACTCTAACGGGATAACAGATGCATGGTTTTCGCACTGCAACTATTCGAGAATGATGGTCGGCGACAGGGTCGACGATGCGCCGCCTCCTAGTCAGGGGTGGCAAACTAGATACGATGGAGACTATTAGAATGAGATATGTGGTAACATTTGCAACGTTTTTTTTATTGATGGGAGTGAATTTAGAGGCAAAAGCACAAGAAAAAACATGCAATTACAATGCAGCTGTATTGAGCTTGGTTGACGGAGCACCAAATAGAAAAATCACCAAAGACTATTTTTACAGGGCAGATCTTGTCGCTACTATTGTTCATATTTCGAACGAATATAATATTGACCCGATGCTGATGATTGCAACGCTCTATCGCGAGTCGTCTTTTAAAATGAACGTCACAGGCAAAATTGGCGAAAAGGGCATGGGGCAGGTTCACGGGCTGGCAAAAAGAGGGTGCGAGATGTCTACTGAATACGGGCAAATAGATTGTGCTGCAAGCTGGATGGCAAAGATGATTAAGCAGTGTGGCTCTGTGAACAATGGCGTTTCTGCTTATCTGAGCGGAAAATGTAAACCAACTGGCAAAGTGCTGGCAGCAATTCGGCGCAGGGTAGGACTGGCAAAAAAGCTAAACAAAAGGTTTTGCAGTGGACTTTAAAATCTACAAAGGTGAAAAGTTAGTTCGCGATAAGGTTATTAATGAACTTAAAAAGCGGCCTGGATTGTGGCACTCTATGGATCTGTTGGCTGAATGGATAATTGGCCCTTTTTATTCAAAAGGACAAAGACAATCGATAAAACAGTGGTTACATTGTACTAGTGACTGGCGGATAGAAATATCAGGGGAGAAAGTCAAAACAAGGGAGGTGAGATGTCGAAAAGAAAAATCAAAATAAGACCGGCGCCGCTGCATATGCTTGGCACTAAGAGCAGAAAAATGGCATATAGAAAGGCTCTTGCGTCGATTGCTGAAAAATTTGAGCGAAAAGAATATGTGACGCTTGAGCCTGTCAGTATTGAGATCGGAAAGCAATTGTGCGATTTTGTCGAAGAAGCAGCAAAAAGAACAGAAACGCTTGGTGACGCAAATAAAGAGATCATGGCAAAACTTTTCGACATGGTTTCGAAAGAACAATTTGAAATCAAACAGGTCGAATATCTTGTCATACCAAACGGGGCAGTAAAGAGCAACGGCGAAACAATGCCAATCGACCCACATGGAGACGAGGCAAAAGAGCTTAGAAAGATTTTGAGGTTGCATGTATGATTGATGTTTTGTTGCATAAAGCACTGGAATATATAAAGAAAAAACGAATCGACGAAAAAGGCGTACACAGGCTGATCGTCATCAAGAAAGACAACTATTACAACATTGAATGTGGTCCTGATGGAATGACCCACATGGAAATATCAGATCTGATTTACTATGCGGTCAAGTTTCTTGCCGACAAATTTGATTTAAGTGTCACAGAAACAATGTATTCACTTATCCCGCTTTTTAAACACATTGAGTCTGGTCGTGATTTAGATGAAATCGCGTCTGAATACGTCGCTGAACACGTGGCCAGCGTTGCAAACAAGGTGAAAATCGATGCCTAAGTTAGACAAAGACAAAACAATTTTTCCAGATGTCCAGTGTTCAACATGCTTTTTTTATCACAACGGGCACTGTCAGCTCTCAACTGCCGAGGTAGATGATCAGGACAGTTGCAGCCACTATCAATTTGATGCGCTATGTGTCGACTGTGGCAACGAACTAGGCGAAAGCTTCATGGTTATCGAGGGATATATTGCGTGTAAATGCGTTTGTTGTGGTGCTGTCAGCGTTGGTCCAGCTGGGATCAAATACGATCACTTGAACTAATGGAGGTTTGCTATGGATTTCGGAGAATATCAAAGAGACGCATACAAGACCGAGAACACAAAAAGCGAGGCTGTAAGACAAAGGATCGACGGATTACCAATTGTTTTGATTTATTCAGTGCTTGAGACTATTAAAAGGTCTGGTGTAAAGGCTGGTGCTTTGAAAGGGCACCTGTTCTATAATCGCGAATTGCGAACACCTGAACTCACACAACCAGCAATTGAGCGCGATTTGATAATCCAGAGAATGAAACAACTGCCACCTGGATTGATACACAGCATCCTTGGGATGGCTGACGAACTAGCAGAAATAGTCGAGGTTGTCAGCGAATACGTATACAACGGAAAACGAATTGATTGGGACAATCTGACCGAGGAATACGGTGACATGCTTTGGTTTTGGAGCTGCGGGAACACATCTCGCGGAGAGGCAAACGAAACAGTCGCAAAACTAAACATAGACAAACTAAAAAAACGCTTTGGCGATAAATTCAGCGAGGAAAGAGCAAATAAAAGAGATCTAGAGCTAGAACGGAAAGTTTTTGAGGGATCAAAATGAACGTGAAAAAATATCTCGACTATGTCGATAGGCTGAGCAAATGCGACGATTTCTCAATTTTAGACCTTGCGAACGATGACGAATTACCGTTACAAGGCCGTGCGTTTATGTGCGCTGTGTCGCTAGATAGTCAGGCACAGCTTGCGCTTTCTATTTGGTGCGCCAGGGCAGCCTGTGAACGTTCAAGCAACGCAAGGATTGACCGCAGGGTTTATGCCTCTATCGAATTTAAAGAGGCACAGCTAAAAAAAGGCGAACTGTCTACGCGGGAAAAACAGCAGTCGTTTCCGCAGAACATGAAACACTTTGACCAGACGATGACAGCGCTAAGGGAGTGCGTTCCAGCAGCGATAAACGCCGTTGCATGTTCGCATTGGCTCTGCTTTACTGCTTCTCGTAAAATGACAATCGGCTGTGTGTCGCACTTTGTCGCGACATTCGAAGATGAAAACGAAGGTTATCAGGCAATTTTGGACAAAATCAAATCGGAGGTGAAATGATGTCGTGGGAACCAACAAAAAAACCGCCAGTAAAAACGGATGTTCTTTGCCAACACGAAGGAAAATATTTTGTAGCAAAATGGGACGGCGAACACTGGTTAATTGACGATCAAATCATAGATGCACCAGCTGCATGGAGGTGGATCGATGAGACATTCGAAAAAGGCCAACCGGTTTATTTTCCGATTGTAAACGCAAGCTGTCAGGTCGCGATTTTTGACAGGATCGACGAAAAAGGCGATTGTTACGTTGTCGGAAATGACGGAAATGTATCAAAGGTTCTGGCGGTTTATAAAACAGAACCTCAGGCAAGAGACGCGGTGAATAAAGTTTCTGAAATAGCCGCTGATTTTTTGGTTGAAAAGTGAACATAACTTGGTTATAGTCATAAGTGGGAGATAACAACGGAGGTGAATAACGAAACAAACTTTTTTGGACGGAACAACAACTATAAATATATAGTCAACTGAAATTTATTGTTCTGTCCGTTTGTGTGAAACCCGGCATGGTGTCGGGTTGTATGGGGATTGTCGCCCATGCCTGACGATCAGACTAAAACGGGAGATAAAATGAAAATAAGTCAAAAGCTATTGAGTAGAATCATGTCGACTGTCGCAGGTGTGGCAGATAAAAAATCAACAATGGATGTGTTGGCAAACGTTTTTATTGATGTTAGAGACACAACAACTGTTTTTCGCTGCACTGATTTGACAACGTCGATTAGTGTACGTGTTCCAATTGGATCAGATGAACAATGGACAACAACAGTTGATGCGAAGCTTTTCGCGGACATTGCAAAAGTTATGCCAAAAAACGGAGATATTGAAATAAACCATATTCCTGACGCCGCGAAATTGGTTGTGCGATCTGGTAAGTCGAAATTTGACTTGCTGACGCTGCCAGCCGAGGAATTCCCAATTGGAAAAGAGCTGCAGTTTGAACCAGTGATTAGCCTGTCGTCTAGCGAATTATTAGACGTCGTTTCGAAAACGTCTTTTTCGATGGGCACCGATTCGACGCGACCACATATCTGCTCAATGCTTTTCGAATTAGAAGAAAATAAAATCAGGTCAGTCACAACAGACGGCCACAGAATGACCATTGCAGAATCAGCGACAGAACACAGCGCGGATGAGAAAAAGTCGCTTGTCGTCCCGTCTAGGTGTATCAACGAGGTCAAAAAAATGGCTGGTGAATCAGGAGGAGAAGTCGGAATAATGCAATGTGATGACGAATTATTGTTTGAAATTGCAGAGCAAATCAACGATGATGACACGATGTATTTTGAGTTAAAATCGAAGGTTTTGAGCCAAGATTTTCCGCCTTATGAAAAGGTTTTACCAAAGCAATTCGGCAAAACGATAGAATTCGACAAAAATGACATGATCGAGGCAGCAAAACGGCTGCGCATCATGACAGCTGAAAAAAAAGCAGGTATTATCAAACTGTCCATTGGTGAAAACGAGCTAGAACTATCGGCAGCAGGTGCAGCGCTTGGGAATGCATCTGAGTCAATCAGCGCAACATGTGATGCACTGAATAATTTTGAGATCGGGTTGAATATCGATTATTTGATCGACGCGTGCAGCGTTTCAACTGGCGAGAATCTTAGAATTCAACTGAATGGAAAACTTGACCCATCGATGTTAGAAGATGATTCGAACTATAAATGTGTGATCATGCCAATGCGGATTTAGTCAATCGTTTCGCTTGGAACCTCGATCACCTGAGCATCCAGCGCTTTTTTAGTCTGCCTTTCGATTGCATCCCTGATCTCTGATTCATCCGCAGCATTGAATAAAACCAAAACCTTTTCGTTCACTATGTTGTTTGTAACATTGTCTTTGCCGCCGCGATCAATTGTGCCCTCGATTTGTGCCAAGTTTTTCTCAAGCTGTGCCACTGTCTTCATGTCGCCCATCTCTTTGCACACTTCAATATGATCGCGATGGCGGCGCATTGATGCAGCTTTAAGAAATGGCCCCATTTTTGCATCCTCGTCAGACCATGCGTTTAAAACGCGACCAACCATCCTAGTGATCTGTTTGTCGCTTATCTCGGAATATTGCTGTTTCATCCGTCGAATGATCTTTTCGTGCGAAACCTCCGAGAACAAAAGCTTTTCAAGAAACAAAACCTGATCGCGCTTTTCGCTTTCGGTTAAAGCTAGTTCGTTTTTTTCACGCTTTGCGATCGCTTTTTCTTCGACAGGGTAATCATCCAAAAAAGACAAGTCGCTGTTTTCAGTAATAATTTTTGTTTTTTCTTTTTTCATTCAACATCATCCTAAACGTTGCAGCTTTCGTGCCATCTCGCCGACTGAACACACAAACCCTACCAACTATCTTATCAGAAAAATTGACATCAAACACGTCGCAGTCGTTTTCATGCCTGACATCGTAGAAGTTTAAACCAAATTTTATTGGCAAAAAGGCGACTGTGTCTTTCATTTTATTTTCGACAACATCGACTGCGTTTGAATAATTGCCAGAAAACAACGGGCCTAGCTGAAAATATTTCATGCCTCGTTCCCATCGTTGATCACGAAGCATTTTCCATCCAATCTCAGTCGGAATTGAAAACACGCGCTTTGCCCAGTCAAGCGAACTTTTATAGACTGCAGTTTTGTCGTTCTTTTTTTCAGTTTTCCAAAGATCACGGTCGTTTATCTGCCACAGACAAGCGGCAACCTTACGATATAGTTTATCAATCTGGATCAGATGATCGCGCATCTGTTGTTCCAACGCGCTAAACTCAAACGTCGGATGCGCTTTGTATATTTCAGATAGTTCCTGCGGCGAAAGCTCCTCTGTTTTTAGTTCAAATTCGGTTGGTTCTATCTCTTCTTTGTCATCACAAAACGGACAGCGGTCAAGTCTGGCGTCGCTATATCTGCCACAATCACACTTAGAGATTGGGAACAGCTTTCTTTTGCGTGCATGATGAAAATAGCCTTCTAGCTGGGTCACAGGGTCCTCATCTGTTTGAGAAAGACCGTAGTATTTCTGCAAATATTTAGCTGTTTCTGGCTTCATTTTCCAACTCAACAGCTCGTCTGATCGCCTCGTGTAGCTTCATATTGTATATTCTGTGCTCTAGCGCCTTTGGTGTCAATCCAAGGATTGTTGCGGTTTTTTTCCTGCTGCCGTCACATTCGACAACGACAGAAAATATGATCTCTCGTTGTTCTTTTTTACTGTACTGGTTTAAAAAATTGGATGAATGCCCGGCATCGATGCCAAGCTCTCTCATTCGAGCATAAAAATGCTGGAAATGATAGCCGTATTTTTCAAGAAGATCTTTATTTGAGCTGCAATCGAAATATATTTCTAGAAGTTCGTCAATTTTCAGTTGCCGCAGTGAACGTCGGCGCATGGGTCTCTCCCGTCCATTAGCCTGTCTATATTTTTCTCGAATAATCTTTCAAACTCGCGCTCCCTTTTTGTACGATCTTCGATTGATTCAGTGACGCGCCTTGCTTCATCTCTTGCCTCTGATCGCAATTGGCGTTCATTCATCTTTGAAACGCTTTCTGACAAAGCCTCAATCATTTTGCCATGTTGGTCTAATGTCGATTGAGTTTCCTCGTGTCGCTGATCCTCGATTAGTTTAAATTGCTCGACGTCAATTTTGGGATCTGTTGCAGAATCAAACGCAAAAACACCAACGCCGCCGCCTGAAAATATAGCAATTATTATGCCAATTATTAGTTTCATCGGGATCTTTATCCCGTTTTGTGTGACCTCAATCGCTGGATCTTGCTGTTCTTGTTGATGTTCTGGCATTATGATGTTCTCCGTTGTTGTGTAGCACCTATATAGTCAATTAAAAAGCTTGATGCACCTGCACTTGATGTTGTTGCAGTTTGCTGCGCGTTCAGCCCAAACCATTGTGTCGACGGTATAGAACCGCTGGCCAGCGTAAAAATATTTGATGTATCTCCGTCAAACATGAGCTCTGCGTCGTTTCCTAGTCCATTAAGTAGAATTTCTACAGTGTGCCAATCTGTGTCTAGTGCAATTCCAGTATCCTCAAACGTTGGTGAGCTGCCTCTGTTTGCTTTAAACCTAAAATTTCCGCTTGTCGCGCTGTCAACATCTAAAACAATGTAATCATTTGGAGTCTGATAAAAACCAGTTGAACATATAATCTCTGAAATTGTGGAAATTTTAAAATATGCTTTAAACGTTGGTCTTAAGTTTGAGTCAAATTGAAACGCAGAAACATCAATAATAGAAGTATTTGGTGATCCGTCTCTATTTATATAAAGTGAACAGACGCCGCCGACTGAATTTGTGGCAGCCGCTGGAATCGAAACTGTTCCAGTTCCGCTTGTTGTTTGCGTCCATGCTGAGCTGACAGCATCGCCATAAAAATCATCGAAAAATCCGCCAGCAACTGATCTTAAAACATCAACCATGTCGTTGAGTTCGTCAGACCATCCATCCTGATCATACTGGTTTGTTTCATTTGGCACAGTTTTGCGAATAGCTGGCACAGTTGCCGATTGAATGGCTACCAGTCTTTCATAAACGTGATCGTCTGCTGTCCCGCCAATTGATGTTGTGCATCGAATAACATAACTGTGGACGCCGTTGTTTGGCATATCTATAGTTACGCTGTCGTTTGGACTTTGCAAAACCTCTGTTGATGTTGACGAACCTGTGAATGTGATCAGTGGAGCGTCTTTTGATTTTGTCGGAGAACTAGAATCGTTTGCATCATAGACTTGATATGTTTCGCTAAGAACAGGCGCAGGATTTGTCTCAAGCGTTAGAGTCAGCGTTTGACCGTTTGTGACGTTTACGCCTGCATTGTTGTCACTGTCGACCGATGCCGCGCCGTTTATCATGAATTTTGCATAGTTCGTTGTCATTTGTTTGCCTTATACTGTAGCGATCTCGTATTCTGTCCCATCTCCTGCCTGGAAATAAAGTTTATTGTCGCTCTTGGTATAAATCTTTCCATAGTTTGCGTCTGCTGTTGGTGTCGTTATCTCTGGCAGCACAACAGAACCTCCACCAACTAATATATCACCCCTGGCCATGTTTGTCGTGGGTGCTGTCGCTCCGACAACCAATGTGCCATTTGGTATATAAACCTCGCCAGTTCCTTTTGTTTGTAACGCAATTCCAATATTTGTGTCAGTGCCGCTTGCAACTATGCCAAGGTTGTTTAGAGTCAAAGTGGCATACAAGTTGCTTTCTTTTGACAACGAAGGCGATCCTGTGCCGACAACTGACCATGATGCAGTGTCTCGATCCTCCATGTCGCCGTCAGCAATTATATCTATGCCAGGCGAGCTAACAGCCTCTATATATATGTTGTCAAATTCTGTCCATGTCGAACCTGCACCTGATGATGTGCCAAAATGGATTTCAGATATTGTTGTTGCTGTAAACGTTTCGTCAAATTCTTGCCATGACGTGCTAGCAGACCCTATAAAAATGTTTTGAACGCCGCGCTGAGCAACGATTGGAGCGCTTGAGCCACTGCTTCTGAGCCGTCCAGTTATTCTATAGTCGGAGGTTGGAGTAAGGATGTCTTGCTCTGCGTACCCATCACCAGAGCCGCCGTTTGTGACACGCAAAACATAATTGTCTGTTTGGTGCCTGCTGGCGTTAGATGTAGCAGATTGGATTTCGTAGTCGCCAGCGTCCCAGTCAGCGGAAAGTCCAACAGTTCCGTCTGAATTAAAATATGTCTCGTCTAGCGCGCTGTCTGGGATTCCGCTAAAATTTGCACCGTCAAAAGTCGGGTTAGATCCGCTTGTTACATCCTGATCAACCAGGGAATCAAGGGTTGCTACTGTCGTATTGTTTGACACTTCGGTGTCAAAATCTGTAATGTCTGATGCTGTCAGAGATTGCCAAGAGATATCAACACCATCTGATTGAATAACCTGATTTGCCGATCCAGATGCTAACCTAGACGTGACATTAGACGGATTTCTATAAATAACATCGCCGCGGGTTGTCATTGGGTCCGTTATTTTACCGCTAAATGTATTCCAGTCTGCCGATGTCAAATATCCGTTTTGCGCTGTTGTGGCAGCCTGGTTGCTTATATCTTGCCCTGCAATAGACATGCCGCCAGTTGTCGCTGTTGCGTTCAAGGTTACCGCAGGATGACCGCCGCCAAGTCCAGTTATCACATCGACGAGTTCGGCTTGTGTATCTGCCCAACTTCGTTGCTCATATTGATTGGTTTCGTTTGGAACGATCTTTCGTGTCGCTGGAACTGTAGCGGATGGAATCACTGCCATTCGCTCAAATGTATATTCATCGCCTGCGTCAACTGTACATCTAATAACATAACTATGAACACCGCTACCTGG
>Ga0272440_1003182_pt1 | contig 12358 bp, 5 predicted proteins | sample SSMMMBAug17_FD_192440 | JGI IMG/M metagenome (GOLD analysis project Ga0272440, IMG submission 192440) | Marine sediment archaeal communities from Little Sippewissett salt marsh, Falmouth, MA, United States - SSM-MMB-Aug17 | ecosystem: Environmental > Aquatic > Marine > Wetlands > Sediment ... | reverse complement strand
TAATTATTACGAATATCAAAATTGGCTCATAACAGGTGAGATGCAAAGCTATGTCTAAAAAAGTTTATATTCATCATTAATATGCGAAGGTGAAAGAATCATCGTAAAATAATCCTAAAAGTCGGTGCTGCTTTTAAATATCAATATATACGGATAGCATAATTTGTGCCAATCTTTTTTTAATTAAGTTTTAACATACAATAGTTTCTTAAATTTCTTAGTTTTTTAGGCTTTTATGAGAATCAATTAATACGATAAAAGTTTTGGCAATAGTTAAATCTAATTATATACTTTTTGTCGGTTAATACATAGGATGCTGTGAAGTCCGGAAAAAAATTCGTATAAGACTATGTTATAGTGCGTAAACTTTAGGCGTGGAGGACTGAAACAAAACGTATTTATTTATTGCTATAAAGTTTGTTTTACAAAATTTTAAAAGGAACTAAAACTGATTATCCAAGCACCCGGTTATTTGATAAAATTACAATAAATTACGCAAAAAGAACTATGTTCGTTCAATTCAAATGAGTAACCACGCAACAGTTTGACTCCCTGACATCAACCAAATTTACAAATCTCAAAAAAAGTGCTTTTATTTTCCAGTTTTTGTATATCATATCATTAAATAATTTCACGCGATTAAGGAAAATTAGCTTTCCAATAAACATATTACAAAGTTATATTTTTATGGTATACTATTGAGATGGTACACAATTGATTGATATGCAGATCTGTCGTTTAAAGATATACTGAAAACATAGAACTTCTTGTTGTAGTGTGAAAAATTGGGGCAGGTTGTTGAATGACTATCAAATATAGCATACAAAAAGAACTTTGATTCTTTGAAGGCTATGATTTAAACTATAGTTGTTATTCAGTAAAAATTAAATCACTAATAAACACTGACAACAACTAAAGAGTAATCTCTGTAATTTTAATAAATAAATGTGTAAACCTTTAAAAAAAATTTCCGAGGATGAACCATGTATTTGAAAAATTTATGCACCCCCCGAAAAAGTGTTTTCAATAGAAATCGTCGCGATGTTATTTTGGATCTTTCAGATCTTATTGAATCAAAAATTAATGCAACCACTTTCTTTGATGAAAATTTTATTACATCAGGGATGAAAACCCTTTTAGAAAAAACATTTAGCCGCCTTGAAGGATCAAAAAATCAGGCCAGCACGTTTCTGCTTTCCCAGGCCATGGGAGGCGGTAAAACCCATAATATGATTGCCCTTGGTCTTTTAGCGTTAAATCACGATTTACGTAAAAAAATATTGGGAAAAAATAGCCCGGGAAGCACTCTTAAAACAATTAAAGTGCTTGGTTTTAATGGTCGTCAATCAGATGCACCTTTAGGAATTTGGGGGGCCATTGCAGAACAGCTCGGAAAAAAAGAGGCGTTCAATGCATATTATTCTCCATTACAAGCACCCGGTGAAACAGCCTGGATCAATCTTTTAAAGGGTGAACCAACCATCATTATGCTGGATGAACTTCCTCCTTATATGGATTATGTTAAATCAAGAGAAATCGGCAACAGTGACCTATCAGTGGTTACAACCACAGCATTGTCCAATTTACTGGTTGCAGTTAATAAAACTGAATTATCAAATGTATGTATTATTATTTCTGACCTGACAGCTTCTTATGAAGGTGGTACGAAACAAATAAACAAGGCCCTTGAAAACTTTCAAAAAGAAACCAATCGCTCGGCACTTAGAATAGAACCTGTAAATACTCATGGTGATGAACTCTATCACATTTTAAGAACCAGATTATTCAATGATTTGCCTGATGAGTCCACAATAAAAAAAATTGCCAATAAATATGCGAAAGCCGTAAAAAATGCAAAAGAAATGGATGTCACCAGCGCATCACCGGATTCGTATGCTGCACAACTGATTGAATCATATCCTTTTCATTTTTCAATTCGTGACCTCTACGCCAGATTCAAAGAAAATCCTGGTTTTCAACAAACAAGAGGTTTGATTCGACTGATGCGTTCAATTGTATCGAATATGTATGAAACCGGTCGTGCTGATCAAGTGATGCTCATCCATCCATATGATTTGGATTTGAACAATGAAGAAATCTTTTCCGAAATAAAAACAATTAATCCATCTTTAAGCGAAGCTGTCACCCATGATATTGCTAAAAACAGCCATTCTGTTGCAGAAGAGCTTGATAAACGACTCACCTCTGGTACAGATGCACAAGATGTTTCAAAATTGATTCTCATCGCATCACTTGCAAATATTCCAGGTGCAACACATGGTCTTCGGGAAAGTGATATTATTGGCTATTTATGTGCACCAGAAAGGGATATCTCCAAGGTTAAAAAAGATATCGTCGATTATTTACCCACTCAGGCATGGTATCTTCATACCAGTTCAGATGGACGATTGTTTTATAAAAATACACAAAATTTGGCTGCCAAACTTCATTCTATGGCCAATTCGTATAACCGGCAGTCATGTTTGAAAGAATTACGTGAATATATAAAATCCCTGTTCGCACCTGTATTAAAAGATTGTTATCAGAAAGTCGATGTCCTGCCAGCCATTGATGAAGTGAGTATTGAAGCAAACAAAGTCAACCTGATTATTGTTGAACCCACTGCCAATGCATCAGGCATAACACGCTTAAATAAAGATTGGGATAGATTTGCAGGAGATATTGAATACAAAAATCGATTGATATTTCTAACCGGAACTTATGAAAATATTTTAGACAGGGTCATAGAACAAGCCGCTCAATATAAAGCCATCCAGAGCATTATCGCTGAATTTGACGCTGAAAAATTGTCAGAAAAAGATCCCCAGCGAATACAGGCTCGAACCAGCCTTGATAAAATTATTCTCAGCCTGAGAAGTGCCACACAAGAAGCTTTTACAACCCTGGTGTATCCTTCTAAAAATGGATTCAGAACAACCGACTGCCGGATTCAATTCAGCGACAATCAATTTGATGGAGAACAATTGATTCGAAATACATTAGAAAAAGTCCAAAAATTTACACATGATAGTGAAGGAGATACATTTCGAAAAAAATGTGAATCCAGGCTTTTTGGGGGGCAGCAAAGAACGCAATGGTCAGAGATTAAAAGACGAGCCGCGACACTCACCACCTGGCAATTTCACAAGCCAGATGCTTTAGACGCATTAAAAGAGACAGCTTTAAATCAGGATATCTGGCGAGATGAAGGCGGTATTATTAACAAAGGTCCTTTTCCACCACCAGATACAGAAGTAAAAATTCAGCGATTATCAAGAGATGACACGACTGGAGAAGTTACGCTTAAAATAACACCTGTGCATGGTGATATTGTTTATTATGAATTCGGGGATTCTGATCCCACAGAATCATCCATGAAAGTGGAGACGTTTAATAATTTTAAAGTATCTGAATTGAAATGTAAATTCATCTGTGTGGATTCAACAGCCAAACATGAACAAGGAACATCTGAACAATGGACAAATACCATAACAATTAAGCACAGGGTTTTTCAGCAAGGTAAGGACTGGATGCTCGAACTAAAAGCCCTTCCTAATGCGGATATCAAATATACAACAGATGGTTCAGACCCAAAAAATATGGGAGCCACTTATAATTCTCCTTTTTCAGTACCTGAATCCAGCCCTTTTGTGCTGGCAATCGCTGAACGAAATGGTGTTTCATCGAATCAGGAAAAAATAAATGTCAATGATTATCGCAAAAAAACAGTTAACATTGATCCTGCCCAAAAGGTCATCTGGAAACGTAAACATGACAACTTGACCACAAGAGATGCATTCTCCTTTATAGAGAGACTAAAAAAATTTCAGGGGACAGCATATGGTGTTACCATTGATATTCAATCGAATAATGATGACCAGGATATTAGTTATACCGCTGCTGACAGCCTGGGTATTCAGGGAGAATCATTTGAAACAATCGTTAAACAGCTTCAATCAATATTGAATGGAAGTAAACTATTCTTGAATATCGAACGAATTGAATTTGAAAAAGGTCAGCTATTACTGGATTGGATAGCAGATGCAAAAAGTCGTCTGGAACCTGGTGAAGTCAGTCAATAATAATGATAGATCAGTAAACAATTAAATTATAATTATTAAAAATTGTTATGTCCCTAAAAAAACAAAATATCTTAGACTTTGGCTTTAATCCCGATATTACAGAACATTATTTTCTGGTGTCGATTCCAGCATCCAGATCAAATACAGCAAATATTACAATTTCTGAACACTTTGAGTTACAGAAACCAGAAAAAGGTAAAAAATTATACACATCTCTAGAAAATGAAAATGCGCAAATTAAAGTGTATATAGATCGTTTTCGCTGGGATGACATTGCAGATGAAACCAAAGCTGAATTTAACAGAAGGCTTCGCACGCAAGGTCTTAAAACAGCAAACTGGAAAAAAAAAGGACAGATTTTTGTGGAAAAAACCCTGGGAAAGGAACTGGTACTCTTAGCCTGGGCCATTGAAGACTGCGATCCTGCCTTAATCAGTACAGGAATAAGAAACTGGCTGGGACTGGTCCCTGAAGAAAGATGGTGGCTCTACACCATGACAAATGCATCCACAGGACATGCTGTAAATGGTAAAAATAAAGGATGGCGAAAGGCCATCAGGTTTGCGTTGACTGAAAATCCCATTTCAAACCAGACCCTGAAAAAAAGACAACAGTTTTTTCAATTACCATTGATTAATAACAATAATAGTTAGTTATAAGGATAATGAATGAACGATAAGGTTTTTATTGAAGAACAATTTCCAGTATCCAAAATATCAAAGGAAAGTTATAAGGAAAGAAAAGCAGGTGCCAGTCAAACCTTAACAGGGCTTGGTAAATGGTGGGGCAGAAAACCATTAATTTTGATCAGAGCTTCCATTATCGGTATGTTGATGCCTGTATCTGACAATCCCAAAAAAGATCGTGATATATTTTTAAAAATTCTTACAATGAATGATGAAGGGCTATGGCTGCGCCGATCAAAGTCAATCCCAGCAAAAGTCATTCAGAATACGCTCTCAAAGGATGAATGGAATGACATTTCTCAAGATGAAAAAGGCAATTTAAAACGAAGTTGGTCAACGGGTTTAAGCAATGAACAAAAAGAAAAAATTATTTATAACGTTTTTAATACATTATCTTATGACGATAAATTGACTTACTGTAACAGACCGGAACAAATTGAAGGGCCAGATCAATCCACATGGAATGATATCAATGCCCATCTTGGTACCCATGCGAATAATCTGCAAGAACTGGTTGTTGAATTGGGAAAAAAAAGATTTGGCCATACTCCAAAAGTGGGCGATTGCTTTTGTGGTGGAGGTTCGATCCCTTTTGAAGCAGCAAGATTGGGATGTGAAGCATTTGGATCTGATTTAAATCCTGTTGCTGCAATGTTGACCTGGGCTTCAATTCACCTGATTGGTGGGGGTAAAAAAGTCCAGCAAGAGGTGATGGATGCCCAGAAAAAAGCCTATGAAGCTGCGGACAAACAAATTACTGAATGGGGAATAGAACATAACGATAAAGGATGGCGAGCGGATGCTTACTTATATTGTGTTGAAGCCAGGTGCCCGGCAACTGGTCTGATGCTGCCCCTTGCGCCTTCCTGGGTAATCAGTGAAAAATATAATGTATGCGCAGTCCTGAAACGAAATGATAAAATAAAAGGATATGATATAGACATTATTACAGGAGCGGATAAAAACACAATGGCGCAAGCCAGACTTGGAACAGTCCGAAATAATCGTATGATTTGCCCGGAAACAGGGGAAGAATTCTCTATTTCAGGTATTAGAGGTGATAAAGTTGTTAATGGCAAAACTGTTTATGGACTTCGATTATGGGAAAAGGATGATTTGGTTCCAATGCCGGATGATGTTTTTCAAGAAAGGCTTTATTGTGTTAGATGGGTGGAGACTTATGTTGAAAAAAATAGTCAAGGAGAATTGGTTGAAAAAAAAAGACACCACGTCTTATCTGTAACAAAAAATGATCGAAAACGTGAGAAGCAAGTCTTAAAAATCTTAACTGAGCGTTATAAAGAATGGCAAAAAAATGGATTTATTCCCGATAGAAAAATTGAACCCGGCTATAATACTGATCAACCAATCAGAGAACGTGGTTGGACACACTGGCATCATTTATTTAACCCAAGGCAATTACTGATTAACGGCTTGTTATCTTTTTTATTATCAGATATAAGTAAAAATTCTGAAACACTTATTTCTGGCTTGTTGCATATAGGATTATGTTCAGACTGGAATTCAAAGCTTCTTCGTTGGGTATCACATATTCGAAAAACTGGAATGGGTGGCGTTAATCAAAGCTTTTATAATCAAGCTCTTAATACTCTTTATAATTATTCAGCACGAAATCTTATGTCATTATATTCATATCGTATCAAATTACCTATTTTAGATTTAAAAAATTATGGCTGCATAGTTGATGTTAGAGATGCGAGAACTATTAATGTAATAATGGATTTATGGATTACTGATCCACCTTATGCAGATGCAATTAATTACCATGAATTAACAGATTTTTTTCTTTCTTGGTATGAGAAACAGATTCGTTTTATATTCCCTGAGTGGTATACTGATAGCAAAAAAGCTCTCGCGATAAAAGGATCTGGAAATGATTTCAAGGAATCAATGGTAGATATATATAGCAGGCTAACAAAAAAAATGCCCGATACAGGAATACAAATGGTTCAGTTTACACACCAAAGCTCTTCTGTTTGGGCTGATCTTGCAATGATTCTATGGGCTGCTGGATTAAAAGTAACAGCTGCATGGACAATTTCAACTGAAACTGCTGTTGGAATAAAAAAAGGCAACTACGTCCAGGGTACAGTATTACTCATCCTCCGCAAACGATTATCCAACGAAACCGCATTCCTTGATGAAGTTTATCCTGAAATCGAAGATGAAGTCCGCAATCAACTTGACCACATGATGGAATTGGATGACAAAGATGATCCCAACTTTGGCGATACCGACTACCAGCTTGCTGCATATGCCGCTGCCCTTCGTGTGCTTACACAGTACAGCGAAATCGAAGGCCAGGATATTCAGCATGAACTCTTCAGAGAACGTGACCCTGGTGATAAGTCTGCATTTGAAAAGGTCATAGACCGTGCAGTTGAAATAGCGTCAGACCATCTGGTTCCTGCAGGGCTCAATAAACACTACTGGAAAAGTCTTGCTGCATCAGAACGTTTATATTTAAAAGGAATTGAGCTTGAAAAACATATGGAAGCACGCTCAGGCGCATACCAGGAACTTGCCAAAGGTTTTGGTGTTCGGGATTACAACTTTCTGTTTGCAAAAACAAAGGCCAATGCTGTTCGATTTAAAACAGGCTCAGAATTTAAACGATCCCATTTAGGTGGAAATGATTTTTCCGGGTCGTTGATCAGAAACATCTTATTTGCCATTCATGAAACAGTTAAATCTGAAGACGCAAGAGAAGGATTAAAATGGTTTCATGCTGAAATTGATAATTATTGGCATCACCGAAAACTGATTATTGAAATTCTAAACTATTTATCCAATTCAATCCATATTCCTCATATGCCCCACTGGGAAAAGGATGCAGACGCTGCCCTCAGGCTTGCTGGTGCGGTTGAAAATGATCATGGGGGAAGAATGTAATGAATACGACTTATTTGCGCAGCCTTATTAAAGAGTTTATTGCTATGTCAACTGAAACAGAATGGCTTGAATTTAAATGTAATTTTACCAACCCACAATCAATTGGAGAATATTTATCAGCACTGTCTAATTCAGCTGCAATTAATGAAAAGCATTTTGGATATATCGTATGGGGAATAGCCGATGAAACGCATGATATTTCCGGCACTGCATTTAAACCCCATCAAGCCAAAAAGGGAAACCAGGAGCTTGAAAGTTGGCTTGAAATGCATCTTTCACCTCGAATCAATTTTAAAATTCATGAATTCACCTATAATGAAAAACCAATTGTGCTTTTTGAAATACCTTGTGCCAGCCACAGACCAGTAAGCTTTAAGGGCGTTGAATATATTCGGATTGGAAGCTATAAAAAATCTTTAAAAGAATTTCCAGAAAAAGAAAGACTATTGTGGAAGCTTTTTGAGCGTATTCCATTTGAATTGCAGGCTGCAAAACCAAATGTAACATCAAATGAAGTCCTTAAATTACTGGATTATCCAGCCTATTTCGATTTGACAAATCAACCATTACCAGACAACAAAGAAGGCATTTTAGATAAATTATCGTCAGAAAGAATGATCATCAAAAAAGATGGTGGAATATATGATATTACCAATCTTGGTGGAATCGTGTTTGCCAAAGATTTGAATTCCTTTGATCATTTAGCTCGAAAAGCGATTCGTGTAATTGTTTATAAACATACAAATCGCGTTGAAACCATCAGAGAGCAAACCGGAGTTAAAGGGTATGGTGTTGGATTTGAAGGGGCGATTACTTTTATTAACAACTTGTTGCCCGAAAATGAAATAATTGACAATGCTTTAAGAAAAAACGTTCGCATGTATCCAGAAGTCGCTATTCGTGAGCTGGTTGCCAATGCTGTAATTCATCAGGATTTCACCCTCAGAGGCACAGGGCCTATGGTAGAAATATTTTCTGATCGTATAGAAGTTACTAATCCGGGAATCCCTTTAATTGACACACTTCGTTTTATTGACGAACCACCTTTGTCAAGAAATGAAGCTTTGGCGTCGTTCATGAGAAGAATTAACATTTGCGAAGAAAGAGGCAGCGGTATTGATAAAGTCATTTTTCAGGTTGAATTCTATCAACTTCCTGCACCGGAATTTATGGTTACTTCTAATCATACCAAAACCATTTTGTATGCTCATAAGGATTTTGCCAATATGGATAAAGCTGACCGCACCAGAGCATGCTACCAACATGCATGTTTGCGGTACGTTTCTAATGATTTTCTAACAAACACATCATTAAGAGAACGCTTTTCCATTGCAAAAAAAAATCATTCAATGGCTTCAAGAATGATTTCTGATGCAATGACAGAAAAATTAATCAAACGCCATGACCCTGAAAATAAATCAAAAAAACATGTTAAATACATTCCTTTTTGGGCATAAATTTTTATGTGACTGTTATGTGATTCGAACAGGATATCTTCCATCAGATTAAACGAAATAGAAAGGTGTGAAATGATCAATATTTATTTTAATTATAGTGTATTAGCTCATATTGAACTGTATCGTGAAATATCATAAATTTTATGTGACTGTTATGTGACTGTTATGTGACTAACAAAAACAATTTCAACGTTTAATATGCCTTTGAACGATTGAAAAAAATTAAATGATTAAGGATATGAATGATCAATCGTTTTTCATCCCGGCGTGAAAAGCTGGACAGTACTTTTATCAATGAACGATTAGTTCATGCGGTTTCTTATGATCGCATTGCTGGATACTTTCGCTCATCAATGCTTGAAATCGCTGGAGAACAAATTGAGTCATTAAATGGTAAAGTCAGAGTTGTTTGTAACTCAGACATTGATCCCAGAGATGTTGAAACCGCTAAACTGGCACAGTTCGCGCTTCGTAAATCATGGTGTGATGGTCATCCGGAACTGTTAGGGGAGTTATCAAAACAACGTTTTCTGAGGCTGTATCAGTTTATTGTTAATGATAAAATTGAGATTCGCATTCTTCCCGATAAAGCCTTTGGTCTGGTTCATGGCAAAGCAGGTGTTATTACATATGAAGATGGAAAAAAAACTTGTTTTATGGGAAGTACCAATGAAAGCCTTTCTGCCTGGAAGTTGAATTATGAATTGGTGTGGGAAGATGACTCAGATGATGCAATAAAATGGGTTCAAAAAGAATTTGATGAACTTTTTTTTCATCATATGGCTATACCGCTGAGTGATTTTGTTATCAGTGATATCAAACGATTTGCGTATAGAAAAGAACTGACCATTGATGACTGGAAAAATGACCCTGAAAAAAATCCAGCTGCTGGTATTATTGAAACACCAGTTTATCGAAGAGAATATGGACTGTGGTCACATCAAAAATTTTTTATCAAATTGGCCTATGACGCCCATTTAAATGGAAGTGCCAGATTTATATTGGCTGATCAGGTCGGTTTAGGAAAAACTGTTCAACTTGCATTAAGTGCCATGCTCATGGCACTTCATGGTGAAAAACCGGTGTTAGTCATCGCCCCTAAACCCCTTCTTCTTCAATGGCAGGATGAACTTTTTTATTTACTGGGAATTCCATCAGCCATATGGAATGGAAAAGACTGGATAGATGAACAAGGCATCGTCCATCCATCAAGGGGAGTCGATTCAATCAAAAAATGTCCCAGAAAAATTGGCATTATTTCTCAGGGGTTGATCACATCGGGTTCAGAAACCATAGAACCCTTAAAGACAATGACCTATGAGTGCATTGTTGTTGATGAAGCCCATCGGGCCAGACGAAAAAAAATCAATGATCAAAGTCTATTCAAGCCTGTTGATCCCAATAATCTTATGCGGTTTTTATGGGAAATAAGTCCTAAAACAAAAAGTATGCTCCTTGCAACAGCTACGCCTGTTCAAATCCATCTGGTTGAAGCATGGGATCTTTTAAAAATACTGGCAAAAGGAAATGACATGGTGTTGGGTACAGCCTGGTCTGAATGGAATAAACCTGGTAAAGCAATTCCCATAGTGACAGGTGAAACTTTCATTCCTGAAGAATTGGGCGAAGCATGGAGATGGATAAGAAACCCAATACCACCAGCTTCTGAAGGAATCGTTTTTAGAAATCTCAGAAGGAAATTAGGACTTAAAGATAATGACTATATTGCAGATGGTGACAGTCTGGACTATTTAAGACCCACAGAAATTACCAGGCTGAAAAGCTTAATAGCAGGTTTCGGGCAAACGCATAATCCATTTATCAGGCATATTGTCAGAAGAACAAGAGCGTTTCTTGAAAATACCATTGATGAATCAACTGGAGAAGCTTATTTAAAGCCAGTTAAGGTTAATTTACATGGTAAAAATACCCATGATTCACTCCCATTACCACCTTATTTACAGGCTGCCTATAATGCGGCTGAAGAATTTTGTTCTCTCCTGAGTGAAAGAATTAGCGGTGCTGGTTTTATAAAAACTCTTTTGCTGCGACGAATTGGCAGCACAATATATGCGGGTAAAAATACGACAGAAAAGATGCTAAATGAATGGGGAAATAAAGAAGATACATCTCAGTCTTTTCTCTTTGAAGAGGAAGATGATCATCCTGAATATTTAGCCAATAAAACTGCAATGAAGGATTTAACCAGTGCAGAACGTTCTGCATTGAGCCAATGCTTAAAAGCCCTTAAACATAACCAGGAGCGTGACCCAAAATACCTTAAAGTAATTGAATATTTGATTCAATTAAAATGGATTGAAAAGGGCTGCATTATTTTTTCACAATATTTTGACTCTATTTGGTGGCTGGCAAATCAACTTTCAAATGATATGCCTGATGAATCCATTGGTATATATGCAGGTGGAAGCCATTCAGGAATAATTTTTAAGGGCAATTATCAAAAAGTTTCCAGAAACGATATTAAATTAAAAGTTGCCAAAGGTAAAATCCGCCTTCTTTTAGGAACTGATGCTGCCAGTGAAGGTTTGAATTTACAAAGATTAGGATCATTGATAAACCTTGATTTACCCTGGAATCCCACCCGCCTTGAACAAAGGAAAGGTCGAATTCAACGTATTGGACAGATTAGAGATGAAGTAGATGTTTATAACATGAGGTATCGGGGATCAGTTGAAGACCGGGTTCATGAATTGCTATCTGAACGTTTAGAGGATATTTATGCCCTGTTTGGTCAAATTCCAGACGTGTTAGAGGATGTATGGATAGATGTTGCCAATGGCGAAATTGAAAAGGCAAAAAAATTAATAGAATCAGTGAAACCAAAGCATCCCTTTGAAGAAAAATATAATCAAATCAGTGAAATAGATTGGGAATCTTGTTCAAAGGTTCTGAACGCAGATGAAAAAAAGATATTATTAATGAAAAAGTGGTAATTAATTGAAATGATTATAAATCATATTTATGACATCAACTTCCAAAAGGTTAAACAATGAAACAAAAGGTTAACTGTGAACAAAGGGATACTTCTAAAAATTATATATAGGATAATAACAGAGTATGTCAATTTTCAATTATAACACATTTAAAATAACCAATCGGTTCAGCGGATTCGCTGACGCTCACCGCTGACCTTGTTGTTATCCTCGTAAACTTGGGAGGTTGTGATCTGTAACTTTATTTAATTATTGATGTCAATTTT
>Ga0272440_1003181_pt1 | contig 12360 bp, 6 predicted proteins | sample SSMMMBAug17_FD_192440 | JGI IMG/M metagenome (GOLD analysis project Ga0272440, IMG submission 192440) | Marine sediment archaeal communities from Little Sippewissett salt marsh, Falmouth, MA, United States - SSM-MMB-Aug17 | ecosystem: Environmental > Aquatic > Marine > Wetlands > Sediment ... | reverse complement strand
TGTTCGCCCATCGTACATAGGAACGAAAGCGTTATTAGTTCGAGGGCGAACATAAGGTTCGCCCCTACATCGGGCTGGCACATAAGTAAATGGGGAACTTATTTTCAGAGCATTCCTATGTAAGTGAATCCGAAATTATTCGAAACTGACCTGTTCGATTCATATGCGTTAATACAATGATTAACACATATTCGTCAAGAAGAATTCGAGAATCTATTTGGCAACATATTTTAATGCCAGTATGGCGGCACCATATGCACCACTTATCTGTGGATCCAAAGGAAAATGGGTAAGCGGCAAACCAATTGAACGTTCTAAAGATTTTGTCACGCCGAGATTTTTTGCCACCCCACCTGTGAAAACAACTTCAGGAACAATTCCAACACTTCTGGCCAGGCTTGATGCCCGATTGGCCAGGGCAGTATGAAGTCCACAAATGATATCCGGCGTTTCTTTGCCCTCATTGATTAACGAGATGACCTCAGATTCTGCAAAAATGACGCATTGATTGGATATGTGAAGATTTTCTTTGGCCTGATCATGCAGCACCCCCATTTGATCAATGGAAATTTCAAGGGCCTCTGCCATAACCTCTAAAAATCGTCCGGTGCCGGATGCACATTTATCATTATATACATATTGACTGACCTGACCTTTGTCATCAATTTTGATAACCTTGGCATCCTGCCCCCCAATATCAATCAATGTACGTACTTCAGGAATAAGGTCAAACACGCCCTGTGCATGACAGGTTATTTCAGACTCTGTATGATTGGCAAAGGGAATTCGATTTTTTCCATAACCCGTGCCCACAATATAATCAATATCAGTTAAGGACAGTCCGATCTCAGAAAGTGACTTTGAAATAACTGATTCAGCAGATTTTTCTGGACTAGATACACATCGTATCACCGCTTTTGCTTCAATGGTATCCTCATTCAATATAATCACTTTAGCGGTCAATGAGCCGATATCACATCCGGCAACTCTCATATTAACTCCTTATTCTTTAAATGGATAACGCATTATTTTATACTGATCATAAAGTTTTTTTATGGAACCATTTTTCAACAAAATTTCAAAATTCTTATCCCAGATAGTTTTTAATTGTTTACCCCGATCGTTTTTTGTAAAAGCCAGATACAGGTTTAACTGAAGTAATTGTTCAATGCGGTAATCATTCATATCAAAGCCCAGTTGTTTTATCTTTTCTTTTTTCTTAAGTTCGTTTTGAATTTCTACCAGTGCATCTAAAAGAACATCAATTCTGTTTTTAACCAACATGGCGATTGCCGAATTTCTAGAATTCAATTCATCAATTTTCATTTTAACATCAATGTATTGATCATAGTCATATCCCCGAACCCATCCTACTGTTTTATTGGTAAGGCTTTGCACACCTTTCCATTCAGGAAACTTAGATTTTTGAAAAAGGGCAGATACAATATCTGCATCAAAATGCCATTTGGGATACAAAGCAAATGATTCTTCATCAATATATGATGCGACCCACGCATCTACTTTTTTCACTTTTACCATATGAACAGATCGTGCATATGGAACAATTCTGATTTTTAATTGAATATTGTCCATCTCGTAAACTTTTCGGATAATATCCCAATAAAGACCGGTCCCATCTTTATTGGTATTGCTTTCCCATTCTTCTGATGCCACTGTTATGATTTTTAAATCATCACAAAACCCCAGATTCGTGACAAAAAGAATGAATAAACCTGTCATTAATGTTAAAAAACGATACATTTTAATACTCCTTTTTATAAAATAATTGATTAAAAAGGAACGCTCGAAAAATAAGGTCGTGTTGAAACGTAGCTTGCGGCCTATCTACAGTACATTTACCTCAAAATGAAGAATGGGAATGTTCTTTTTTTGAGAATTCCTAAGGAAAACTCGAAAAATAAGTTCCCCATTTACTTATGTGCCAAGAACGTGTAGAGGCGAACCTTGTGTTCGCCCATCGTACATAGGAACGAATACGTTATTCGTTCGAGGGCGAACATAAGGTTCGCCCCTACATCGGGCTGGCAAATAAGAAAATGAGGAACTTATTTTTCGAGAGTTCCTAAAAATAAATACATAAATGCTAAAAGTCATATAACAATTTAAAATAATAATCAATTATTATTATATATAATTTGAGTGTAACCCAAATAGCCGGTGTATACAATTTGCTCATCATTTTTTGAACCAGGATTACACAGAAGAAGATGAAAAAGATGATTAAAAGACAGTATTTATTTCATCTTTTTCAGCGTAATCCTGGTTCAAAAAATGGTGAGTGATCATTTAAATTCCGGCCATTTTGGTTACACTCATATAATTTTTTCATGAGCAAAAATAGCAGCACCGATAGCGCCGGCAAGTTGTGGGTCAGCTTTGCGAATTTTTTTTATACGCTGGCCGAGAATTTTTTCCATAACAGATAAAACCCCCTGATTTTTTGCAACGCCGCCAGTCATCGCAATATCCTTTTCAGGCTTGATACTGCGAACCAGAATAGAAACCCGATTGGCCATTGCAGCATTAATTCCCGCACCAATATCCTCAGGAGACACACCATCATTGAGATGCTTGATCACATCAGCCTGGGCCCAAACAGTACAGGTTGAGGCAAACGTTATGGGTGAATGGGATTTTTGTGTCATGCCTCCTAATTCAGAAATATCAATATTAAGCACCTGCGACATGACTTCAAGAAATCGTCCGGTACCTGATGCACATTTATCATTGGTCAAAAAATTTTGAACCTGGGCTTTTTTGTCGATTTTCATGATTTTACAGTCCTGTCCACCAATATCAATAATGGTTTTGACTGATGGCATCAAAAATTTTGCGCCTTTCGCATGACATGAAATCTCCGACACCACATGATCCACAAATGCGATTTGATTGCGGCCATATCCTGTGCCAACGCATAATTGAATGTCTGATTGTGCCAAACCACACTGAGATAAAGCTTCAGTCATGACATTGTCAGCAGATTGCTGCGGCCTCGCTCTGGAACGAACCATGGCACTGGCAATTATTTTTCTATCTTTCAATATAACCGCCTTGGCGGTTAATGAACCAACATCACACCCTGCAACAATTTTCATGATACCCTCCTGCTTGATATTTCAATTATATCGAACATTCGTTTTAAATCATATAAATATTTACCATGTAAATGTCAAGGGATAAAAAAGATAGTGTTTTGGAGTTAAAGGTTCATAAAAAACAACAATTTCGTTCAATTATTTTTTTCCTGGCATAGTTATTGTTTGTTCCCGATCTCCAGCGCGGGATTGCGCCAGATCATGTTTTTTTTATTGATAAGCCAACGCAGCAAGATGACCTTTCCCAGCTTTGTTCCACAGGCAAATCGGCCATTCTTTGTAACTTCAGAAAGTGCACTGACACCATAATCGGTTTGAAAAACAGCGCGGCATTCACCGGTATTGATATCCCATACGCGAAGGGTACAATCCCAGCTTCCAGAAATAATATAATTGCCATCAGGCGTTGTGGTGACAGTTTTAACCCATCCTGTGTGCCCTAACAATACATGATTACATCCACCAGTATTGATATCCCACACGCGAATGGTGCGATCTCGGCTTGCAGAAATCAGATATCTTCCATTGGGGCTCACAATAATGCATTCCACAGTCAATCGATGGCCTTTCAGAGTTTTGAGACATTCGCCGCTTTCAATGTCCCAGATCCGAAGTGTTCGATCTCGACTGCCTGATACCGCATATCGCTTATTTGGTGTTAAACGAACGCTGCCAACAGTCAAGGAATGACCTTTTAATGTCTTTAAGCATTGCCCGGTCTCCAGGTCCCAAATTCTTAATGTTTTATCCCGACTACCCGATACTGCACGTTTACCATCACCGGATACACATACACTGTAAACATCATCCATATGTCCACGAAGTACGCGGGCGCAATCACCTGTTTGGATATCCCATACGCGAACTGTATTATCTCGGCTTCCTGTCACCGCCCATTTTCCAGTAGCGCTTAAGTTGACACTTTCCACTGAACTGGTATGACCTTCTAAAATATTTTTACATGTTCCAGAGGCTAAATCCCACAAGCAAATGAGTTTATCCAGACTTCCGGATATGGCAGTGTTTCCATCCTGCGAAATACACATGCTGTTCACACTAAAAGAATGGGTTTCCAGATTTTGAATACATTTTCCACTTTCAATATCCCATACCCGAAGTGTTTTATCCAGGCCTGCAGAAATGGCCTGTCTGGCATCAGAACGAATACTGACACTGACAACCCGACGCGTATGCTCGGTCAAATTGCGGAAACACGTGCCTGTCTCAGTATCCCAGACCCGAATCACTTTATCACGTCCACAACTGATGGCACGACGACCATCTGGTGTGATACGTACATTTTCAATGTTGCCTACATGACCATCAAGGACTTGTCGTTGTTTGCCTGATGCCATATCCCAAACAATAGCAGTACCATCATTTGCGTTGACAATAATGCGTTGTTCATCAGGGGTAATATCAAAAGAGGTATGTACAATAATATCATCCAAAGGTTCATGGTGTGTATCTGATGAAATTTCCCAGACATGCATTGGCTGATCCTTGAATGCAATGTACAGACGTTTCCCATTCGGTGATATTTCAATGTGCTGGATCGGAATCTCTGTATTTAAGGCATGAATCATTTCTTCATTATTGAGTTGATAAATATATATCCATCCCATCCGATCTGCTGATGCCCCAATGGCGCCATCTGGTGTAATCGCTGTGGACATGACACCAGCATGATGAGTGTCGAACATTTTCTGACATTGGCCTGATGACAGATGCCATAACCTGACTGTCTTATCTTGACTGGCTGACAATGCAAGGCGGCCATCAGGCGTAATTTTGACATCATGAATAATATCGGTATGTCCCCGAAGCACACGAAGACACTCGCCCATTTCTGGCGACCACACACGCAATGTTTCATCGACACTTCCAGATATTGCAATCTGGCCATCTGGTGTTATGGCGGTGCAGATTACCCAACTGCTATGTCCAGCCAATGTTCTTAAAAGTGCGGGTTGAAGCGATTGTTTTAGAGAATGGGATATAATTTGTTCCAATATAATATAATCCACTCCCTGCTTTAAGATTTTTTGGGATGCCTTTGCTACCGGTCCGCTTTTCGTAAAGTTATAGGCTTGCTGAAGACAAAAACCAGGAATTGATGAAAAACGTGCCAGATGATGCCTTTGGGAGAAAATGAATCGATAAAAGGATAGGATTTTATCCTGTCGTGTGGGTGATGTCTTCATGCGTTTGTTTTCTGCTGCAATGGCGGCATCACTTAATGGCTGTGTGGCATAAACAGCCTCTGGCAAAGCGGCCGCTCCACGTGCAAAGGCCATAATGGCCTCAGTATATTCCTGGCATCGTTTTGCTTGCCTTTTTTGATTCTCCATTATAGGGCGGCAATCAGGTAATGCCCAAATGGCATCTTCAAAATCGCGAACCAGATCATAAGTCATACCGGCCCTGCATTTTTTTTCAATAAATGACAAATCTGTCAATATTTTTATCAGATCGTCCCATCTTTGTGCCTGGCACAAATGAAAAGGTAGATGCGCCAACATATAATCTGGAAGATAATGCAATCCTTTTGCATAAGAATTCATGCCCAGTTGCGCAAGTTCATAATGTCCATTTTGTTCATTTATCGTATAATTTTTTGACCAATCAGGATTTCTCAGCCAGTCACCCAGGGACCGATGAAAAAAATGAAAACAATTATCTGTGACAGAAAAAAACATGCCTAAAATATTGTGTAAGGTCTGTCGGTCATGAATTTCCCAGTTGATAAAGTGAGAAATCATCTCAAGGCTCAAGGCTTCCTGGGCCGCAGACATGGCATCCAAAAGAGGACGAATCGTTGAGACATAAGATGCATGATCATAAAACTGTGTCTGAAACAGCCATGAATACATACCATTCAGGCCTTGAGGTAATTTGATAATATCGTAAGATCCGATGCGTCCCTGGGCCAATTCACGACGCAGCCATTCAATATATAAAAAGATCCCCTCGCTTCGTTCAAAAATAATATCTGTTGCCTGATCAATGGGCATGTCTTCAGGTGTATATGGGTGCATATAACGTGCTATATACTGACGTGCATCAAGATCATGTTGTTTATTGGAAATATTGGTAATTTTGGGTTTTAATTTCATCAGAGCAGTTGTCACTTCAGGTTCATCTCTTGTTGTAATGAGAAGCTTAAAAAAAGAAGGTGTCCGCGCCCATTCCTGTGATAACAACTCTGCCATTGAATTTTTTTGATTTCGTGTTGCCTGATCCAGACCATCCATAACCAATACAGCGGGTTTTAAAGGATCGCATTGAATTCGATTAAAAGGTTGAACCAGTAATAAATCAAATAAGGTTCTGTTGTCATAATATGAAACAATAGTTTCTAAATGAATAGAACATAAATGTTTAAAATAATCCGGAAAATATAAGGCGAGCTGATACGCAGCAGAAAAAATCCAACGTCTTGGATCACTCATATGGCGATCTCCATAGCGGCAAATATGAAAACTGGCAGCATTATTTGAAAAACAGGCAAACCATGCAGCAATGGCTGTTTTGCCAGTACCTGCAAGACCAGTAAGCATCATGACTTTTTCACTTGAAAGATCTGTAGCCCATTGTGACACTTGTTTCAACAATTCCGAACGACCGGCAAAGCGAATCAAATATCCAGGAATCATGCCTTCAAAAGGCAAAGGTCGAAACAATCGTCTGAATCGCATATGATCGTTTTCAAACATGCTTGCAGGGTTGGGTTTTTCTTCTTCAAGGATTAATGCAAGGGCATGGACTGTTTGTTCAAATGATTCTGGATTGGAAAAATCTACAAAAGGGCGATCCGCAATCAAAATTGGAGGCATGCAGTCATCGAGCCGGATACCCAAAACTGGTAAGCCCCGGTCCAATGCCAGGTGCAGCGATTTTAAACATGAACCCTCAGGGCGTTGAATGGTTTCCTGGCTCATAAACATGAGTATAAATGCACGATCTAAATCCTGAGACAACCAGGAAAACCCATTTTCAAGGATCACATTTTGATTACTGATTTCATCATGGTCAAAGGCAAAACGAACTTCGTGTCCATGATTCTTTAGATCTATTTGAATACGATGAACAATTTCTGAATGCGCCTGTCCCTCATAAACAAGTAACAGGCGTCTCATTATTTTTTCATGTTTTGTGTAAAGCTTTTGGATACACTCTTTGGGACTGGTCTTGGCAAAAGGTTCATATGTAAAAATAGTCTGACAATGATAGCATCTCAGCCGAACACGATTTTTTGTGATCCGGCTGGATGGTATTTTGAGTCGCGTTTGACAATTTGGGCATTGGGACTGAAAAAAACGTTTTATGGTTATCCTAAAAATATGCTTACAATGACCACATCGTGCCCGAGCCTTGTTCTGCGGCATCTTATCAGCATTAATTTTTAAAGATGATTCGCATTTCGGGCATTGAATTTTCATAATGGTTTATTCCTGGCTTTCTTCCTTGATTATCTGTTTTAATCGAATGGAAAGTTCATCCAATTGTTCAAAACTTGCATCAGATGGTGCTTTGGTCAACAAGCAGGTTGCTTTCTGCGTTTTGGGGAAAGCAATAATATCGCGAATGGATGGTTGTTTACACAACAACATAATCAGACGATCAAACCCAAAAGCAATGCCGCCATGGGGCGGGGCTCCTGAATCAAGGGCATCCAAAAAGAAACCGAATTTTTGCATGAATTCATCCTCAGAAAGCCCCAACGCCTTAAACACGCGCTCTTGAACCTCACGTTGATGAATACGAATACTGCCGCCGCCAATTTCAATACCATTCAAAACCATATCATAGGCTCTGGATCGGGTGGCCAAAGGATTCTTTTCCAAACGATCCAGGTCTTCATCCATTGGTGCGGTAAAAGGATGATGCAGTGCCTGATAACGTTTTTCAAGATCATCATATTCCATCAATGGAAATTCGGTTACCCAAACAAACTTGTAAACATCATCATTAATTAATCCCAGCTTTTTTCCAAGATGATTGCGCAAATAACCTAAGGCATCATTGGTAATTTTTGGATGATCCGCGACAAAAAAGACCAGGTCACCAGGTTCCATTTGAATTCTTTCTTTCATTTTAGCTTTTTCATCATCAGAAAAGAACTTGGTGATTGGGGATTGCCATGCATTTTCCTTAACTTTAATCCATGCCAGCCCTTTTGCCCGATAGATAGAGACAAACTCGGTGAGATCGTCAATTTCTTTTCTAGAAAAATCGATACATCCTTTGGCATTAAGCGCTTTAACAATTCCTCCATTTTTAATGACCTGAGAAAAAACTTTAAAGCCTGAATTTTTAACAATATCACTAATATCGCATAATTCAAGGCCAAACCGCATGTCCGGTCGATCCAGCCCAAAGCGTTCAATAGATTCGGCAAACGTAATCCTGGGAAATGGGCCTGGCAGGTCGATATCCAAAACATTTTTAAATACAGCACTGATCATCCCTTCAGCCATAGCCATGACATTGTTTTCACCAACAAACGACATTTCAATATCTATCTGGGTGAATTCGGGCTGACGATCTGCTCGCAGATCTTCATCACGAAAACATCGGACAATCTGGTAGTATTTGTCATATCCAGCAATCATCAACAACTGTTTGAATAATTGTGGGGATTGGGGCAATGCATAAAATTGTCCATGATTAATGCGTGATGGAACAAGATAATCGCGCGCACCTTCAGGAGTACTTCGTGTAAGAAAAGGCGTTTCAATATCTAAAAAACCAAGACTGTTCAAATATTCTCGGACTGTCAGTGCCGCACGATGACGAAGCATAATATTTCGTTGAAGGTGGGGGCGTCGAAGATCAATGTGTCGTGAACTCAAACGTACAACTTCAGAAACATCAATGGATTCCTCAATCATAAAAGGCGGTGTTTTTGCCGCGTTGAGAATCTTGAGCGTTGATACCATCACTTCAATATCACCGGTATACAGTTTATCATTTATCATGCCTTCAGGACGCTTTGCAACAGTCCCTTCAACTGCGATAACAAATTCATTCCGAAGCACCTGCGCACGTTCATGAATTGTTTCATCAACTTCAGGGTTGAAAACAACCTGCGTAATTCCTTCCCGATCACGCAAATCTACAAATATTACCCCGCCATGATCTCGCCGGCGATGAACCCAACCGGCCAAAATAACTTTTTTGCCAATATCTTTGGCTGTTAAAGCATTGCAATGATGTGTTCGTCTCATATCTGCCAATATATCTAACATAGCATACCTCTTTTTAGCGGACAGTTTTGTGTGTCCAAAGTTTTAGTTAAAAATGGAATTATAGCATTTTGAGCGGATCGATACAACAGGAATTATGGTTTTTTGTGGATTATTGTTATCAAAAATTAGATGAACAAGGTTGTTATTGATAAAGGCAATAAATATGCCAGTAAAAACCAAAGTGGGACGATCATACATACGCCTGTGTGAACTGATTTATTTATCCAACAATACGCCCATAATCCATTGTCACAACCCGATCTGCACAATTAAAAAACATATCATCATGTGTAATCACAATCACCAGCTTTCCTTTTTGTTTTAACTTCACAATAATATGCTTATAAAAATAATTTTTAAAGTGTGTATCCTGATCAGCAGCCCATTCATCAAATACATAAACCGGTTTATCTTCAATTAATGCAATAATCATTGCCAGACGTTTCTTCTGCCCTGTGGATAAAGGGGAATGATGAAATTGATTGTTTTCCCACTTGACTTTGGTATCCAGTTTCATCTCAAATAATAAGGCCTTGACTTTGGAATCATCGACTGTATCCACACCATAAAACCGATCAAACAGATGATAATCTGCCATAATCGCTGAAAACAAATACCGGTGATGGGTCATTGAAACCTTTTGGTCATTTAAAATGAACTCACCATTGGCCGGCGCATATAATCCGGTGAGCACTTTCGCAAAAGTCGATTTGCCACTGCCATTGCCGCCGGTAATAAAAACAATTTCACCGGAATAAAAGGATAGATTGATGGGACCAATGGCATATGAAACATTGCCCTGTTTGTCATAATAACGAAACGCCAGATTTGCTGCCTGAATTGATTTAAGGGTTGTAATTTGACCTTGAAAAACCGTGGCCTGTTTTTTTTCAAACAGTTGTTTGAACAAGCTATTGATGCGTTTAATTGAAATAATGGTCCGATTCATATTGGGTAAAAAGGTATCTATGACATATAATGATGGCAGCATAAATATGAATATGGTAATTATTTTTGTTTTACTCATGAAATCCAGAGTAATTCCATAAATAATCCATGCCATATACAGAAAAATGATGGCTTCCAAAAAGGTTTGATATCTTGCCATCTGTATGGCAACCCGAGATCTGGTATTTTTTACTGTGTGAATGCGTGGTTTTAAATGATGATCATACAAGTCTTCATTTTTTGAATGATTGATTTTTATCTCTTTAAAGCCATGAAGAATATCTCCAAATGCCTCATACAGATCGGTTTCTTCATTGGTTACCGCATGTAAATCCGCATATAAAAAACGAATATGCACATGCCGAATAATCAACGCAATCACTATAAAACTGACCAAAAGAATCAGACCAAACATACAAATATGACCAATATACAGCGTACAAAAGAAAATGATTAATATGGAATGGCAAATATGAATCATTATTTCAGATGATCTTGAAATCCTTCGGGCATCAGTAGACATTTTGACATAAATATCTGCCTTTTCCAACCTATCGATAAATTGCATGGTTGCATTCCGAATCATATTGCCAACTTCAGCGCGAATAGACAAAATTTGACCTTCAATATATCTTCGTGCTGACCGAAGCGCTGTGCGTTTGGAAACAATCAGAATCATAAAACAAACCCCATAGAGGAACAGATGATATTGATCAATGCCATGTATAACAATATCTTCCAATGCTTCATTGATAATTAATATCAAGCCGGTTGATGCCACTGATGCCATCACTGTTGCCAAAATTATAGTAAAGGCCTGTTTATTCAGTTGAAATTCAATCATATGCCTGTCTTTTTTTACTTGTATTTTTTTAACCTTCCTTGTTGTGAATCTTTTATTATCAATAAGGAATGCTCGGAAAATAACATGCTCATTTTTCATGATCGTACAAAAAAATAAGGTCGTGTAGAGACCTAGCATGCTACGTCACTACAGTACAATTACCTCAAAACGAACAATATGCATAAAACGACTCAACCCATTATCATCCCATCATTCAAATACCATGTTTTGAATAAAGGAGTTTATCACTGCTTTCTTTTTATCATCATCCATCTCCGGGATCGTTACAGTACAGGAGGCATCAATTTTTTTCAACAGTAATAATGAGAATGAGACTTTTTAAGGCGTCAATTTTTTTCTAGAAAAAACGCCCGAATTACGTTGATATAGTACTTTTTTTTTGTTATATATGTGCATTACTAAGGTTTACCAATTAAATTATGCCGATAACTAATTAAAAATTATAAAAAATTCTAACACTTTTTCTCTTTATATGCCACTTTTTTATGTGATTGAATGACTATTAAATTCATCGTTGTTACACGCCACAACTTAGGAAAACTCGAAAAATAAGTTCCCCATTTACTTATGTGCCAGCCCGATGTAGGGGCGAACCTTATGTTCGCCCTCGAACAAATAACGCTTTCGTTCCTATGTACGATGGGCGAACATAAGGTTCGCCCCTACACGTTCTTGGCACATAAGTAAATGAGGAACTTATTTTTAGTGCATTCCTTAATAACTTTCGCGACTCCTTAACCAACCCAAAAAAAAGGAGAAAACTTATTCAAATTTTTCAAATTCATATGAGTGTGACCAAAATGGCCGGAATTTAAAATATCTCTCACCATTTTTTGAACCAGGATTACACTGAAGAAGATGAACAAGATGAAATAAACACAGTATTTTAATCATCTTATTCATCTTCGTCAGTATAATCCTGGTTCAAAAAAATGATGAGCAAATTGTATTCACCGGCTATTTTGGTTACACTCAATTCATATTATTAAGGAATGCTCAAAAAATAAGTTCCCCATTTACTTATGTGCCAGCCCGATGTAGGGGCGAACCTTGTGTTCGCCCTCGAACAAATAACGCTTTCGTTCCTATGTACGATGGGCGAACACAAGGTTCGCCCCTACACGTTCTTGGCACATAAGTAAATGAGGAATTTATTTTTCGAGCATTCCTAAGTAAATGA
>Ga0272440_1003180_pt1 | contig 12363 bp, 6 predicted proteins | sample SSMMMBAug17_FD_192440 | JGI IMG/M metagenome (GOLD analysis project Ga0272440, IMG submission 192440) | Marine sediment archaeal communities from Little Sippewissett salt marsh, Falmouth, MA, United States - SSM-MMB-Aug17 | ecosystem: Environmental > Aquatic > Marine > Wetlands > Sediment ... | reverse complement strand
TTTTGGGTACCCCAGTGCTTTCGTGTTGCCATATGCAAGCTGTAAGCATGAACAAAGAAAAATTAAGATAGTAAACAGGTTTATTTTTTTCATATGCTTTTGTACCTTTTGTTTTTTAGGGGGCAAAGGGTCAAATTTTACCAGTTAATCTTTGGAAAAAGTTCTTCTGGATAAACCCAGAAATATGCGTTTTTACTGTCTAACTCTAAAGATTTATATTCTCTCTCATCTTTTAGATCATATGTAATTCTTTTTATGTTTTTAGGAATTTCTCTTAATTTTTGTTTCAACTCAAGAAATGCTTTGGTATCTCTACAAAGTTTCCTGGCAAGTTCCGGCAAAATAGAAGTACGATCAGAGTCTATTACAATATTAAACCATTTTTTTATCTGCTCTTTAGTAATTTCATCGGGTTGTATATCTAATGATTGGCCAATAATTACAGAAAGGGCATCAATAACTGTTTTATGAACTTTTCCCTCACAATTTCCTGTATAAGTATGACTTAGAAAAGATTGTGTTTTATACTTAATATTTTCTAACTCTTGGAAACTCAATAGCCATATTGGTCTCGAAATAAGGTGATTATCTTGTTTAACAGCAATGTAACCTTCAGCAAAACCAGCTTCAGGTTTTTTAGTTAAATAGGACAAACATTCAGGACATTTGTCTCCTAACATTTTGAGCAAAGCAATTGGAAAGCCTATATCATTATTTACATCTTGGGGGCTATATTCGCGATATTCAGACACAACTTTAATCAAACAATTCAAATCTTTACATTTACAGCATTTTTCATGAGCTTCACTATTTTTAGAAATCCCTTTATCACATATCATTTGAATTAAAGATTTCTGGCCTAATATCACTTCTGATAATCCATATTCTATATATTTTTTTATAAACTGAATATAAGTATTTATTATTCTTTGAAAATATATTACAACTCTATTGGTCGTCTTTTTAAGCTTAATTTGAGAAGGTAAATATTCATAGAAAATAGATGACTCTATATCGGAAACATCAACAGTTTCAAAAGGAATTAAGCTATCTGTACTGAGCATTTTGTATACTACTCTTAAATCCCCCTTGAATTGCTTGATAGCCTTTTGTTCATCGGCATTTTTAGGTTTATGAACAAAATGAAGTGCCATTGGTAGGATTGTATTTTCTGTTAAACTATTACTTACTTGAGCAATAGTTGTTTTATTATACTCAGTGTTTCCTGTGTCTCCAATAATTAACATCATTCTTATACCTATTTTGGTTTTAAATTTTTTCCTCCAGCTTTTCACAGCCTGAAAAATTCCATAATAAAGCAATTCCTGGTAATCATTATCAGGACCTTTAAATGTTTTTGTTTCTACTGTATTTAACCATTGTGAAAGTGATTTACCCGAATCATTGTTCCATTCTTCAAATTTATGAATACCATCATTTGTGTCACGATAAATCCCTGCATAAAATTGACAATCATACCCAGATAAATGGTCCATAATTTCTTGAACAATTATTGCTGATGCTCTGAAACAAGAATCCATACTTTTGGTAGCATCAAGTAAAAAATAAACTTCTATGTTTTTTGATAATTTACGAAGGTCTGCTAAGGTTATTTGCTCTTTTTGATCTTCATGCCTTGTTACGCTCTTAACATTTTTTCTACTACTGTATCCGATATTAGCGTATTCCAAATCTTCGTTATGTAAAGGGTGGTCAATAACAATTGGTTTCATGGAACCAGAGCAGAATGAAAGCATTCCGCCTTTATCTTGAACAATCAGATCCTTTATTTTTTTTATATACTCATTAGATTTATTTTTTGCAATGAAATACTTCTGTATTTGGTCCTCTTGTGAGAAGATGTGTGCCCAATTATGTTTTCTGTCTGGAATTACATCTAAGCCTTGACGTGATGGCCAAAGGACAATTGATTCATTGGGGAGCCACCCAAGTATCGTTTCACCTGCTTCTTCTGGACATAATCCAGCTGTCTTTCCAACTAAAAAATATTTTGCATCCTTATAATTGTCTATATGGAAGTAACTTTCTAGATAATTATCATTTTTTTCATCAAAATACACACCATATATATACAAAAATATATCGCCTACCCTGATGGTGTCTAAATACTGATATGCATTCGTCTTGCTATAATGATTCCTGGTTTCACCTGGGCCATTTCTCAATTTTATGGCATTCATGTTATCAAAACTATCCAACTTTACCAGTGGATGGGCTTTCATATAGATTTGACTCTTGGGATTTTTTATTGACCTTTCAAGTAAAATCAAATCTTTCATATGTAACCATTGATTTTCTTTTAATGGCTTATTAAGTGCTTTTACTTCCAAATAATATCCATTGCGGCTTAGAACATGAAAAAGTTGAAGGTAATCAGCATAATGACCATTTTCTTCAAACATCCCTCCTGTATTCATGAATAATTTTGCATTCTGTTTGTTGGCGATTACTGTCCAAGTTAAATACTCGTTATGATTCTCTATTTTTCCTATCGCTTCACTGTGCATCATTTCATATGGGTTGTTATACAAATTATCATTTTTAGGATATCCAAGTACGTCTCCATATGAATTTAATGTAAACAAAGCAAACAATTGAAGCATCGTAATTAAAATTATCAATTTATTATTTTTCATCTATACCTCTTTAATATTTTATTTTTAGTGGGTAAGAATACAATCATGTATTATATTATGAAGATATTATTTCATTTAAAATACGTTCAATTTCCTTTACAGAACGTATACTTTCCTCCACTGAAGGTTTAGTTTCTTCTGTAGTAGGTGGTAATAAGTTTAGCTTTTTCCAACGATTATTTAACCAGTTATTCAATTGATTTTTTGACCATTTTTTCCAATGATCACTTGACCATTTTGGTTTATCCATTGGAGTAATTATGAATATAGTAATTTTATTACTCAAATCCGATTCCAAAATTTTCTTAATCTCACTATCTGAAAATCTTTCAGGAAGAAATAGAATTAAAATTTTTGAGCGGCTGCTACCTTTGCATAATGAAGTGGGGTTAAAATTGTTAAAAGCATTTATCACAGAGGGTAGCTCTTTTTCAGAAAATTTATAATCCAATCTGGATTCGTCAGTTTTATTTTTTAAGTATTCTTTCTCTAAACTTGTAACAAATTCAAATCTACGATTTGCTATAATTCCAATTTTTACATTTTTAGCAATCAGTTCTTCTTGATTTAACTCTTTTATCGCGTTTATTGAATTAACAAAAAAATTGTAAGGAATAGTCTGCTGATCAGGAATTTTTCCAAAGTAACCATATAATGAAATAATAATGTTAGGTTTTGCTTTTGTACAGTTAAAGATCAAGGTATTATTAAGACCTGTTAAATCAAAAGTTTCGTTTATTTCATTGTAACCAGGAATACAAATCGAACAATTGATCCTTTTAACATCTAAACCAACATTTGTTTTAACTGTATAAATAGAGCTTAAAAAACTTGGATTAACTTTATTACCATTCAAATAAAATTCTGGTGTTACATCTGTTAAAATATTTTGCAAAGAAAATCTTGCTTGAATTTGTTGATTTTTAGGTTTAAAAATGATTTGATTTCTTTGTGTTGCATTAACAGCTTTGCTATCAAATATAAATTTCGGAAATGTTGGACTTGTATCTTCAATTAAGTATTTAATAGCTCTGTTATCCATATACTTAAAATCAGCAATTTTGCTATTTAATAAAATTGTGCCTGAATGATCATATAACTTTATGTTAAAACCATTGATATTTAAATCTTTAAGCACCGACTGATCATCAATCTTCCTTTTATATGCCTGAACACAAGATCTTTGTAGCTCAATATCAATGCTTGGTTTATTTCCATCTGCCTTTATTTGACGTTTTAAATCAATAATTTTATTAGTTTTTAATACATAGTTTTGAGAATGTATTTCACAAAATTCAGCCCTATCATTTAAAAATTCACTTAATGGAACAAGAAATTTATTATCCGTATTTTCCTCCGAATAAAGAGTATTTTCTTGTTTGTCTTTTATAAAAAAAGTTGATTTCAGTTTTTCTGGAGTATTTGTTAAAGTAATACTAACATTTTTAGGTTTTATTAATTCTAAATTTGTACTTAAAACCAGACCTTCTTCTTTAGTCTGTATTGCTGAAGAAATGTTGCATTCTTTAAAATGATATTTTTCAGAATTGAATATCAATTTCCATTGATTAAGTGTTTTTCTTTTTGGAACCTGAATATATAGGGTACTTTCAAACTTACTTGGGATAGTATTATTCCATTCATGCTTATTTTGGTTAAATATAACTCTTTCATTAGTGCCAAATTTTGGGTATATAATTGAATAATTGATATTTCCAGCCAATTCTATGTTCTTTAATATTACTTTAATAGGCTTTTGTATGTCTGTTAATCTTAAGTTCATGCGTGAGGGACTTTTCGTTATTATTCCAAAAGGAGTTTTTATTGAAGCTTTGTCATAGTTTTCTGGTAATGGAAAATCATTAAACGGTTGACACCATTTAATTTGGTTGATTATCTGATCCTTCTTTATTAAATCAACCGGATAACAGTCTTGGAGGCAGACAGCATCTGTTAGAGGCGGTGTATTTGTTGTAGGATAAAAAAGAGTTAGTAAGTGTCGATTAGGATTATATTCAATCCTTCCCGGATTTTGGTTGTCTATAATGAAATCTTCTTTTGTAAATTTATTAAAGCAATTACAATCGGGTGTACCACCAATGATATTAACTGTTTTTTCTAATACCAGATCTGTAACAGAACCACTATATCCAGATACTACAACTTTTAAACAATGACTTCCTTGCGACCCTTTTTCAAAATATGAAACAGCTCTTTTAGTGGGACATTTACTTGAGTTTCTCATATATTCTCTTTTAGTTTCTGTTTGAGCGCCACCACCTGAAACATGAAAAGTACAAAGCTTTCCACCTACCCATTGGTTATTATCTTGATTTATTCGCCATTCATGACTTTTTACAGATGCCTGAAATTTGAATTGTCCCGCTTGATTGCAATAAAAATAGATATCTTCTGCAAAAGTTAATGTGCCTAATGCTAAGAAAAATATTATTGACATAGTGAAAGTAAAAATTGAATATTTCATTTTAAATTCCTTTTTACGATAGCCTTTTCTAAGCCGATAATAGAAACTAATATCTTTCATAAAAAAGAGTCAGCAAATGTTGATCTGGACTGTATTCAATTCTTTCCGGATGCTGATTATTTATGCTAAAATCCGCTTTTGTCAGTTTATGAAAGCAATTACAACTGAAAGTTCCAACAGCCGTATAAATTATTTTTTTCACAATCAGATCTTGAAATGCGCCTCTATATCCAGATACGACAATTTTAAGACAATGCCATCCAGCAGAACCCTTTTTAAAATAGGAAATGTCCCCTGACGAATGGCATTTATATGAGTCTCTCCTGTACTTCCTTTTAGTTTCAATAGTTCCGCCATCTCCTGAAACATGAAAAGTACAAATTTTTCCATCTACCCATTGGTTATTCCTACCACTATTCCATTCATGTCTCTCTACTGATGCTTTAAATGTGTATTCACCTACTCTATCACAATAAAAGTAAATATCATCTGCATTGAGTTTATTTGATTTTATCTGATCCACAGGCTCCACAGGTTCATATCTTCGTTGTTGATCAATCTTAAAATTGTCTGGCATAGGTCTGACTAAGAGCAAGCCCAATGCTCTGGATGTCCTATATTCATGATAAAGCCATTTGCAATTGCTTCGATTAAGATTAAAGCAATATCCCATAGGATCTTTGGTTATTTCATGAGACTCATATGCCCAATAAGGTCTTTTATCAGTAATACCTTCAATGGCTGCTAATTGTTCTGACTCTCTATTTTTTATTTTTTCCAACTCATTTTTTTTAGGAAAACGCCATCCACCACCATTTTTATTCTGGTACGTTTTTGCTTCTGTATAAACAATACCAAATCTTGCGATATCTCCTTCAGAGTCATTGACAACCCACCATTGCTGTTTATTAATTGTATCTGTGTATATCATGCCTTGATCTGTCTTTTTTGGGGGGGTAAAGTTCATTTTTGGATTGGTTGCATAATCTCGGATGGGAACAATATCTTCAGGGATATTCATTTCATATGTTAATTTTGCTAATAATTTATAGCTTGGACCTGTTATACTTTGCCAACAGATTGGATGAACATCACTTAGCCTTAGCTGAATGTATTTATTGTATTCACTTATAGAAGTTAACTCAGCATTGGTTAATTCTATAATACTCTGTGTAAATTTAGATTTGGCGTCTTTCTCACTCTCTTCGATAATTTCTTTTGCGATGGTTTCCTGTGTTCGTTTGCTGTCTTTTTTAATTGGTTTTATTTTTTCTATAATAACTTCAACTTTCCTTGAGGCCATTTCTTTAAGGTATTTTGTTCTATTAATGATTATTTTATTCTCTAACGTTGGTATTTCTGAACGAATATGTTTAATTTTTGGATTTAACTCTGATATTTTGTTACTTATTTCTTGTTCTTTATTTTTCAATGTCTGAATTTTAGTTTTTAACTCAACCAGGTTTTGCTTATTAGCATTAATCTCTTCAAGTAATTCTTTTTGAGTTTTCCAAAATGTAACCCATTGTTTTGTTTGTTTACGATCCAGGTCCTCGGCAGAATTTTTTTGCTTGATACTATTTTCTTTTAAACGATCAAAGCGATATCTGTCCTCTTCATCACATAAATTATATCCAGAAGGCAAATCATAAGCCTCAATATTTTTAATATCAGTTACATCTCTAAACTCATTTGTTTTATTGTTTAAAAGCATATTATTATGGTGATCATGTTTGGGGGTGGCGTTTCCTTTTTCTAAAGCAAAGGTTTTTGACATAAAATACAGCAATGAATCATTTTTTCTTTTGCATATTGCAATAGAGTCTTTAATTTTTGCCAATGATAATGTTACTGTAGATTTAGTTTGAATCGTATGCGATGACACAGATGTTTCATCTGAATTCATACTAAGCTTTGTAGCTTGCTTGATAAAAGAAATATATTGATCCTGTGCCAATGAATCAATATAATTAGATAGTATGCTATAGTGCTTTTCAGGTTGGATGTTTAGCTTATCGCTTACAATTAAATAAGCTGCTAAAAATATAAATTTTGCAGGTGCCGGGTCTTTTTGCTGTAAGTCTTTCAAGGCTGTTTCATTTTCCATGTGTTGTTGAAGCATTGCCTCATTTGATTGCCTTTGCTTTTGAATTGATGTTAATTCAAGTTGTTTACTTTTCTCTTGCGTTTCAAATCGTTGCAAATCTTGTACGAGCTTCCAGTATTCTGTCACACTTCTTTTATAGGCCAGTTGGCAATCAAATATATCTTTGACTTGAGACTGATACATTTGTAAAATCCTGTCTGAATAATCCTGTTTCAATTTGATATAGTCTTTATAATCTGGAACGCTTTTTTGATCTGATTGGAAAACGTTTATCAGGGTTTTTGTAGCTTTTGACTTTGACATTTCTCTTCCACAGGTTTCTTTAGCAAAATTAGCTACGCAGAAAAGCATGATAAATATACAGAATGTTAAGGTTCGTTTAGATGGTGTCATTTATAAGTTCCTCCTATAAGAATCAACATATTGTAAATCAAGGCTGAAAAAATATATATCTAGCAAAGTATCTGTAAATATGCAAATAATTTATTAAAAAAAATATATAGTTGGCAAATTTTTTGTCATCAGGTCATCTGGTGATATCAATAACATATCATGATTTCTGAAGTTCACAGGTTTCTCTGTTGGACGTTTAGAGGTGTAGAATGAACGTCTCTACAATCGCTCAGTAGTTAAATTTCGAACTTCAGGTTTTCCTGAAAAAACGCTATTGATTTTTTAGCGTCAAGCCAGCAGCAGCAGCTTGCGTTTGAACCCATTCATCTAATTGGGATTGTTTTAACTTACATTCAATTGTAGCCTTATATTTGCCAGAACGTGTCTGCTTTATTGGAATTTTGAGTTGATCTTCGTCCTCATAACCTATGCCAGGATGAACCCATCCTTCTAAATGTTGTTCTACAATATGACTGGCAATTTCTTTATCATTAATTGTAGTTTTTTCAACAATTCGAGCAGGTACATATCGTTTAACAAAGTCAAGACCGCATAAAATCTTTGCAGCCTGGTAAGCCATTGATTCGTTTTGAGCAAAGCCTGTACCATATTCTACAAGTTCTTTTTCCTCCCATGCCTGTCTGATATCCGGGTTTGAGTAATCCAATGCTGCTTCAGTGCTGAAAAGCTGAGTACCTGTGAGGGAATCATTACCTGTGACCAAAATGTCTATAACATTGTTATGTTCTTTCAGCACCAATGTTCCTGTAACCAGGCAATGGGCAGTATTCAGATACATCTTAATCGCCTCATTTTTGACCAAATCATAAGATCCAATCGTTGCCCAATATTGTTTTAACTTAAGATATTTTTCGTAATTAATGGTCTGCTTGCATTTTAAATAGATTCTTAAATATTCTTCCAATTGTTTACACAGTAAACTGCAATTTTTTTCATCTAAAGTAGTAAAAAAGCCAAACACAATAGATTTGTTGCTACTTTGAAATTTTTTGTCGATATCCGAGGCCATAAATTTTGCCGCTTCTTCCACTGATGAAAAAGGTTTTACTCTTAAACCTTCTTGAACACGTATAGATATACATCCTGTTACACAGACAAAAGCGACCAACATACATACAATTAATTGTTTAGAATTCATAATATGTACCACCTTATAACGAATGTTTCCTGCCCTGCAAACATCAGTGAATCATAATATGCTGGAAAATCTTTTAAATGATAAATGCAATCCACCACAAAATGCGTTAACCAATTATTCAATGTCAGGCCGGATTCATTTTCAAACCTTTTACTATCAACAACAAAGTAGATTCCAATATAAAAATAATTTTTGATGTTGTCGACACCAGCTTGAATGCTTTTTGCAGAAAGGCTTAATAAAAAAAATGGCGAGTATGATTTTTATATATGGACAACATGACTATTTTTGCTCCTTACTTGCTTTCGATATCTGATTGTTTGCATGGCAATAATACCTTCATATTTGTTTGATCACCGAAAATTTGTGAAAATACCTGAACAATGTCATCCATAGTCTTACAGCGATAAAGTCTTCCATTTGTTTGTGTTGCCAGATCTTGAAATAATTCCCCGCCATATTCTCCAACGACAATGCAATTGAAGACAATTTTTTGTTCTTTCAATTGATCAATATCAAAACGCTCAACCAGATTTGTTGGCGCAATGATGTTGGCGCGTTGGGATGATACCATGTATATGACCTGTCTGGCATGAATGGATTTATAGGATATGTTAAAAATTTTTTTTAATTGCTCCACCAGCGAACTATCTGCCTGCCCTTTTGAAAATTCATTGTTTATATCATCAATTGTTTTTAGCGGTTTGACATATTCCATAAAAACTGATGCAACCTTCATCTGGTCAGATTCCGATTTCCAGCCAATCGTATTAAGATACTGGCTAACAGCATTTTTCATTCGTATAAAAGCAATTTCTTTGGGATCGTTGTTGGTTGCATCAATTGCGATAAATCCATAGATTTTACCCGCAGGTAGAATCTTATAAAGCGGAATAATGATTAAATGACCATCAGAGGGGGGTTGAATCTCTTGATATTCAAATGCAGGGTGTTTATATGACATTGTCGGTTTGTTAAACACCGGCATGACATTTGATTGTGCAGGGCTTAGTTTCACAACGACTTGACCTGATTCTATAATCTCTAAATAGCCATTGTCTATATGAACATGTGTTTTTTCACCATGGCATGATTGAAAATCAAAGGTTAATGGGGGGTATATGGGATCAAGAGCGATATTCATGGGTAAATTTTGATGATTCTTATGGATTTTAATATTTCGGACCGGTATAAAACCATTTTTCAGGCAGTTTACTCGTAATCCGGATAATGGCAGGCCCCAATTAAAAAAACTGATCATTCCGGCCTGATTTGTCCTCCCTGTTAATACTGATTGAATGTTTTGAGTATAATTTGCAATTTCATTGTTATTGTTTGTCTCTGAATATAGATGATGGACCAGTGGAATAGACGTTAGAATTGATTTTATATATGATGTTTCATCTGTTGCATATGATTGAGTTGTATACAATTGCTGTATCCATTCTGCTTTTGTGATTTCGATATTTACATCAGAGATGGGGTGCTTTCCCTTATCTGTTATTTGTATTATTTGGGTATGTGGTTCCAGATCAAGACAATGGATGTTTCTGTTATTCATTTTATATTCGAACTTGTTAAAAACCGAACAAAGTCTAACACTGTCAGGCATATTAGTTGGAGAAAAAGACTGTATCATTTTTTCACTGCTTATTTTACCTGTTTTAATAACACAATTTTCTTTTACATATTCTAAATATGCGGTATCAGATAATACATTTATAATATCATTGCTGGCGATTGTTTGAATCATCATTATCTGGTTTGAAAAATAAAGATGAATTGAAGGATAAACATTGTTATTGAGCATATATTTATCAAAATCCACAATCGTTGGTTTTTGTCTGGCAGTCATAAAATTAGATTGTTTAAATGGAACAAATACATCATCTTTCATTATTTTAGATTTAGATTCAAATTCTAACAGTCCGGGCTTTTGAGAGAAATCATGCATAAAAATGTATAATGGTAAGTGCTTATCTTTGGACGCATGAACATCCAAAGCAAAGCAGTTGTCTTTTTCGTAAAAACCATACTTTTTAAATGCGTCATTCTCGCTGGTAATCGTAAATGTATATAACTTTGCACGCCACATATTTTCATGCTGAACCCATTCATGCGATTGAATATTTGCGCGAATCGAAAACACCCCTTTGGTTGGAAAATTTAAGCCAATTTCATCTGAATGCTTTGTTTCAGGTATAAGCTGTTTTTTAGGCAGCCACTTAACGTAAACCACAGGTTGCCATTTGTTGTCATTATATTTTCCTTCTACTTCCAACAGATCAGGATGCTTATTGCCGATCTGAACATCTTCTTTAGATAGTTTTACAAATGAACTCAAGCCTTGATAAAACTTATCAATAAATAAGGTTTCAGGGGTGTTGGTAATGACAACTAAAGGAATAAAACGAACTTGTTTATCAATGCCATGCTCACCAATGTTTTGAATAAAAAAACCATATCCCCGGTTCTGTTCCAATTCAAAATTACAGTTTATCTTTTTTTTAAATATCGTATCGTCTTTAATTGTATCAATATAAAAATGGCGAATTTCTGTTTTCCATAGGTCTTGATTTTCGGATATTGGCTTCCAGTTTTCTTTTGGAATAATGCATCTGACACGAAATGCGGCTTCTTTTTGAAAATAAAAGCCAATATCATATGAAATAATTGTTGATATATCTCTATGCGTACATCCTGTGAGCAGTAATAAAATAATACCAATACGCCAATAATTATCATAATTGAAATGCATTTTATTTTTTTACCTTTTTTGATTTTTTTACAAGTTGATTTAGATTTATGCTATTGACTTCATCTTTATTAAAATTAGTCTCAAGTAAGGGTGTCATTGTATTGTGCATAACCATGACAATCGTTTTGCCGGCCTGAACCTGTTTGTTCAATAATTTTAGAATATGCAAAGCTGTCTCTTTGTCGACAGAAGCCAGAGGTTCGTCAGCAAAAATAACTTCCGGATCATGAATCAATGAACGAAGAAGGGCAACGCGATGACGCTGTCCACCAGAATATGTTGCCGGACTTCGTTCCATAAAATCATTTTCCAGCATATCGGTAAATGAACATTGCTCTATTAATTCCCTGCATTTCTTTATTGCTTCATCTATTTTAGCCTTGGGATTTTTTACAAGATATGGCAATGAGACGTTTTCCCATCCTGTCATGTCATCAAACAAATGATCCTGTTGAAATAAAAATCCAAAATAATTTAACCGAATATGTTTTGATTGGTTCGCATTCAATTTTCTATAATATATTTTTTCGTTATCAATATTAAATACAACCTCTCCCTCATCTTTTTTACTGATCGTATCCATCAATCCCAATAAATTCAATACAGTCGTTTTTCCGCAACCCGTTCTGCCTGTAATAACATTAAAGAAACATCGTTTGATGATGACATTTTCAAATGTTATGCGTTTATTAACAAAATCTTTTGAAAATGACTTGATTGTAAATATGTGATTTTCCATTTTTCTTTTCCTCTAAAGTTTGTATGAAATTAATCTATATGGAGAAAGAGTGGCGATATGTATTG
>Ga0272440_1003178_pt1 | contig 12367 bp, 5 predicted proteins | sample SSMMMBAug17_FD_192440 | JGI IMG/M metagenome (GOLD analysis project Ga0272440, IMG submission 192440) | Marine sediment archaeal communities from Little Sippewissett salt marsh, Falmouth, MA, United States - SSM-MMB-Aug17 | ecosystem: Environmental > Aquatic > Marine > Wetlands > Sediment ... | reverse complement strand
GAGGTTTAGATGCGTATGTAAGCGTTTGGGGACATGGCTCAAAACCTTTTGACATCGCTGCTGGAAAGGCTCTAATAAAATATTCTAAAAATGGTGCTATTGTTGAATGTAAAATAGAAGGACTCTCGCAACCGAGATTTGTAGGCGGTAATAACATACTGGTTGAAGAAATTTGTAATATTCTAAAGGAGTAAAACATCGCTTTACTTAATGCGTCTATGATTACTTCAGGCTCAAGTTCTGAGATTTTTTTTATTGTCTGGTGCTTGATAATAATCAAGGGCTTTTTCAGGCTTGTTTTTTATCAGTTGTTGATCGCCATTTAATCTTGCGATAACGCCTTTAGATTCAAATATATCATTTTTATAATAAAAATTTTGGGGATCAAGAGCATGTAGTTTTTCTGCCAGATTAAGCGCTTTTTAAATTATAATTCAAGGTTTGCCCCCAATCCCTACATAAAGAGTTCTTCCCATTTTAATCGAAATGATTCAATTAATTTCGTTTGCTGAAGTGAAATTTCTAAAATTTCAGTCAGGGCATGGCTAAAAGATGCCGATCTATCACCACCGAAAATATGAGCAATTTCATGAAGATATGTACTTAACGAGAGTCCAAAACTATCTTGTGTCAACAACTTACTTTTAATGGCAACATAGGGCAATCGAAATCTTACTTTTAAACCTCTGGCTGTTTCTTTGGGAGATACCCGATGACAGGATGCCATTCCTGACCATATGGCATTATCGGTTTTAATAATTCGGCATTCTGGATAATCAATATCTTCAAGAAACTCAATCAATATGATTTTTGAAACTGTTTCAAGAATATCAATCAGCTTAATTTCAATACCATGAGGTTGTCTTAAAATGCTGTAGCCATCATGTTTTTCACATTCCTGCTCAAGGGTGGGATAACCAATTGCCTTGAAACCATCTTGAACAAGTTTATATTTTTGATCACTATTTCTTAGCCAGGCCATTGCCTGCCTTCGTCTATTGAGTTGATTAATATTTCTACTATCAATTAATGAAGAAACTAATAAATGTGGATATTTTTTTCTAAATTTTTCTTTGTATTCGTGTGATTGGCTGATAATCAATGTTAATGTTTGAATAATATGTGCCCATGTTTCAAAATCGTATCTTTTTTTGGGTCTGTCGTACCATCTGATTTTGAGACATTCCAAAACTTCCAATGCGGCAGATGGTGGAAGTTGGCGAACAGTTTTTTCGATCACCTTAACAACATCCATTTTAAAGAAAGATCCACGTTCACGATCTTTTACGCGATAATTATGCAAACAGAAAATCAAGGGATATTTAAATGAACCCAATGCCTGGTATGTGGCAAAAATAATACCAGGACCATAGTCATCAAATGTAGATGGATAATAAACAGGTTTTGGGACACTCGAACGTTTATAAACAGCAACATGATCTGATTCCCAAATTTTTTTTCCGAAAAGAATGTTATCTTTGTAATAAAAACTTAACAAGACTGTATTGAAAATTTCCATATCATGTTTGCTTACATTTGATAGCCAGAGATGTGTGTTTCGTCGCGCATGGTCAGATTTCCAAATATTATAGGCAATGGATTTCAATAGTGTATTATCCACTTTCAATGGTTTTACAACAACTTGAAGCTCCCATTCTTTTGATGCCATTTCAACAGACCACCCATGATCTCTTAAAGCACATAATGATGCGATTTTAAATCCTTCTCCAAAATATCCCGCATACGTGTCATCATCCTGTCTTTTTGTTGAGGCGCCTATATGAACCAACCAATCATAGCTAAATGACACATTTTTTGCGGTTAGTTTTAATGTCGCGCCATCAAAACTGTACGAAAATCGGTTTGACCATTCTTTATGTCCAATACTGTCATAAAAATTTTGAACAAAATCCCTGAAAACTTTATATTTAGACCAGTCTACTGGATAATCAAAAATAAGATTTACAGGAATTAATTCTGGAATGGAAGAATTACCTACAAACCTGGTTGAATTATCATTTGTTTTCATTGTAATTAATGCTCCGAATTTACTCTTTAATCAATAATTTATGCCAATAAATAATTATGAACCTTTTTTGATTTTGATGAATTGTAGTTTAAACGAATGATTTGTTTGCGTCAAGGAAAGTTTATGGATCAATATGCCAAAGGAACCACAGCTTCTTTTCCATTCGTTGAAACATAGGCTTTTTCATTAAAGATTTCGGTTTCTATTGTCGTTAAGGAAAACTAAGGAAGGCTCTGAAAATAACATACCCATTTTTCTTGATCGTCCAAAAAAATAAGGTCGTGTAGAGACGTAGCATGCGGGCGTATCCAATAGATGGGGGACAAAGTAGTCCATTTACGTTTTTTGAACCTGGATTAGGCTGAAGAAGATTAAAAAGATGAATTTAAAGTGTTTTTTTCATCTTCTTCATCTTTTTCAGCGTAATCCAGGTTCAAAAACGAGAGTGAACTATGCTTCCCCCATCTGTTGGATACGCTCGTAGCATGCTACGTCTCTAAAGTACAATTACCTCAAAAAAAACAATATTAATAATGAGGAAGTTATTTTCAGAGCATTCCTAAGATAAAAAAAATTGCATTTTTAATAATCGTAGAATAAAAGGAGCAAACAATGAAAAACAAAAAAGTACTTTTTATGGTGTTTTCTTTTTCAATTCTTTTTTCTTTCCAAATCTTTGCAAACCTTTTAAACACAAGAAATAATGTAGATTTCAATCAGGATTCAAAAATTAAACTTGATGATGCGATTTTTGCCATGAAAACTCTGGCAAACAAAGATAGTTTAAAGGATCAGCAACTTTCAGTAAGCCTGGAAAACGTTGTAACAATCCTGCAAATGCTTTCTTCATCTAAGCCCAATCAACAATCTTCATTTGTTTTCACTGTTCAAGACATATCTGGAGAATCACAATCCCAGATTCCTGTTTCAGTTGCATGTCGCTTTGAAAAAGGTATTGTCACCAATGACAAAACACTTTATATCGTTTCGGCCAACAACAGACGCAGAAACCTGGCCGAAGACATTCCATCGCAGATGACAGATATGCGTATGTACGATGATGGCTCCATTGAAAGTGCAACTGTGACATTTATTCTACCGCAACTGCAGCCAAATGAAGAAATAACTTTCCAATTAAATACCTCTGAAACGCCTTTGACAGGTGATCATATTACTTTAGATCATGTTTTAAATAGCGGATTTCAATCTCAAATTGAACTGGTTCAAAATATGAAAATCATCACTGTATCTTTTCATGATCTCGTTGCTAACAATAGTGTTCAGCAACTCTATTCGGGCCCCATTTGTTCTAAATGGTTACTGTCTGGCCCTTTTACAGATACGAATGGCAACGCACAAAACATTGATGGCAGTTTTGAAATTATCGCTTATAAAGATTCCGAACGAATTCGACTGACTGCCCTGATTAAAAACAATGGCACACCTGGTCAAACAGCGTTTAATTACGATCTGACCTTATCTGTGGGAAACATGATTTTTGAACGAAAAAATCTGTTTTTATATCCACTTACGCAGTGGACAAAAATGATGTGGTGGGGACATCAACCGCAAATCAAGATTATTGATGGTACAGATCCATTTATTAAGAAATTTATTGTAGATGCAAACGTTCAAAACACATTGGAAAGCAATATTTCAAGTATTCCGCTTACGTTTGGCTATGCCTTTCAAAAAGGAGATGTTTTATCAGATCAGACACTGACAGCGAGCTTTGGCAATGGGTATGCAATTCCTGTTCAGTTGGATAGAAAAGTGTTTCATACTGATGGCTCATTACGTCATGGGATTATCAGTATGACTTTACCTGAGCTGCTTGCCAATGAAAGTCAGACGATTTCATTTTCTGTGATACATGAAAAGACACCAGATTCAGATCTCCAGATGTCTTTATCTGAATTACTTCAAACAACCTATGATACAAGGATTTTGATTCAAATTGACAATATTGAATACCACGCAAACGCAAAAGAACTTATTCAACAAATACCTGTAACAACCTGGTTATCCGGTCCTTTGGTAAAGGAATGGCACGTTGTATCACCATTGAAATCAGCAGACAACACAAGTCACCCGCATTTGACTGCCAGATTTTATATTCGTGCCTATTCGGAATCCGCATGGATCAGAACATCAGTTGTTATTGAAAACAATTGGACATATGTGGATAATCCAAAAAACATTCCTTATAATATTACCATCAGCACTGACAATCAAATTATTTATCAACAAACTGATTTTGTTCACTATCATCATGCAAGGTGGCGAAAACAATTCTGGCAAAATGTAGAAACATCAATGATTTGTGAAAATCAACCTGTGCATCTTTCTCATAATGTTAAATATTTGATGAAATCAAAAGCAATACCCAATTTTAATCCGGAATTGATTGGCAATATCCCTGAATCCCAACTGCTCAAAACCTATAATGACTGGCTGAAAAAAAATGCGCCCATGTCAGCAGGACTGATCGCAAACTGGACATATGGCGCAGACATGTGGCCCATTTTGAAATATACTGGTCAGTACTTGATGAGTATGGATTCACGTATCAAAGCGGTGACAATTGGCAATGCGGAACTGGCTGGCAGCTTTCCACTCCATTATAGAGATGTGAATACGCAACTCCCCTTATCCATTGATGATTATCCATATTGTACGACCCGAGTCAATGATCATATCAATCCAGAAACAGGTCAATCGGAAGCACCTTCAAAATGCACTGACAGCGAAAATTGTGATTCACCCCATCTGGTAGATCCTGAACGTAAACCCTCATATACGTTTATTCCATATCTTGTCACCGGGGATTATTACTTTCTTGAAGAGCTTCATTTCTGGGCAAATTTTTGCATGATACACGATTTGCCATCTGCAAGAGAACAATCCAAAGGCATTATCAAAGGCGATAATGCAGACATGGCATTTTCTATCCGAACCCTGGGGCAGGCAGCTTATATTACACCTGAAGACCATCCGCTTAAATCATATTTTATGAATAAACTCCTTGCCAATATCAATTATTATCATGAAACATTTTTAGAAAATCAGCCCAATTCAATTGGTACCAGTACTATAGATAAGGCGCAATGCATTGTTTATAAAGATGATTATTTTACCTGGACATTGGGTTATCTGGTTGATCTTGGGTTTACTGCCGCTTATCCAATTCTTTCATGGAAAACAAGGTTTCCAGTATCGCGATTGACCGGTGCTGAAAATTTTTGCTGGATATTTGCATCAAATTTAAAACTTCAGGTGGCCGATACAGACATTGGTCCCCGCTACGAAACAATAAAAGCTGTCTACGATAACAGCAAGGAAAATGTGCTTATTGACGATGGTGATTTTCAATGTAACAGTCAGGACATGGCAGATTCCTTGAAACAAAAAAATTTGATCCATTATGGTAAAATTGGTGAAATGATCGGTAAACCCTGGGCAACATCTGAACCTGCCAGAATTCAACCCGCGCTGGCTGCTGCAATTGATATCAATACGCAAAATGCGCATGCTGCCTGGGATCAATATATGAGCAGATCTGTTATCCCCAATTATGCCGCAGAGGGCTTGCCAAACTACAACATTGTTCCCCGACGATATCAATACGATTTCAAAGATTCAGACAATGATGGCATCATTGATGGCTTTGACGAATGCCCCAATTCATCACCCAATGAAACAGTCAATCCTGCGGGATGCCTGAACCTGGACGCTGATACTGATGGTATATTTGATTATTATGATGCCTGCCCCAACACGCCCAATGATGCCCAGGTCAATGCCATTGGATGTCATCAGAGTATACCAGTAATTGATTCAGACCATGATGGCATCCCTGATGATCAGGATCAATGTCCATCAACACCAGCAGCTCAGGCAGTGGATGCATCAGGATGTCCGCTTACTGAGACTGCACAAATCTATCACGTTGGTCCAGGCTATCCCTATGCACGTATTATCGAATGTCCCACACATAATTTAATGGCGGGCGATGAAATCCATGTGCATTATCATGAAACGCCATATTACGAAAAATTTCTTCTTCGAGGCCAGGGGACAAACGATAAACCCATTAAATTAATGGGTATTCCTGATGCGAAAGGAAAAAAACCAATTCTTGATGGTCACAATGCTGTAAGTCCATTTGATATGAATATTACAAATAACGACAGGCAGATTATTAAGGTTGGACAGGATGATCAATTTGCCAGCTATATTGTGATTGATGGTTTTGAAATTCGGAATGCCAACAATACGCAATCATTTATCAACACCAGTGGCAATACACAGACATATAAAGACAATGCCAGTGCAATTCGTATTGAAAATGGCGCTCAGATTGTAATTCGCAATTGTGATATTCATGATAATGGCAATGGCATTCAAACAGGGAAGGAAACCCATGATCTATTAATTGAATCCTGTAAGATTTACAATAATGGCATTTGTGGATGGGATAATTCATATATACACAATATGTATCTTTCTGGTCGAAATGGCAATACTATTATTGTCCAGTATTGTTATATTGGAGAATTGCTCAGTCAGGGGCAACAGGTGAAATCTCGGGCAGAAAAATTTATCTTTCGATACAACTGGCTTGAGGGTGGTAGAAATGCACAACTGGATTTGGTGGAAGATTACGAAATTTCAGACATAGTTTCATATGATGCCTTTGTATATGGCAATATTATTATCAAGCCGAATGAATCAGATAATTCTGTAATGATTCATTTTGGCGGCGATCAGCCTGATACCAGCCGAAAGGGCAGCCTTCATTTTTATTATAATACCTGCATTATTAAAGATTCAAAAACTTTGGATACACGAAGAATTTTTAAAATATCCAGTGAAAGAGCAAATGTAATCGCCAATAATAATATTTTCTATATGGCAGCACCAAACACTTATGACTTGCTTTCCGGGTATTCCAATTTATTCGGAACCAATAACTGGTTGTCTTTATCCATCGCCAATGCAAATTGTTTCACCCAAACAATCATATCAGATTCACCCATTTTTGTGGATCCATCGCATGATAATTACTATCTCCATTCCGAATCCGCTTGCATAGATGCGTCATCCAATATGACATTTTCAGATGATTTAAAGCCGATATATCAATACAAGTCGGATTTAGGATATGAAGTGCGTCGTCTCATGGGAAATGCAATGGATATTGGCGCTTTTGAAAAAAATAGTTCAGTTGACAGCGATCAAGATGGTATTCTTGATGACACAGATCTTTGCCCTGACACGCCATCTAATGTAACAGTTGATGACATTGGATGCCCGATAAAATTACCGATCCATAAGGTTTTTTTATCGTTTGATTCCTCAACAGGTGATATTGCTGATGGCTTTGATAACTGGGAATACAGAAGCCCTGAAATAAACCCTGTCTATAAGATGTATGAAGTGGGCGGCTTTTATTCATCATCTGATTCAGGGGGGTATCATCGTGCATTCTTTCCATATAAAAATATCAGTGCTCCGCAAATTATGCGGTATGGCTATCTTGATATTGACACACAAATTCCCATTCGTGGGACTGGATGCTTAAAGTTTGTTTTTACTGGTGGTGCATATAGAGATAATGACTCAATTTCCTATTCTGGTAGTGAAATATTTTATAAAAGTCAATTTGATACGTTGATACAATCAGGAGAAAATCCTTACGCTGCAATTCCATTATTTGCTGATGAACAATTTTATGTCAAATTTGCAGATTCAAAGACACGAACTTTTGATGAAGCCCAGGGTTCGGATCGTTTAAGTTTCTGGATTTATCTTCCTGAGGGAAGTCAAGAAAACTCGCCATTTCCCATACGAACCATTCACTATTATTCATACATTGATACCAGTGAAAATGATCATTATTATCACTGGTTAACCAATATCGGCATGGGAAGTTGGACACATATTGTTCTTGATGCACATCCGCAGCGAAACAATTCAGGCCTTCCTGTAGATTCGCAGGGCAATCCAGTTCCTTATGAATACTACCGGGTTGGCGGTCATGATACACCTGGCAATGCCATAGATTATTTCAATCGCATAGTTGCATTTGCCATCCGCATTCAGTTGGGTGATTACATGTTTCCAACGCCTGTTTATCTTGACCATTTCACCTTTTTCAAAGCCAGCCAGCCTGAAAATGATGAGACGATTGCCAATATAGGCGTGGGATACAATCCTGAAACACATGAATTTGATATTGGATTTTGTGATAAATATCGTGGCAATGGCTGTCATGCGACCTATGAAGTCAGGTATTCATTTCGACCAATCACAAATGCCAGTTATTCAAAAACCAGCTTATGCACAGTTGTTCAAGCGCCCAATCTGGATTTTAATTATACAACTGATTTTAAAGGTCAAATAAAGAAGCCTGTCACTGGTTACAATCAATTATGGGCCTTGTTGAAATTGAATCCAGAAGATGAATCTCAACTTGAACCTGGAAGCAGGATATATTTTGCAGTCAAGGATATTTCAAATCGCACATATCCTGACACAGATCCATATGATGAAGAAATGGTTTTTGTTGATGGCATGGGACAGGTTCGCCGAATTGATTTGATTAAGACCATTTCTTATGAAATTTATGAAGGAATGTAGGCGGCTGACACTTTTCATAATACCTGTTCATAGATCAAGAATATACTCTTTTATCAATGGATGAATATCAAACCAGACTTGCTGATTTGACTCATATTCAATGAGCGCATTTATCATCATCAGGTTTTGTACATCTTTGTTCCCTGTCCATGATGGATTTGATAAATCCAGATCTTTCAACAGGCAAAACTGATTATGACTTAATTGCTGAATTTTTTGTCGTAATAACTGTTCCTTAATTTGCTCAAAAGATTGCTGTTGAAGTTGGTCACTTTCGGGATGATCAGTCAATGTGCAGATCGCTGTTTCGATAAGCAGATGAAAGGCATCATTTATCACACCACCAGAAGCTGCAATAATTAATTCTCTAATATTATCAGGTAGTAAGCTGTTGTCTATGCGTTTACTGATAATGTTATCAATGTAGTTTTTACCGGGTTCAAAAGGGGTTTGATTGTGATTGGTAACCGGTGTCATTCGTAAATATTCAAGCCTGTTCATGTTGTCACAAACTGTATGAAAAAAGGGTGAAAATCGAATAAAATCAGGCATTGTATAAATTATATGCGCATTTAAACGTTGCGTCAGGGGAATATGATTCTGAAAAAAATTTTCGGCAGTCGTTTGATCGAATTGCCCCAAATCGTCAAAAATAATCATCAATGCACGGCCTTCGCGTTGAACGAGTTGATTCATATAGTCAATCAGTTCTTGAACACTTTTTAGAATCAATCTAAGACGTGGTTCAAAAGATTGACGAATATTGTTTCGGATCTCATTGCCAGAGGTTGAAATGGCTTCCACAATGGCATTGATAAATGATATGACAAAACCAATCTTTGTACCTTCGTCATCACCAGCTTCCGATTTTTTAAAATGGATTAAAGATATCAACTGTTCATCATGCAGATTTTGATAAATGCTGTTCAAAACGCCCGGGTCCAGACGTTTTTGAATCCTGGATAAATCATCAATTAAATAACGCAATAAACTGAAAACAATATCCACCTGACTGATATCCATTGGATTGAGTCGATTTAGCAGATTAATGGTCAGGCAATGATAGTTGCTCAACTTTTGCTGAACAAGAGAACGCAGAAGGGAACGTTTTCCAGCACCTTTTGGGCCAATTAACAGCATTTTCTGTGGTTGTTGATGCATGATCTGAAAATAACGATCAATCTTTTCATACGTTTTTCCAGGCGGTATGACATAAAACTTAGTCATTGTTTCATGTGTGTATAAGGTGCTGTTTTTTAATTCGATAATACTGTGCAGAGATGTTGCTTTTTGCATAATTTTCCTGTTATTTGGTGTTTACATATGTTGATAAAAGTCCATACAGATATGCTGCGCCCGATTTTTCACCATTTTCATCATTACCATATGCGCCGGCAATAATTTGATGGCCTGAAATGGCAACCGAGCATCCAAAAAAATCATCATCAGAACCATCATGCGGCCTGAATAATTCAATCTGGTTCCATTTACTCTGTTGAAGTTGATACACATAAGCGGCACCGGTTCGCACGCCATTCATATTGTCCCCGAGCGCACCAACAATTGCCAATCCATCCGAGATGTTTACTGATGTCCCAAAACAATAATTATTACGTAAATTGGCGGGAATTATTTTTGTAAATCTGGACCAATAATATCCTGTTCGTTTGAATATATAAGCAGCGCCAGCATCTGTGCCATAATCATCCTTACCAATAGCGCCTACAATTGCATATTGCCCGGATATGGAAACAGATCTTCCAAAATAGTCGTTCTTAGCGCCATCAGAAGGCGCCAGCTTGATAAATTGACACCATCGGCGTCCCATACGCTTAAATATATATGCAGCGCCAGATTTCTCGCCATGATACGATTTCCCATATGCACCAATTATCGCATAATCACCAGAAATACTCACAGAATAACCAAAATAATCAAAAGGTTGCGCATCACCTGCAATCAATTTTTGTTGTTGATAAATGCCATTGTTATCTCGTGTAAAAATATAAGCCGCGCCAGAATGACTGCCATTGTCCTGAGCCCCATAAGCACCAACAATGATATAGTTGCCGGATATATCAACAGAACATCCAAAATAATCTGATGATTTACTATCATGTGCTTTGAGTTTTGCCAGTTCATACCAGTAATCGTCATCCTTTTCAAAGATATAGGCTGAACCCGAATTATTGCCATGATCATCATCACCATAGGCCCCAATAATTGTATGATTGTTATCAATGGCGACTGAGCATCCAAAATAATCATATTCATCTCCATCAATTGCAGACAGTTTTTGGGCAGGCTGCCATGAATGACCATCAAAGTGAAGCAAATATGCTGCGCCAGCATTTTCTGCACGATCATCATTTCCATAAGCCCCAACTATTGCGTTTTTACCAAACACATCAACAGCACGGCCAAATTGATCTTCTGTTCGGCAATCATTTGGTGCAACCTTGACTGCATTGATATCGTTTTCATCAAAGCCTGTCAGGCCTGAAATGGACTGTTCGTTTGTGTCAAAAGTATGGGCTAGCATTGGGATAAAAATACTGCCCATTACAATGATCATAAATAATTTATAAATTTTCATCATTGCCTCCATTTTTGTTATTTTTCAGTATGTTCGAAAAAATGGATTAAAAACTTTAATTCTCTTTATGGAACTGATCCCAGACGAAGGTTCTTGCGAAACCCTTTTCCTTTTTGAATAACACCATTTTTAATATATGTATATTTATCATTTGATACAAGCTGAGAATGTCTGACATCAAATACCAGATGTTTACATAATAGGATTGCATTTTGATAATGTACAGCCACATTTTTGTTAAACTCAAGTGATTTTTGGTTATTGCTGATTTCCATATAAGGTGCATTAATTATAGTCAGGATATTATCTGGATGATGATAACGAATTGTTGCATGCGTGGCTGCAAAACCAGCCAGTTGTTGTTTGAATACTGGCATGGAATGACTTGCGCGTGAGAGATACGAAATTAAATCGTGGGATTCATAATTTGTTTTTGGTGTGATATCTAAAGACGCTTCAAAATAATCAACGACCATGTTTTCAAGTTCCAGTTGTTTTAATCCACCAATCCTAAAAAATCCAATTCTTTTGTTTTTGATTGATGCCTTTTTTGCGTAAATGGAAAAAACTTTTTGTTCTTTGTAATGATGCGTCAAATGAATACCAGTTAATGTATTCTGGTTGTTTGATTTTTCTATTGATATAACTACATTCTCTTGTTTGCGTGTCAGTACATGATAGGTGTTAATGAGAATAAAACCAGACAAACATATCATGACGAAAAAGATTATACTTTTGAAAAAATTATAAAATGAAAATTGATCAGATATCATGTTATTGTTGTAATCCATATTTTCATAGCGAATTCGCCAATATTTGCGCTAACCTTATTTTTAGAAAACTCAGTATTGAATGCCTTTATAAATATTGGTACAAAAATTTTTGAATTATGTTTTCGTTATTTGTAAAATTGGTAATTGTTAAAGAAATCATGTCTTAATTTTTGTATTTATAATTTTAATTTTATGACCACTTAGGAATGCTCGGAAAATATCATGCTCATTTTTCTTGATCGTCCAAAAAAATAAGGTCGTGTAGAGACGTAGCATGCTACGTCTCTACAGTACAATTACCTCAAAACGAACAATATCAAAAATGGG
>Ga0272440_1003177_pt1 | contig 12368 bp, 11 predicted proteins | sample SSMMMBAug17_FD_192440 | JGI IMG/M metagenome (GOLD analysis project Ga0272440, IMG submission 192440) | Marine sediment archaeal communities from Little Sippewissett salt marsh, Falmouth, MA, United States - SSM-MMB-Aug17 | ecosystem: Environmental > Aquatic > Marine > Wetlands > Sediment ... | reverse complement strand
TCCAGGATGAAACAGTATCTCGCTTTAATTGAAAAATTTCAGCAATTTCAGCGATGTCATAACCTCTTGCACTTAAGATAATAGCATGAGCTCTTGTACGAATTCTATCGCTACTACCATTTTCTTTCAGTTCAAAGAGCTCATTTATTTCATCAATAGTTAGATCTGATACAAATTTTTTTGGGTTCATCGTGTCTATCCTTTATAATTATATAGACACGATAAAATAAATTTTCTTACAAAAAAAATTACAATTATGAAAAATTTGTTAATAAAAAAAATATACTACGATATACCCGAAAATTTATGTCCGCTTACTTATCAATTAATATCATCTTGAATCATTTCAAGCAAATCTTCAGATGTTAGCATCATACTGTTTGTATTGGAGTTATATTCAAAGTCTTCAGAAACAGGTTTACCTTTAATCTCATAATTTGTTTCAAGAAGAATAAAGCCTGGTTTTATAATATAGTAATTATCAAATTCGATCGTATGCATGGCATCTTCTTTTGAAATCATGGTTTCATGTACTTTTTCACCAGGACGCTTGCCAACAACCTTGAGCTTACATTTTGGACAAATAGCCTTTGCCAGGTCCGTAACGCTCATGCTTGAAATTTTTGGAACAAAGATTTCTCCACCTTGCATATTGTTTAATGAGTCAACAACGAAATTAACACCTTGCTCAAGGGTAATCCAGAATCGTGTCATTTTTTTATCTGTAATCGGTAAAAAACCATGTTTCTTATTCTTCATAAAAATAGGGATAACAGAGCCACGACTTCCAATAACATTACCATATCTAACAACAGAAAATCTTGTTCGTTTTCTACCTGTATATGCGTTACCCTGAACAAACAATTTATCAGAACATAATTTTGTTGCGCCATATAAATTAATGGGATTTGCTGCCTTATCTGTGCTTAGTGCAATTACCCTATTTACGTTTTGATCAATTGCTGCATCTATGATATTGACTGCGCCGATAACATTTGTTTTTACCGCTTCAATTGGATTATATTCACAAGAAGGCACCTGCTTCAATGCTGCTGCATGTATAACAACATCAACTCCATCAAAAGCTCTGTATAGTCGATCTTTATCTCTGACATCACCAATAAAAAATCGAAGTTGGTCTGTATAATCTGAAAACATCTGTTTCATTTCAAATTGCTTTAGCTCATCTCGACTAAAAATAATCAATTTTAATGGATTATAGTTTTTAAGCAAGGACTCCGTGCATTTTTTTCCAAAAGAACCGGTTCCACCTGTAATCAAAATGGTTTTATCATTGATACTATTGTTTTGTTTGCTCATTTAACTGCACCTTATTTTAAAAGATTGCTTCAAGGAGTCTTAAACGTTTCGTTTATGCCTGACGAAATCCTCTAAAGTTAATGTTTTTCATTGTATACAAATGATGTATTTGATCTGCAATATTTTTTGATATACTCTTATAATAATTGTCTGCGATTACAGTATTTGCTTTTAACAGGCAGTCATGGAATTCATCATCTGACAAATCTGTAAAGTTTACTGTCAAAAACTCAGAGTTTAGATGTTTCTTTTCATAAAAATCATTAGGTCCTTCTAGCAACCCAATATCAATAGCATAGTAATAGAGCTCCGAACCAGGGTAAGGTGTTACCGGGCGAATGGTTCTAAACTGCGAACCATCGTTATATCTCAAAAGAAATTCTACGCCTTTTTCCAGAGTTGATCGGTTATCTCCTATATTACCAAAGATAATATTTAATCCAGGACTCACACCATTATTTAAAGTAGTTTCCACACCGCTGTAGATTTGATCTGTTGTGAGCGCTTTCTTCATATTTTTTAATACAGAGTTATCAAGAGATTCTATGCCATAGTTAATGAATACGCATCCTGCATTTTTCATCAAAGAAATTAAATTATCAGAAACAAAATTCAACCGCCCATTGCAAGACCATTTAATATTCAGATTGGCTTTAATCAATTGATGACATAAATATTCAGTTCTTTCCTTACCAGACATTAAAAGATCATCTTGAAATGAAATATACGAAATACGATAATCTTTAACGAGAAATTTTATTTCCTCTATAATAGACTCAGCAGTTCGTGCTCTAAATCCGGGATCCATCCTGTAACAAAATGTACATTTAAAAGGACATCCTCTTCCTGACAACATTTGCATCACAAAATCTTTGTTTGATGCATTTGGCATTCTGAGTAAACGATAAAGATGAACTGGAAAGATATCGTAAGCAGGCCATGAAATTGAATCAATATCATCAATAACAGTCTGTCGCTCATTTATATATACCTTATCATGTTCTTTATATGCAATCCCTTTAACAGTTGAAAGTGAAGTCTTATCTTCAAGCGCTTTTAATAAATTCTTAATCGTTATTTCCCCTTCTCCAATAACAACTGCATCAGCACCAGTTATGTTCAAAAAATATTCAGGTTCTGGCGATGGTCCATATCCTCCCAAAATATAAAATGGTCTATTTTTAGATTTATTGATGCTTTCAGATATTAACTTAATTTTTTTATAGGGATAATATCCACCAACAAAACTAACGCCTATAACATCATAATGTTTTTGATTCAGCTTTTCAGTTAAATGTGACTCAGGGTAATGCCAAATATCTTGATGATAGATTTCTACTTGATGCCCTGCTTGCATAATTGCTGATGCAATATATGCGGTTCCCATAGGAAATTCTTGCATATAAGAGTCATTATCATAGATCACCAGCAGTATTCGCATAATTAAAATCCTTAGTTTACTTCATGCAGCTATGGCAAACGGGAATTGTATGATATTTGCCCTCAAGATGTAATTTTCGAAAGTTATTCATTTTTTTTCCATGCCATATTTGATGAATGCTTTGGTTCTTTATATTACCGACAACCAGTTTATTTGTAACATCACAACAAGCCAAAACATCACCATTTGATCGAATAACAATTCTTTGCCAAAGATTTGAACAAATATTACTTTTCAAAGGTTGATGAGATTTTGGATAAAGTGGATCGTCTCGATTATAATCCCCAAAAGGGGAGCGATACCTTTGTAATGAAACGATATCAGCCATTTCTTTCCAAAAATTCAAAAAATCATCTTTTTCATGTTCATTAAAAGCTGTGAGAACCATACTGACACGAATCAAAGGTAAATCTTTTCCAAGTTTTTTTTTTAAGTTGTAAAACTGTTTGGTATTCTCAACTACCTGGTCAAACTTATCTGCTCGTCTCATTTTTAAATAGGTTTCTTTGGTTGTGGCATCTATACTAATCAAAATACGGCTTAAATCAGAGTTTAATAACTTCAAGGATCTTTCTTTATTTAAAAGAATTGCATTTGTACCCAGAAAAATATCAATGAAATCATATTCAGATGCAATATCAATAAATTCAAAAAGCTCCTTGTGTAAAAGACCTTCATTGGCATTATTTATTGAAATCGCTGGAGTATTATACTTCTTTCCTTCTTCACAAATTTTTTTGAAGGTTTCTATTGACATTGTTTCGTCTATATAAGAAGGATTCTCTGACCTCTTTAGTTGGTGAATGCAAGTAATACATTTTAAATTGCATTTATAAATCGGTTCTACTTCAAGAAATAATGGAAAATCTGGTAAATATCCTGGTTCATTTACTGTCTTATCCCATTCTTTTCTGTATTCATAAAAGCGCTGGCCATATTTTTTATATAAAGGTTTTAAAAAATTATCCTTACCATACATGACAACCTTTGAATCACTTGAACCTGAGTATTTATAAACAGAATTATCCATTGCTCCTCCTATTTAACCCGACCCCCTCAAATCCATCGTAGTATTCAATTTCATTAACGTTATGATTTTTTGAATCAAACTGTTTTTGAGAAGTTTTAACTTTCGCACCATGGTGACATTTTTTACAAACTTTTGATTCTAATCGTTTTCCTGCTAAATGTCTATTTCTTTCCTCTTCCTGTATAGTATCCCATATGTATTTTATCGAATGATCTTTAATATTTCCAAGAACTTCTTGTTGTTCGAAGTCAGAAGGGCATTTGAGTACATTCCCTTTGCTTGTTATGGATAGTCTTTGCCATAACCGATAACAAACATAGTCTGGATCTGGTTCAAAATGGATATCTTTAAAATCGAAATCAATGTTATATGAAATTTTATCTACCAGATCTTTCATTACATTTTTATATGACTCTGGATCATCTTTAATAGCAGACCAGAGCGTTTGAGCAGTTAAATATGGTTTTTGACTGCTTAGTTCTTTTCTAAGGCTACTCAATAGTTTTAATTTATCTAGCATTTCTGAATAAATGAGGGGTTTACGAATACTTTCATACATTTCTCCCAAACCATCAAAGGAAATAGTTAAGCAGTCCAGGCCAGCTTTAATTAATCCCTTGCATAAAGACTCTGTTAGCATGGATCCGTTTGTATTGATCCATACCTCCTTTATCCCCTTCATTTTTGCATATTCAACCATATCAACAATCTGTGGATGTAAAGTAGGTTCTCCTCTCATACTAAATTTTAAGGTGAAAAGCTTCCATTCAGCGCATTCATCAACGATCTTTTGATAAACTTCAAATTGCATTAAGGCTGACTCAGGAACATCTAAATATTGTCTAAAGCAGTGATCACATTTAATATTGCATGAACTTGAAGATTCAATGTCAATATTTAAAGGAAATGATGGCTTAAAGTTGAATCGGTGAAAGTAATTCCATTGAATTCTATTCCAAATATAAGAATAAATGTGACCATGACCACGCCTCAAATGATTGCTTAGCTCCTCTAAAAATGAGTTCATATTAAAATTTAACATATTTTGCTTAATTTTTTTCATAATCCTACATCCTTTTAATATTTTGTAACAGTTTGAAATTTCTTCTATTACGAATTTTTTTGATCTTTATGAATCCTGTAGCAGTACGAAAATACCATTGGTTTCTATAAAAAAACGGCTGACCTATTCTTACTTCATTTTGTTGTTCTATAGTATAATCGACAATTTCTATTTCTTCTATAATGATTTTATTCTTGTTATAATAAAAATATGCACCAGGGTAAGGGTACGTTAATGCCCTTACCATATTATAAATACTCAGTGAAGAGTTATTCCAAAGAATTCTTCCATCTTTTGGCGTTCTCGGCGGAAAATAACTGGCCAATTCTTTGTTTTGCTTTCTTCCTTCAAATATTTTCGTTCCTAAAATGTTTAGTGTTTGAGCAAGTAGCTTAATTCCTGCATTTATGGTTTTCTTATACAAACTCATTATATTATCTGTTTGTAATATATCTAACTTTTCTTGTAATACTATATTCCCATCATCAAAATGTTCATTCATATGGTGAATCGTTACACCAGTAAATGCTTCCCCATTAATTATTGACCAGTTTAATGGGTGTCTTCCCCTGTATCTTGGCAATAAAGATTGGTGAATGTTTAAAGAAGCGATTTTTGGTATACTTAATATGTCGTTAGAAATCCTACTCCCATAACCGAATACAATAATGAGATCAGTAGCTTGATCAAGAAGAGATTCATATATGTTTTCAGGATTTATAATGCTGATACTATTCGCTTTAGCATAGTCATATGTTGATCCAAAAAACTGTTTTGCCTTGTACGAATTAATTCTGCTGCAGACTACCGAAGTTAACTGCGCATGCTCTCGTATGACTTCCAGAAAGGGAGGTTCATTACCGATATAAACGACATTTATATTATTCATGATGAAAAAATTGAATTCATTAGTTATTTTTCCATACGCGATTAACCCACTCCATCGTACGCATATCCCAGTCATCTGGTATCCATGTAATTCCATATTTTTTCGCGCCATGCCTACAATATTTACATGTCAAAATCTCTTTTCTATTATTTAAACTGTGAAGGTTACGAATGGTGTTCGCTTTTTTTGAACACCAGGCTTGTTTTATATTCATTTCTGAGTAATCAAAGGTAACCTGCTTGTCCTTTTGTATTACACTTTTTACAGGACTACCAATATATCTACCAAGTGCAATTTCAGAATCTTCATTATGGGCGCCTGGACAAGGCATTATTGTCCCATTAGCACTAATGACAAGACGCTGAAATACATATTGGCAAAACCAATTGTCTTGGATACAGTCTTCAGGTATCTCAGATCCTCTAAAATCTAACATCTCATTTACAGTTAGCAGATCTACTCCAATAGATTTCATAAAAGATTTATATTGATCCAGGTCTTTAGATATAGCTGGATATATTGTATTCGTTCTGATTTGTGGAAGCAGGGAACGATACTGTTTTTTTAACAAATTAATTCCTTTTATATTTGCAACAACCGTTTCAAAAGGGTTCGCTTCAGTCTTTTTTTTTGATTTTCGGATCTTGTTATACACTTCGCCGATACCATCAATAGAAAAACTAATCCAATTGGGCTGGGCTTTTACGATTCTTTTTGCAAGGTACTTATCTATACTTCTTCCGTTTGTTAAGCACGTTATTTCTAAAATATTTTTTTTTCGGGCATATTCAAATACATCGGCTATATCTCTTACATTATTTTCAGAGTCTTTCACTTTGTACAGAGTTGATTCGCCCCTCCATGACAATAAAAGACTGTATACTCCCAGTTCAGCACATTCATCTATGATTTTTGTTACAGTTTCCCATGGCATCATTCGCTGGGTTCCAATAACTGAATTCTGAAATTCAGGTGTGGTTGTGTAGCACATCGTGCAATTAAGATTGCAAAGACTTACTAACTCACAGATAATTGCCAGAGGAAATGATCCAGGATCCATTTCTATAGCTCTTCTATCCCATTCAATTCTATATTGATTGTATCTTTCAAGTTCTTTTTTAGTTTTAAACTGGGCTTGAATAAATTTCTCCTCAGATTCAATCGAACTTAATTTGTAAGTAGATTCATCAAATTCAAGGTTCTTTTTATTCTTTATTTGATTTTTGTTCCATGTTCTAATTTTCATGATAACCTCTTAGGGTATCGTTTGTTTGTAGTACAGAGAGTTTGTTTATATTATAAAATAATATAGGCATCCTTCACTAACAAGTGAAAGCTTTTCAGCCAACATAAAAAATTACATAATTTAATTAAGCTCTCTATGAAAAGCATAAATTGAGTGATTAATCTTAAAACCAAGTTTAATATACAGATGCAATGCAGGATAATTTATGGCTTCTGTCACAACACTGAATGAGTTGACCTGTTTTTCGAAACTGGCAAATAAATGCTTTATCAACGCAGCTCCTATTCCCACACCTCTATTTTTTTCATCAACAGCAAAGAGAGAAATATGACATTTTTTTTGATTTTCATCAACTTCAGCACCGATAAAACCAGCAGGAGAGTTATTCATTAAATATACCATCACGGTGAAATCAGGTGATTTAATGATGTTCTTAATCCATTGAGAATAAATTGTATTTGTATGTTTCAAAAAGAATGTATCATAATGAAAACGTGTATGTTCAGAAAAGGAATCATTTGTTAAATGGATCAATTTATCATGGTACAATTGTTGATAATGCTTAATTTTTTCTGATATTTCAACACAATGAGCAGGAGTCTTTGTTGTAGAAAGTTTGTGAGAACACATTTTCAGTAAAAAACTTTGTTTTTCAAGCTCATTAAAAATATCATATCGATGTGAAGATACTTTAGCTACTACATGATCAAAACATTGATTATTTAAATATTGACAGGCAGATCTAAGATCATCGGATTGAAACGAATCTTCGTTGATGACTAGATTTGCACACTTTTTTTTGACAATGTTGGTTTCAAAAGGAAGAGACCTTATTGAACAGCTTTTGTTTTGAAAATCAGACATAATCGACAAATTAATTTAAATGATCATAACTATTTTTCAATAAATTAAAGTTTTTGTAATACTCAATCGCAATATATGGCGAAAGCGGGCAAAGTTGATATACTTTGTTTAGTATTTCATAATCATATAAACAAGGAACTTCATGGCAATCATAGAATATGTCATCTATTCGCTTAGGCCTGCTAATATGTATTTCGATCACTCTGTCTAAAGGCAAACATTTGACATAATCCATCAAATCCAAACCAAGGTTATATGCTGAAATTTGAGCATGCGCCAAGTCTAGTAAGAAATAAACATCATTTTCATTTACAACTTCACTGATAAAGTCAGATTCACATACGTGCAGATATGCTTTTGATGGATAATAATTGAGGTTCTCAAGTGCAATTTTTCCCCTAAATTTTCTTTTTAAAATTGTTAGCCGGTCCCTAATCGTTTTTTTGATATGCTCTCTGTCCAGAATTTGGGTACGATGGACATAGTAATAATCTTTTACGACAACCGTTTTTGATGCTGGTCCCAAATCAAATGAAAACATTTCAAAGTCATTATCTGATAAGTATTTTTCAATAGCGCCAAAAAACGGAAAAAATTCTTTTTGAACGATACCCAATCCTGAATGAAAAAAAAGAGGGGCGTCATTTGTGAAAATCGGTCTTATTTCTTTATACTCGTATGCAGATATTTTATCGATTTCGTAAACATTTTTCTCACAAATCAAATGACTTATCGGTAATATTTTTTTCATTATCTTTTGTACTTATCAAGCAGATAAAAAACTAAGTTAATCACGTTTTCGATTGTTTTGTTATTGTAAATCGGGGATATTGGCAGACATATAATTCTTTTAAATATGTTTTCAGCTATCGGAAAATCAGAATTCTTATAATTAAAGGTATTTTGATAGTAAGAAAACAAATGTAGCGGTGTAAAAAGAACACTTGTTCCAATGTTATTCTGCTTGAGTTGTGTGATGAAGTCATCTCTGGAGATACTGATATAATCCAGGTTCAGTAAAAGAGGATAAAGATGATAAGCGCTTTTCGTATATGGTTTTATGTTTGGTATTGAAAGTCCTGGATGACTATCAAAGATGGAGTTGTACAAGTCGAAATACGATTTTCTTTTTGAAATAAAATGATCCAGTTTTTTTAACTGGCACAACCCCAGGCAGGCACTCAGATCAGTCATATTGCACTTATATCCGAGTTCTTGTACATCATAATGTATGGAAGCGCTGTCTGAACGATATCGATTTTGCCATATTTCTCTTGCATCTGAAATACCATACATGGTTAAGATTCGCATTCTTTTCGCCCAGTTTTCATTGTCAGTGACTGCCATTCCGCCTTCAGCTGTTGTCATATTTTTTGTTGCGTAAAAACTAAAGCACGTGATATCGCCAAAAGATCCAATTTTTTTCCCTTTATACTCAGTTCCAATAGCATGAGCTGCATCCTCTATAACAAAAAGATTATATTTGTTAGCAATATCCATTATTGGATCCATATCACAAGAATGTCCACCAAAATGGATGGGTATAATTCCTTTTGTATGTTTAGTTATCTTTTGCTCAATTAAGCGATAATCAATGTTGAATGTATCGGCTTCTATATCAACAAATACAGGAGTTGCATTATGATGACAAACGACATGTGCAGTTGAGGCAAAAGTATAAGGCGAGGTAATGACTTCATCTCCCATTTTCAAATCAAACATTTTTAATGCCAATAAAAGAGCATCTGTGCATGAAAAAGTACCGACTCCATAATTTGCATTTACATAAGTACAAAGTTGTTCCTCAAATTTATTTACTTTTGGGCCAGTTGTGATCCATCCACTCCTTAACGTATCGATCAACTCACGCTCTTCTTCTTGATCGAATAAAGGTGGGCTGAATGAGATAAATTTATCAGGTTTGACAGCTTCCATTTTTCATTTATCCTTTTAATCCATAAGCTCTTATTGTTTTTTCTTTAATCATCCATGACTGATCTCCATGGTTCCATATAAAATTATTTGGTGTCAGTGACCAAATATTACAGTCTTTGCATTCAGGAAAAGCGAGCTTGCCTTTTTGAGCATCACTTCTGGCATTTTTAATTTTAGAACTGTTAAAAAGGTGGAGCAGCGATTGATTTTGTACATTACCCAGGCAAAGATTGGATGATTCACGATAGCAATCATTACCAATAGTACATGGATACATGAAGCCATTCACATCAATGTATAGCCTTGTATATATATCCCAGCATGGATAGATTTCAGGTTCTCCACTTCGATAAATATTGATTAAGTTGTTCGCACGATCAATGGATGGTTTTCTGTATACTTTTCTGATAAAAACATTCACATTTTTACTGTTTTTCAGGTGCGGTAAAAGATCAAAAAATTCATCGAGTTGATTGTTTTGAGAATCGATAAGCTGGATACTAGCAGAGATATCTTTATTTGGTGTATCATTAAGGGTTTGGAAAAAAAGATCTAAATTACGAATGACCTGTTCAAAAAAATCTCTTCCCATTAAATTGATATAGTTCGTTTTGTTGGATGCATTTAAAGAAAAAGTAATCGCATTGATCGGAGACTGAAGCAGCAACAATATTATGTTTTTATCAAGATTGACTGCGTTAGTATTCAGAGATATTCTTTGAAATTTATTCGAGAATTCATTAATAATCTGTAAATGGTCAAAAAGTTGATCATCAATCGTCGGTTCACCCAGGCCAACCAAACCGAGTTCATAGCATTTTATATCTCTTTTCCAGCGAGTTATCTCAGAAAGAATATTCCTTAAAATAGCTTCATCCAGACTCTTTATTTTCATCGATTTTTTTAACTCTCGATGATTACAGAAAATGCATTCTAGATTACAAGCATTCGTCAATTCTAAGTTGACGATCCAGGGATAGTATTGCATTGCTACTCACCTAAGTCTGAGTTAAATATGGGTTGATGCTTTTTAATATCTGAAATAACTTTTTTATTATTGATATTGTTCCATTCACTAACAGAAATACCTTTTGCTGGCCTTAAAAAACAAATATTGTCCAAAGACAATTTTGTTCCTGATTTGATATCTTTACTTGCATATATACCGCGTCTGTATGCTAGTCTACCTTGTTTTTCATTTTCAGTTAACTGACGGGGTGACTTACCGCTCATAATTGAAGTTTTTTTGGCAAAATGATACAGTTGCTTTAATTCATTTGGGGTGATTGAAATGTCGTGATCAGCATCAGGATACTTCTCTGCTAGTTTTTTGTCTGTTGTAAAGTGCTTCTCAATAGCAACGGCTCCCATGGCAATGGCTATTTTGGGAGCCTCTAAACCAATTGAATGGTCCGAATAACCGATAAAAACATTAAATGTTTGATTCAACAAATCAATTGAATTAAGATTAAGTTCATCATCTTTAGCGGGGTAATTTGAAATACAGTGGCACAATACAAGTTTATTATTTGTTTTTGTTACGTTATTCATCATGCGATGTATTTCATCTAAGGTTGCCATCCCGCATGAAACCATTATCGGTCTTTGAAAGGATGCTATAAAGTCAATTAAGTAGAAATTATTATTATCCATAGAAGCAACTTTGTACGCAGCAGGAGAGAAGCTTTCAACAAGCTCCGCTGTACCGATATCGTATGGGGTTGTAATGAGTTCTATACCTTTTTCTTTTGACCGTTCAAATAAATTTTTCTGTACTTTTGTCGAAAGTTCCATGGATTTGGTATTGTTATAATACCCTAGAGAAGGGTGCAAGAAGCTTGACGTAACATATGATTGTAATTTGACAAAATCTGCCCCATTTTCATGTGCAGCAACAATCATTTCCCATGCCAATCCTTCATCCCCACCATGATTCATACCAATTTCTGCGATTATCGCAGATCGATCTTTTGGCCATCGTTGCCAATTGGGATATGTGTATTGTTTCATATTTTAAAACTTTCTAGTATTTCTTTGCCATGATGTCCCAAATTTGCAATCAAGTCTAAAATTGAAAGATGAGAAATAAAACTGCCATCCTGAAAATAAGTTGGATGAATAAAATCATGATATTTTATTTGTATATGATTGTTTTTAAAAGCTTGAGTATCCAAATAATTTCTTCCATCTGGTCCACTAATATAAGTCTTGGAACCTACATTTTTGCAGATTTGTAATATAAGATCGCTTCCTTTAAAATTATCTTTTAAGTTCATTTCAGATGCTTTGACAACTTTCGTTTGAATATGAAAAAAATTCTGTATTCGCATGATTAATTCTATGTTTAGTTCAACAAGATACTGGTAGTCATTTAAAAGTGAGGGGGATATAATCTTTGAAACATGATTCCAGTACTCCTTTTTTGAATATGCATGTGTGAGTCGTCCCCAATATTTATCTTTCCATGATTTAGATTGGCATATTTCTACTTCATTTAATTTTTGAAAGTACTTTCCTTTCACTAGAACAGGTATTGTTACCCAACATGCTTGATCTGCAAGTCTGATCCTATTTCTGTTT
>Ga0272440_1003176_pt1 | contig 12377 bp, 9 predicted proteins | sample SSMMMBAug17_FD_192440 | JGI IMG/M metagenome (GOLD analysis project Ga0272440, IMG submission 192440) | Marine sediment archaeal communities from Little Sippewissett salt marsh, Falmouth, MA, United States - SSM-MMB-Aug17 | ecosystem: Environmental > Aquatic > Marine > Wetlands > Sediment ... | reverse complement strand
ATCCCATTGAGTGGAAAAAAAATGTAAACACAACTTTGAATATTTAAATTTTATTATGATATTAACTGTTACCGAAAAAATTATTTTTTTGGGAAGCGATATTTTCCGGGCAGCAACCCATTATAGTCGTTAAAAAAAATTCGTTGGTTGGCGACCTGTGCAACATTGAGCGATGGATCTAAAAGATTGCTCAATACTTGATTGACCAATGCGGCAATTAATATTTCACCAATGTTGTTGGCATTGTCGTTACTACTTTTGACAACACGAGCGGAATTTTGCCAGATTTGATTCCCTGTATCTGTATCAATGAGTCTTGCCGATATGTTCACAATGGTTTGTGAATCAACGATTTGGTATTTGGTTCCCCATTCTTTAATTGTTACGTACAAAACAGCATCCGGATCAATAATTTCTTTGATTTTTTTTAGTTTGACCTGATGCATATCTGATGGAGAGGTCACACCATTTGCTTTCATCATGGCATCAATCACCGCAACCGGAAATACATAATATCCTTTTTCTGCAATGGGCCGTGTGATAATGGAAAGATACTTATATGGGGCCATAACTTCCATGGATTGGTTGACAGGTGGCAAAATCAGAATGGATTTTGGCATGTGGTCAATCATGGGTTGATAGTTAAAGGGTTTATGCTGTGTGGTTTGACAGGATGTCAAACATATAATCAAACTGATAGTGATGAATGGTTTATATTTCATTTTTTCATTCGCTCAATAAGGCCATCAATGAAATGCGCCGATTCTGGAAACAGTTTTTTTTCTGCATTAAAATGTTCAAATGCGCGGCTGGATTGCCCATCTGACGCATACAGATATCCCAAATGGGCATGCATTCCAGGTGGGGGAGTTGCTTCTTTTGAGTAGGTTTGTGCAAGATGATTTTCCAATGCATTTATTTCTTCCTCTGTTTGAAGCGATCCTGGCTTGATATAACGTTTGTAGAGAAAATTCTCATAATTACCCCATTGATACAATGAAGTGGATGCACATCCCATGAAAAAAAAACAAATAAATATTGGTATTCTATTTAACGAAATGATGCATTTTGATACTATTTTGTTTAGTCGTTTCATAATGAATTCCTCAAGAAAAATTCAAAAACCAGGTATTGATGACCATCGTGCCCTGGACATATTGAAAAACAGTTGCTTCAGGATAATTAACTATGGAATTCTCGAAGAATAAGTTCCCCATTTTAAAATGCTTGGCTGAAAAAATTAACCTCTAAGCATATGCGTTCTAAAATGTTCATTCTGTTTTTCGAACCATGATTACACTGAAGAAGATGAATAAGATGAAAAAAACACTTTAAATTCATCTTCTTCAGTGTAATCATGGTTCAAAAACAGAAAGAGCAATTATTATATAATGATGAACTTATTTTTTGAGTTTTCCTATGCAATGTTCAAGACAGGGCGCATTTCTGGAAATTGATTTACAAAATTAAAAACATCTCGTAATTTATCCTGCATATTTTTCGGTATTTCATATCCTTCATCTATCAGTTGGTCAATCGTTTTGTTCTGTTCCGGTCGACCCTTTTGTTTCATCTCAATAGGTTCTGGTGTATGGTATTTTTCTATATGAGACTGAAATAATTGTTCAATTTTATCAAATACAGTTTTTCTGTCCCAAATATTATAAGCAATTAAAGCAATAATTGCTGCAAGTATCGCAGAAAGCATTGTAAACATAAAGGTGCCCAACCTGCCAACATGATTTTCAATTAAGTCCAATCGCTTTTCTAAAGATTCAAAACGCTGATCTAAAGCTTCAAAACGCTGGTCTAAAGCTTCAAAACGCTGGTCTATAGATGCAAAACGCTGATCTAAAGCTTCAAAACGCTGGTCTACAGATGCAAAACGTTGGTTTATTTCTCTGATAAGAGAATTAAAACGTTCGTCAACAATATCAAAGCGTGCGTCAATAGCCTCAAAGCGCTGGTCAACAGCTTCAAAACGCCGGTCCACAGCTTCAAAGCGTTTGTCAATACTTTTTTCAAGCGATTCAAAACGTTGTTCAACCACCTGGAAACGAGTTCTCATTTCAACAACAATCGCTTTTTGAGCCTCTTCAAGTGCCTGGAAACGTACTTTTTGCCCTTCTTCAAGTTTTGCGATACGTTCAACAAGATTCAAATTGGTTTGATGGATTGACAATTCATCCGCAAATACAAATCCAGTTAAGTTGAACAAACAAATGACAAGTCCCGCAAAATATCGATGATACATTAGATTCTCCTCTGGTTTGAATTGAACATTGAAGTTATTTTACATATATAATGCGTGAAATCGGATCACATAAATCTATAATTAGGAATTTATTCGTTACGCTATTAATTCACAGAAGACCATCCACCATGCTCCAATCCATCAACCAACTTGTTAACAGCATCCATTATCGCCAGATTCAATACTTTATCAGTTAATGTGGCATCATAGGAAGCTGTGCCACCAAATCCAAGGACTTCGCGATTGGATAATTGATATTCTCCCGCTCCCTGAACAGCATAGACAATTTGCGATGATGACACATCCACTACGTTAATAGATACCTTGGTATAGGCAATTTGCTTTTTGCCATGCCCCAAGATACCAAATAATTGATGATCCCCAATTTCTTTTCGTCCAAATTCAGTGACCTCTCCAGTTACCACAAGGGATGCGCCCTTGATTTGTTGATGTTTTCCAGCATACCTGGATTCTCTTTCCAAATTTTCCATATTGCTTCGATCCACTGTGATAAATCGGTTGGTCTGAGTTAGATGTGTTTTAAGAATCAGTTTGGCCTGTGAGCCCAGGCGATCGGTGCTATCCGAAAAAATACCATTCATATAATTGGAACGATTGGCAAATTTTCCGATGGCTAGTGTTGATTTTGGTCCAGTATAGCTGGATTTGAATGTTTTGACAGATTCTGTTTGAACTGTCTGGTGACTTTCTGTTGCACATCCCATGCAAAGCAGCATAATTCCATAAACTGCCAGCATTGTTTTTATTGTCAGGATGTTGCCTTCTGATAACATTTTTTTGAATGGCTTCATGATTATTTCCTTTTGGTCTTCTTTGTTTTTAGATAATTAACACTTTGGATAAATATTATTTTGTTTGTAATCAATTTTTTTTTACTTTTCAATGAAAATTTGCTATTCATACAAATTAAACTGAATTTCATTCTTGACTCAATTCCATTAGAGTCCATTATAAAGGATTTATTTTGAAAGAGCCTATACAGCAATCCAAAGTTTCAGCTTTTATTAATCGCGATACAGAACTAAAATTCTTATTAAACTGGATTTCAAAACAACCTGAAAGCATTCTTTTTTTGTTTGGCCCCAAAAGTTCAGGAAAAACAACACTTCTTAACAAGTTCATTAATGAAAAAATCAATTATAATTATTATGATATAAAATATATTAATCTGAGAAAAATTTTTATTGCGAATTATAAAAATTTTTTACATACATTTTTTGAAATTGACAACTCAAACCCTAAAAAGGATATCAAGAAAAAAAGAGAGTACAATTTAAACGTTTTTAAGCTAACGACCGAGGTTTTAACTGCCCTTGAAAGAAATGAGGTTGATCCATTTGTTTTGATGGAAAATGAACTCGATCGCGTATCAAATAAGAAGAAAACGCCAATTATAATTATCGATGAATTACAAATACTAGATGGCATCTATATGAACGGCCAAAAAGAACTGATTAAAGAACTTTTTAATTTTTTTGTTTCAATGACCAAAGAATCTCATTTGTGCCATATAATGATTTCCAGTTCTGATGGATACTTTATTGACCGTATCTATAACGACAGTAAACTGACTAAAACAAGTGAGTTTTTAGAAATAGATTACTTACCCAAAAAGGATATTGAGTACTGGTTGTCCCATTTGAAGCAAGAATCTAAAATAGAAAATTTAGTACTTTCAAGAGATCAGATCAACATGATTTGGAATTATTTTGGCGGTAGCGTATGGGAAATTAACAGTTTTCTTTCTGTGCTGATGGATCATGCTGTAGAAAAAAAAGTAACCGATGAATTTATTCAGGAAGAAGCGAAAAAAAGAATCCAAACTTATAAAATACGATTTCAGGACTATATCGGTAAACATTACGATCATGACCTGTTTGTTGCAATTAATCGGATTCTATTACAATCGAGCCATTTTTATCAAAAAGATTTAATGAAAAATTTTGATCGAAAAAAGTTAAAAGAAGAGCTTGGAATACTGGTTCAAAATAATTTATTTTCATATAACCCCCTATCCGGTCAATATAAAACTCAAGGAAAAAGTATCTCGCTGGGGTTAAACAAATTTTGTTTAGAGTATCATTAAAATTTATACAAGTTGCTCTGAGGAAAATCCTGTAACAAGTATTTTCTCAGGCAGTTTTTTCAATAACTATCATAACGATGGAGTAAAAAATGATTTGGACATTAAAAAAGGTTGCCTTTCGCGCTTTTCACGTGACAATGAAAGTTGGCGCTATGGTCATGCCATTCCCGGTGCCAAAACTGATCACCGGTCCTGGAAGTGTCAAACGTCTGGCGGAACAGGTGAAATCAGATGGCTTGAGCAAAGTGCTGGTCGTCACTGATCGTGTACTGATGGACTTGAAATTGCCGGAAGGTTTACTGACATCTCTGGATGAAAAAGGGATTCAATACAAAGTTTTTGCTGATGTGCAACCCAATCCTACAATTAACAATATTGAGGATGGGCTTCAACATTACCGGCTGAACAAATGTGATGGAATCATTGCCATTGGCGGTGGCTCCCCCATTGATTGCGCAAAAGTCATTGGCGCACGTATTGCCAATCCCAAAAAAAAGATTCGCCAAATGCGCGGTACATTTAAACTGTGGCGACCGCTTCCACCATTTTATGCCATTCCAACAACAGCTGGTACAGGCTCGGAAACAACACTGGCTGCGGTAGTCACAGATTCAAATACCCATGAAAAATTTGCCATCTCATCATTACCGCTGGTTCCAAAGTATGCAGTACTCGACCCTGAATTAATGGTTGGCCTGCCACCCCATATCACTTCAACCACTGGTATGGATGCTTTGACACATGCTGTAGAGGCATACATTGGATGGAATGGTAACCGGTTTACAGACAAGAATGCCGAGGATGCCACCCGCCTAATTTTTGACAATCTGGAAAAAGTATACCAAGATGGTTCAGACATCGAAGCGCGAAACAAGATGGCTTTGGCCTCATTTTATGCAGGTACAGCATTTACAAGAGCTTATGTTGGTTATGTTCATGCAATTGCTCACAATATGGGGGGCATGTATGGCGTGCCCCATGGTTTGGCAAACGCCATTATCTTGCCATATATTCTGGATTATTCTCAAAAAGAAGCTGAAAGCAAACTGGCCAAACTGGCTGTTGCTGGTGGCATTGGCACAAGTGGGGAGCCGCAATCCCAATTGGCACAACGTTTTATTGATAAAGTTCGTGATATGAATAAAAATATGAACATTCCAACTGTGATCAAAGACTTGAAAGCATCTGACATTCCCTTAATTGCTGAACGTGCCTTGTTTGAAGCCCATCCAGAATATCCAGTGCCACGTTTGATGACACAGGAAGACTGTGAAAACTTGATTCAAAAACTATTGCCTTAAGTTGTTTTCATCAAAACGACCCAATCAATACCTAGCACAATGATGGCAGAATGAGATGTAGAGGCGTAGCAAGCAACGTCTCTACAAATCTCAACTTCGAATCAAAGGGGAACTGAACAAACAGGAGATCAACCATTGCGACCCCGAACTTTACTGACAATTTTCATTACAATACTAAACCTTTCAATAAATCCGACCTTTGCAGACACACAACAAAATGTTCTTTATCTTAATTCCTATCATCTCAATTATAAATGGTCTGATGACATATATCAGGGTATCCATAAGGTTTTCAACAACAGAAAAAATACTACTGTTTATACTGAATTCATGGATACCAAACGTATTTTTGACCATCTCACCTTTTATCGACTGGTTCGATATATTCAAGAAAAATATGCGCATATAGAATTTGACCTGGTCATTACCTCTGATGACACAGCCTTTAATTTTGTCAAAAAGTTTCGGAAAAAGCTGTTCCCTAAAATCCCCATCGTTTTTTGCGGGGTCAATTTTTTTGAACTCTCCGAACTGGAAGGGATAACCAATGTAACAGGCGTAAATGAGTCAGTGGATATCCAAGAAACCTTTGAGTTAATCTTTGATTTGCATCCATCAACCAATCTTGTTGTTTTTATTTGTGACAATACACCAACAGGCCTTAAAATTCAGGCCAGAATCAAAACCCTTCAAGTTCCCAAAAAAGTCAAAACCATGATGATTCACGATATTCGAATGGATGATCTACTCAATCACATTGCGCACCTGCCCAAAGGGGCCATTATCTATTTTACCACCTTTTTTCGAGATAAGGCTGACCAATATTTTGAATATGATCAAAGTATATCAATGGTTGCGAAACGTGCAAAAGTGCCTATATATGGCGCATGGGATTTTCATTTAGGACATGGCATTATTGGGGGAAAACTAACCTGTGCGGTTTATCAGGGAGAAGCTGCTGCTAACCTGGGTGTCCGCATTCTGGATGGCCAACCTGCCGAATCTATTCCCATCATCACTGAAAGTCCCAATCGATACATGTTTGATATGGATCAACTGAAACGATATCATATCCGCGTGACACAATTGCCTGAGAGTAGCAAAATTATCTATCCGACCTTTCGTCTGAATCGTATTTTTATTATTGCTGTTTTGGGTATAGGGCTGTTGTTATTTATTACGATCTTTTTGCTTTTTAATAATGTCAAGAGAAAAGTGGCTGAGAAAAAACTCAAAATGACACTGGATTACCTTGAGCAGCGAGTCATTGATCGCACAGAGGAAGTCACTTTGACCAATGAAAAACTCAATCAGGAACTTGAGGAACGAAAACGAACCGAGCGTGCGTTAGAACAAAGTCATCATTTTTTGGAAACACTGATTGACAGTTTACCAGTGGCTGTTTTCACCAAAGATGCCAATAATGGTAAATTTACCTTGTGGAATAAACAATGCGAGGTGTTATATGGCCTGACCGCTGATGCGGTTTTGGGTAAAAACGATGATCAATTTTTTCCGAAAGAACAGGCAGAGGCATCCAGAAAAAGCGATCTTGAAGCATTTAACAAAAAAACACGTATTGATATCCTGGAAGAAAAAATTAATACACGTGAACAGGGAATCAAGATTGTTCATACAATCAAGACGCCAATTTTTGATGAAAATCAACAACCACTGCAGATTTTGTGCATTTCGGATGATATTACCCAGCGGAAAAAAGCAGAAGAAGAAATTCGCAGACAGCAAGAATTTCTGCGTAATGTCATTGATACTGATCCCAATTTCATTTTTGTCAAGGATCGAGAAGATCGTTTTGTATTGGCCAATCAGGCCATGGCGGATCTGTGTGAGACATCTGTGGATTATATGGTGGGCAAAAATGTTAGTGCATTTAATCCCAATCAGGATGAGGTCAATCAGTATTTTGTTGACAACGAAACTGTCATGACCACGCTTCAGCCCAAATTTGTCCCTGAACAACCATTTACAACATCTAGCGGAAAAACGCATTACATTCAAATTATCAAAAAACCACTGGTTGGTGAAGATGGCATTGCGGATAAAGTTCTTTGTGTGGCAACTGATATCACCGATAGAAAACGCACAGAAAAAGAGCTGGAATCGGCCCGAATTGCTGCAGAATCTGCCAACCTGGCAAAAAGTGAATTTTTGGCCAATATGAGTCATGATTTGCGAACACCGCTTCATGGTATTCTGGGATTTACGCAAATCCTTCGACGCAATGAAGCACTCATGACTGAAATTGGCAGTGCCGTGGATACCATTCATCGAAGCGGTGAACATTTGTTGATGATGATTAACGATATTTTGGATTTATCAAAAATCGAAGCGCAAAAGTTAGATATTCGTGAATCAGAAATTTACATACCGGGATTTTTTCAGACAATTGTTGAGATCATTCGTGTTCGTGCATCACAACAAAAAATTGGATTTGTATTTCATCAAGGTAAAAATATACCGAATGGCATTTTGGGTGATGAAACGCGACTGCGACAAATATTGCTGAATTTATTGGGGAATGCAGTTAAGTTTACGCAAAGAGGAGAAGTCCGATTTTCTATTAAGCGTTCAGATGATACCATTCACTTTAAAATCGAAGATACGGGTATTGGTATCCCACAAGATAAAATCAAAGAAATCTTTTTGCCATTTCATCAGGTAGCCAACAGTATCATTCAAACTGAGGGCACCGGGCTTGGATTGGCCATTTGCAGCAAGCTGTTAAAAATGATGGACAGTGAACTCAATGTATCCAGTGAATTGGGTAAAGGCAGCTGTTTTGAATTTTACCTGCCGCTCAAAGAAACGAACATTTCATCGGATATTATCACGCCCAAAAGTCAGAAAATTATTGGATATGATGGACGCAATATAATAATTCTCGTGTGTGATGATCGAAAAACCAACCGAGATGTGCTTTCTCAGTTATTGACCGATATTGGCTTTGATGTTGTTGAGGCTGTGGATGGCCGAGATTGTTTAGAAAAAGCATTGGCGAGCCATCCGGATATTATTCTCATGGATTTGATGATGCCTGAAATGGATGGTTTTGAGGCAACCCGAGCCCTCAGAAATATGCCGGAAATAAAAGATATCACAGTTATTGCTGTTTCTGCCGGGGTTTTCAATCAAACGCGTCAGGATTGCCTGGCTGCTGGATGTAATGATTTTATTCCAAAACCGGTTATTACCGATGAATTATTTGAAAAAATCAGTAAACATCTTTCTCTGAGATGGCAGTATGCCAGGGATCAAAGTCATCATAATGGCGAAAATTTAAACAAGGCAATGCTGCCGCCACCAAAACCGATCCTAAAACAATATCAACAGTTAGTGATGGCTGGACGAATTACTGAAATTCAACGACAGCTTGAAGTATTAGCCAATGAGGATCAAAAGTATATCCCTTTTGCAGAGCATATCAAAAAACTGGCATATGAGTTTCGGAATGATGATATTCAAACTTTTTTGGATCAATTTCAATAGTATGAAAACTTATGAAGGGAGATATCAATGAAAAATGATATTATGGAAAAGGCAAGATCTCTATTGACCTGCCCTTACTGCCTTGAAACATCCCCTGGAGAACTGAGCTGGGAGAGTCCATTTCGTGATCTTTTGGTATGTGATGGTTGTCATCGAGAATTTCCCATTGTTGATGGCATCATAGATTTCATACCAGACGTTAATTCATCTAAAGGATTTGCCCAAAGATTTCTCGAACATCAGCCCATTGCTACTGCATATGAAAAGCATTTTAGGCCCGCTTTTACCCGATTGGGATCATCAATGACCTACTCAGAGGAAATTAAATGGCTTCAGGAAGTCCCAATGGCAGTTACTCCAAAATATGCATTGGATGTTGGCTGTGGTACTGGAAAGTATACGCGTTTACTGGATGAAATATATCATCCGGATATCATTTTTGGCGCAGATATTTCACTTCCTCTTTTAGAAGCTGCCAATGCAAACAAATCGCCCAATATGGTATATATCCGATGTGATGTCAATTGCTTACCCTTTAAGCCTCAGGTTTTAAGTCGAGTCAATTGCTTTGGTGCATTGCAACTGTTTCCAGATATACACAAATCTTTATCTGAAATGCGGCGCGTCTTGGCTTTATCCGGATGTTTCACTTGCATGACCTCACGAAACATACAAGGTTGGCATGCATGGATTCAGAGCTTTTTTTCTTCTTTATTTTCTTTTCATTTTTTTGAGGATGCCCAACTGGAAAAACTTCTTGCTGAAGCGGGTTATATTAATGTTCACTTATTTGAACGTGCCATGGTCATATTATTTTTTGGCTATGCCGGATAACAGGAGGTTGCTATGTTAACTGCTAAACAAATGATCATCAGTATCATTTTTTTATGCATGGCAATTTCGTCACATGCAGCAGATGGCTATATATCCGGAAAAGTGTATTGGGATGAAAATTCGGATACGCCAATTCCTGGAATATTTGTTATCTGTTATGATTATGATTCAGGGATATACGAAAATATGGATATGACTCAAGCTGATGGATCGTATAAAATGTCAGTTTCACCGGGGAACTACAAAGTTTTTGCACAGTCTGAAAACGAAAGTCCATATATTTCTGAATTTTATGGCAATACATTTGATGGCTATTATGCCAAAAGAGTTAATGTTTTAGCAGATGAACATATTAATAATATCAACTTTGGACTGACAAAGGGGGGAATAATTCATGGTCGTGTTTTTGATATCAATAAAAACCCCCTTGTGCATTTGAGGATTGAGGCATATGATCTAAATGGTGAACTAAGGGGGTACGAAGAATCTCTCGAAAATGGTCATTATTATCTTCATGTTCCTGAAGGTGAATATCGACTCATGGCAAATCCGATAAATCGAAATTATGTTGCTGTTTTCTATAATCATACATTTCATTTTCATGAAGCAAGAATATTTGCGGTGAAAACAGGGATAGGGTATGAATACTATGATTTCTATTTGCTCGAAGGGATTCAGGTTCAGGGTCTCATTACGCAACAGGGGAGCAATGAACCGGTTTCTGACGCGACTATCTGGGCACTGGGTTCTTTTCAACACTCAGCATCGTCTCTTGAGGATGGTTGGTATTCATTTATAATTCCGCCGGATGACTATCAATTTCAAGTAGAAAAACCAGGGTATGTGAACTATATTTCAGAGATAATCACTGTAGAACAGAATATGCGAATGAATTTTACGCTGCAAAAGAAAGTCGTTCCAGTTTATTCGTTTTCAGATTGTATTCAGTTGCTGCAATGTTTGAGTGGACTCCCAGGACTATCCTTATCCAATATGGACTTAAATAAGGATGGGCAGCTTGACATCACCGATGCTATTTCGATTTTGGTATTTTTAAGTCATTAATTTTATCAACTTGCCACAAAGGAGACATGGATACATGATTCTTCTCAATATCTTATTATTAGTCGGCGGATATGCCAGCGTTCGATTGATTGAAAATCGAAAATCTTCAAAAGAATTAAAAACAAAACAAGTAGAAGTTACAGTTGAAAAATCTTTTGAAAACCCCTCTGAAGCTGAATCCAAGCAGCTTAAAAAAGACCTGGCGCTTCACACCCATCACAGTAAAACCGCTGCGGTAGCCACTGGTTTTGCTTTAGCCGGTTTTGTTACACCCGTTGCAATCCCTATCAGTTTGGGTTTCGCAATTTACAGTTCCTTGCCTATTCTGAGACGAGCAGAAGATGCAGTGCTTAAACAGCGGAAAGCTAATAATGATGTACGTAATGCGATTCTTAGTGTTGCATGCTTAGGTTTGGGAGGATATTTTGCCTGTTCATTACAAGTTTTTATTTACCATACCAGTTACAATACCGTGATTCGTCGTAAAGACCTTTCTCGTCGGAAAATAAGCAATATATCCCAAGTTTCTGAAACAGTATGGATAAAAAAAGAAAGTGCCATTGAAACAGAAGTATCGCTGGATGCTGTTCAAGCTGGAGAAATTATAGTCGTCCGAGCCGGTGAGGTGATTTCGGTGGATGGATACATCGTCAGCGGTTCAGCGATAATTGATCAACACACTCTCACTGGCGAGTCTATGCTATCAGAAAAAAGTATTGGCGATGAAGTATTTGCATCAACCTTGGTGATCAGCGGCCGGATTGAAATAGAAGTGTTCAAAACAGGCAGTGAAACCTCAGTGGCCAGGCTTGTTGATATTCTCCAGAAATCAGCTGATTATAAAAGTCAGCTCCAATTGAAAGGTGAGCAAATCGCCAATGACACAGTTTTGCCAATTATGACTGTCAGTGTACTTTCTATGCCGATGTTGGGTTTATCTTCCGCAGTGTCCATTCTTTATAGCGCACCATTGAACTCTCTTGAGATTACTTGTTCATTGCTCACTGCGAACCATCTATCCAGCATGGTGGATCAAAATATTGTCATTAAAGATGGCCGCTCGTTGGAAGCACTCACAAAAGTAGATACTGTGTTATTTGATAAAACCGGCACACTGACCAGCAGTGACTTGAGTATTGCTAAAATACATTGCTTGGGAACCTTAAGTGAAAATGAGTTGTTAAGTTTTGCAGCAGCAATTGAGGACAGACAAAATCATCCCATTGCACAGGCAATTTTAAGGGAAGCGGATAATCGAAATTTGTCTCTACCTGAAGCGGATGAACATGAGTATCACCCCGGCAGAGGC
>Ga0272440_1003175_pt1 | contig 12381 bp, 8 predicted proteins | sample SSMMMBAug17_FD_192440 | JGI IMG/M metagenome (GOLD analysis project Ga0272440, IMG submission 192440) | Marine sediment archaeal communities from Little Sippewissett salt marsh, Falmouth, MA, United States - SSM-MMB-Aug17 | ecosystem: Environmental > Aquatic > Marine > Wetlands > Sediment ... | reverse complement strand
ATCATCTAAAAAGGCTCGTCTGTATGTTTTAGGAATCATTACAATAGGATGATCATGACTGGGACAAGAAATATCAATACTTCCTTCATGCATTTCAGGTTCTTCAGAAATATCACAAAAATTTGGATCCTCTTTTGATAAAACCTGAATAAATTTTTGAAGCATTGGGTTTGGTTTATTAACTCGTCTTCCACCTAATAATTTCTGATCAAGGCGCCATACAGTTTCATATCTTAATCCTTCTTCTTTTGATGTATACTCTTCAAATTTTAATAGTAAATTATTCAGAAAAGTACTTTTACCACTTCCTGGTGGGCCTTCAAAAACATAAATTTTATTTTGTTGGGCGCTTCGTTTAAAGGATTCACAAAGGGCAATCAGTCTGTTTGCAAACAATCTATCAGCAAAAAAAGGATGATCTGATTTTTCTACAAATAGTCTGTTGCAATCATAAGATATATATCCAATAGATTCCGGGTCATCAGGATACTCATTATTTCCCTCACCAACATAATACTTAACCATATCATGAAAGACTTGAAAAACATTTCGAAAAATCTGTGTTGGATTTTTTACCATCAGGTTTAACATTTTTTCAAATGATATTAATGAAGACTGTTCTGTATCACTAACTTTTCTATATAAATTTGCAGTTGCGTTTTGTATTTCTTTCATGAGATTGTCCTTTTTTCTTTGAAGAAGTTAATCAAATACGATGCTTTAATTGAGCTATTTCCAATAAGACATCCTCCAAGTTTGGCTCAATACTTTCTTTAACATCTTTAACTATATGCTTATGATGAGGAAATGTACTTAAATGCTTATGGTGAGGAGCATTATCATAACGAAAAATTTGATCTTTATTTTTATCCATGTAATGATATCTGTATTTTATCTTTGAATGCTTTTCTATATTCTTAACCTCTGCAAATTCTAATTGATGATAATCTTCAAAAGTAATTGTGCCACTGATAAGTCCTTGTTTTGAATTGTAAATTTTTTTAGTTAATTTATAAGTTTTAATATTTTGAAAAAGTTGTATTTTCTGTTCAACATTATAAAAATACTGTTCTATCATAAAAATTCCTTAAGCTGTAGTTTATTCTCGCAGTACATTTCATAAAGTCCAGCCCAAATTATATAGTCTTTATTATCATGTCTTTCTCCATTTTCAAATTCATCGTAAAACTTCTTCGTTGATATTTGATAATTTTTTTCAAATTGTTTTAGATCAAGACGAATATTCATGATTCCTCTTTTTAATTCAGCAATATGATAGTTAAGAAAATTTTGAGCAAATATTTCTTGATCTTGATGATATGACATAACTTTTTTAAGCTGTTTCTCAGTTTGTGGATGTATATCTAATTGTAAATTAATCATAATATGACCTTCTATTTAAATATTACTTTTAAAGTATTTTTTTAGTTAATTTACGATCAAACATTGTATAAACAACCCTTTGCCATTTAATATCAGGTTTTTCAGGTTCATCAATTTGAGAGCCAAAGTAATACTGAAAATTTTTAGGAGTTTTTGCTTTAGGGATAATCAGAGCTTCACTTGTTTCAAGTTGAACAGGACCTCCCCAAAGATATGAAATACCCATCATAGTATTAAAAATATATTCATTAACAAGAGGTTTTTCTTCAAATTGATGAACCAAATATAATGTATTACCTTTATTTTTTTCAGGATCAACTTCAATATATGGTGGGTGATATAAAGATTGTAAAATCATATTTCGATAAGCATGTGCATCTTTGGATTTAACATAGTATTCCCAAACCATTTTTTGATGATTCATACGTTTTCCAGCAACAAATAATTTGTGTTTATTTACAAAATCCTGATCAATGTACAGGTTAATGAACATAAAATCACATAAATTTTTTCGAACATCAAAAATTTTTTCTTTTCCTTTTTTAGTGTTTTGATCGTAATCTTTACGTTCTATAACATTTTTAATACGTTCAAAATCATACAGGTCTTTCCCTTTATTTGCTTTTTCTTCTAAATCGTAAAACATACGCATTCCCAAAGCATAAGGGTTTAGTCCAACGCGTGGTAAAGATGTAACTGCAGCATTTACGCGAGCAAAGTCAACTTCGTGTCCCTTAATACGATCATCTTTTAAAAAAAGGATTTCATGCCAGTAGCTGGCCCATCCTTCGTTCATAATTTTAGTTCGAATTTGGGGTTGGAAGAACAAAGCAGTTTTTCTAACTACTTCAATGATTGATTTCATCCATTTGTTTTTTTCTTGATTCAAAAATGGTGAATTTTCAATAATATAACGAACAACATCAGTAATACGTTGGGTCTTTTTTTCAATACTTTTTTTGAATAAAGCATCAAATTCAGGATATTTAGTTTCAATTTCAGCAAAAAAAACATTTTCTGCATGATCTTTATTTTCTTTTAAACATTTATTATAACGTTCAATTTCTTTAATATAGTCATTAACCTTTATAGACTTAGTTTCCTGTAAAAAAACATCAAAATAATAGTTTAAACGTTTTGATAGATCCCTACAGTCAAGGTTATCAAGGTTTGAGAGTTCTCTATGATAACCAACTAAATTATCTATACCTCTTGAAAATTCAATAACATAGTCTACGTATCTGCCATGGTCTGAACGAAGTCTTGAAATTAAACGTTTATCAGAAAGTGCTTCACCAGTAAAATCGTAGTCCCAGGTATGTTTGAAAAATATATTGTTTTGAAAAAAATCTATATGGCCAATGACATGATAAAAAATCATCACATTTAGCCAGTCTGGATTATTATCATTATAAAAGGAAATAGCAGGTCTGGTATTTATAACAGTTTCATAAGGATTTGCAGGATAAAGTTCATACTTCCCCTTTTCTTTGAGAACTTCAACGTCATGGACCCAATAGTCATAAAGTGTTGGAATCATATTTTTAGGGCTTAATTCTATGAGATCACGATTAGAAACAATGTATTCTAAAGATTCATCCTGGAAAGTCAATCCTTCATCCCTTGCTCTTTCCTTACAGCCTTCCATGATTTTTTTTGTTTTTTGATCAATCAGTTCCATAAATTATCTTTCTCATGAAATAAGGTTTCTGATACTTTCAATCAGACGAGTTTCATTAGCATCGTCTGAAACAACGTCCAAACGTATAAGTTCAGGAAAATCGGCTAATAAACCAGATTTTTCAAGATATTCCTGAACTTCGCTTGATCCGCGCTGGTAACCAGACTTTCTTTCAGCAATAGTAATTCCTACCCGGCTGCTATAGCTTATCATTTTCAACAACTCTGGCACAGCTTCTTTTCCTTCAGTATCCCAGTCATCACCATCTGTGCCATGAAAAACATAAATATTATAGTCTGATTTTAAATTTTCGTTTTCAACAATCTCGTTTACAAGCTTATAGGCAGATGCAACACGTGTCCCACCAGCAACTTTTGAATTATAATATGTATAAAAGTCATCAACTTCTGTTGCTTCAGTGTCATGCAAAATAAAACGAGTTTCAACCTGTCTTGCATATTGGTAAAGAATCCAGCTATAAATCAGCACATGTTGAGATACAACAACTTCTGTGGGGTTTCCAGTCATAGATCCAGAATAATCTCTAAGAAAAAAAACCATAGCTTGAGATTCAAAATCTTTTTCACGAGATAATATTCTGTAAATACGATCTGATGGAGATATTAAAAAGCGAGATGGATCTATATCATCTGGATCAGGTAGATTTCCAAGGTGAATATTAGTTTCAACTATTTTTTTAAGAGTAGCTTTTTTATCAAGAATTTGACCATATCCTCTATTTCTGTCGGTCATATCGTAAGTATATTTTGTTAAAGATCGCTTTTTTCCTTTATCTTTAAGGTTGGGTAGTTCAAATTGTTCTGTAAGAATTTTTCCAAGGTCATATGCACTTGATTCAACTTCATGAGGCCCACCTTCTCCTTCACCAGGACCTGCTCCAGATCCATCAGGACTATGCATTGGTTGTTCACCAATAACATCGCCTTCCTCGCCTTCACCAGAACCACCAGAAGCATCCTCTTCTTCTTTTGATTGAAAGGAAGGATCATGAATAAATTTTTCTTCTACAGTTGTTGGAACAACTACAACCTTATCTTTGCCACCTTTTCCAGGTTTAACAAGTCTACCTACGCGAATTTTTCTTGGAAAACCATCAGATTCTCTTTTTCTGTCTTGTTCAAGAAGTTCATCTAATGATTTGAGATAGTTTTGATAAGCAACATATGGTCTTGTATGGTTTTGTAACACTAAAAGATCGCTATAAGAATACAAGTGATCAGGAAGGATTGGCTTATTTAATTCGTGCAACTCTGGCACACTGTGTTTTTGATCGTCATTTAACTCCAAAAGAATTTTTTCTTCTTGTTCTTTTGTAATCCCATTTTTTTTAAGAGATTCAAAGTAAGCAAATTTTTTTTTATGATCAGCATCCACCGAATTCTCCATGTTTCCCCCTTTTTTTGAATATATAAAAATGAAATGTAATTAATTTATTATGAATATTTATTACATTTCATCTTCCTGAGTGCAAAAATATTCAATTGTTTTTTGGGCACATGTTTTACAATAATTTAATTTGTTTAGCATGGTGTCAATCATGCGATCATATAATTTTTGATTTTCATCATTGGTTCGGTTTGCCAGAGCACCAATCAAACTTCCAGCTCCAGCAATATCAGATTTTAAACGAACATCAGTAACAGCTTTTACAAGTTCAAGGTTATCCATAAAATCATATTCAGGTTCTACAGACATTTTCTGGCCATATATTTTGCGAATGGTTGTTCTAAATGATTCTCTTTGTTCCTGAGTCTTAAGTCCCAATCTTTCTTCAACACTTTTAATATATCTTTCATCAATTTTTAAGGCTTTAAGCTCACCAGATTGAGGATCTTTATATTTCCACATTTTGTCAGGGCCAAGGTTTTCAGCATCAATACCAATAATCATATTAACATAGTTCATGACATCTTTACGAATTGCAAGGGGTTCATCCATATAAGCATTGAACATTTCGGTCATAATACGTTCTCTGTATAGACCTTTAGCAGTTTTTAAATCTTCAAGATATTTTGTACGATCGTTAGCATCAGAAACATAATCAAGGATAACACGTTCCATAGATCGAAAGACATCATTTGCAAACATGCATTGTCCTTCATTTGTCTCTGAACTTTCAACCAGAAGTTGAATAGCACGCCCTAAATTTCTCTGGCCCAGACCTTTTTGACCAAAACGTTTTGTAATATCAGCTTCTTGATTAAGTGTATCAATAACTTCAGCAAGGGTTTTGATACTTTTTTCACCAGCAACTTCTCCAGCAGCAAGTTTCATTGTTTCAATCGGTGTCAATTTTTCGGAGCGTGCAAGGCGTGTAAGGACAACTGCAACAGATGCTGCATAATTTAGATTTGGGTCTTGATGGAGGTATTCGTTTGTAAATGTTGTTTTAGTTTCTGATCCAATAGCATAGCCAGTAAGTTTTTTCTGAAGTTTATAATTTGTATTATGAGAAATATAGCTTATACGACATCTATCAACAATTGGAGCTTCTTCTTTTTCAGATAAAAATCTATTAAACTCAGAATTATTACTTGTTGCAATAATAAGTGTATCAATTGGCCATTTATATCCATCAATTTCTATACTTCTATTTTGAATAACACCTAAATAGACCTGAACAAGGTCCTTTTTATTTTTATAAATTTCATCACTAAAATGAATTCCACCACCTGCAACACGAGCTAAAGCACCACGTCTAAGGTCAAAACGATAAGGATTATTTGTGTCAGTAATATGTAAAAGTCGTTGGATAGATTCTTCACCTAAAAGATCTACTGCTGACGAGGTTATTTTATCTTTAGCGGGATATTTTCCAGTAATAGTACCTAAACTTTCAGAAAGGGGAACAGGAAAAACTTCAATAAACTTAAGCATGGATTCAATGTTTCCACCAGTATGTTGTCTGATATTATTCCAGATATAGCTTGAACATGCACCTAAAGGCCTATAGTTTTCAAATATTTTATCAAAATTTTCTGATGTAAAGCCATCCAAATTTAAAAGATAATCTCGAGATTCGTCTGGATCTTCAAATAAATTCATTGCCAGGATCATTGGATCTTCATAGGTTTGAGATTCTATTGTTTTTATTTTTCCATACTCTCCAAGCTTATCAATATTTACAAACTTAAAACTATAACGTCGATTCTTATCTTTTGACAAAAATTTTCTATATTGAGTACATAAGAATTCAACAAAAAAAGTTTTACCATTTCCAGGTTCACCAACTAAAACATAAGCCATTTCTTTTGATGAACCGCCTTCAGCAGCATCTTTAACATAGGAGACAAAGCTATTTATTTCTTCATACAAACCCACGACTTGTTTTTTGGTTTGACGAAAAATGTCAAAATCATAAGTAGTTTTACCATTCACAGTAATTTTACTAATATCAGACTCTAAAATCATGCGTGCTACAGACTGAAAAGCGTTTTCAAAGCTTCTCTGTCCCTGAGCGACAGCCATGATATGATCAGTTAATGTATATGGGCTATTCATATTGCTTTTCCTCCATGGTTTGATGCTTATTTTTGTTTGATGTGATTAAAAATTTTTATTATATTTTATGTATCGACTAATGTAGAAAATATATTTATTCTTAAAGATTTTGTTTAAATTTTTAATATTTATTTTTTAAATATTGTAAAAAATAACAAAATGATAAAATAAGTCAAGTTGTTTGATTTTAAAGAATATATTTAAATTGATTATCCATCTGATATGCCAGTAAAAATGTTTGGTTATTCCTACCTTTTTTAAGTTACTTTTCGAAAATCACCTAAAGAATTAAATATTCAATTGTCTCAGCTATTCCGATATGCTTTTGTTCACACAATTTTTTTGCATGAGAACTAAAACCACCAACTGATAAAAAAGCAGGTAATATTTTTTTATCTTTATGTAGTTTGGAATATACTTCTATTTTTTCCAAAAAATCTCTAATCATTTGAACCCCAACTTTTTTATTCCACCTTTTAACTTCAACTAAAACAACTCTGTTACATTCAGATTCTGCTTTAATATCAATTTCCATTTCCTTCCCATCTGATCGCTGAAATTTTATCCGCAAGCTGACATCTATAATATTTAATGTTTTTTTATCTTTCACGTTTTTAAAATAAACAGATAATGGAAATTTCTTACGTGTGCGCATATCTGTAGCTAATTGATATTCTGCAAATTTACCAATTAAATTGCTCAATCTTCCCTTAAGAGATGATTTTTCTTTTGTCAGTTTTTCAACCTGTTTTTGGAAATCTGTTTTTAAATCAGGGCTATAATATCTAATTTCTTTCTCAAAACGATTTCTTAGAACCAGATACAAGGTTCCATCAGTTAAACCTTTATAGTCAATATCTGAACCACCATCTTCAATAAGGTCAGCATCAAGCATTTGTTCCAAACGAACATGGATTTTTTTTGTAGAAAGATCAATATTCAGTTCATTTTTTAAGTCATTGGGTGTCCATGTTCGATCATTGTGTTTGCATAGATGAAGTAAAATATCCTTGGCATATTCATCATTTATCTTTTTTACTGTTTTATTGATATATTCTGCCCATGTTCCTGACATTCTTGAATGTCTGCCTGTTAATTCATTATGAACAGTATCAATAACACCTTTTGAAGTAAGCAATGCATTTTCTTTACAATTCTTAATAACACAATAAATAAAAAAAGGATCTGCCATACAGAGTTCATTAATCTGGTCAGCAGTTTGATTGGTTATGGGCTGGTTATAATTATCAGCATATTTATAGACAGCTTGTAAACCAGCTTCCTTTGTTAGATATGGTGAAATAAAAAACTTATCAAGGCGTCCAGCCTCTAAGTATTCTTCCATGATTTTCAATATCCAACTGACATATGACCCACTGACAAGCATTGGTGCTATTTTTGATTCTACTAACCAGTGAAAACTTCCAGGTAGTGATTTAGCAAGATTTGTACATGCAGAATCATGATAAATATGATTATTAAAGTATTGAAATTCATCAATGATAACTAATATTCTCTGATTATAAAAAGATGAGAATCTATGAGGAGCAGAGCAAGCAATATCCCAAATTGCACCAGATGCACCATTTTCAATATGTTTTTCTATGGTATCTAAATCTTGTAGCATAACCTGTATATCTTTAGAAACAGCATATTCCTTTATTTTTTCAAAAGACAAGAGGTTATCAACTATATTCAAATCTCTTTCAAAAAACGATATATAATGTGTTGCAAAAGTTTGATAATAGTTAAGGGCAAACTGTTGTATCCAGATATCCTGGTCACTCATTCTGATAAAAAAAGGAATAATTCCAGGTTCATTATTAGACCAAACCATATTAAAAACACGTTCTAAAATTGCTGTTTTTCCACTTTTTCGTCTTGCTAAAAGAACTGTAGACATTGAAAGACGTTTTGGGATAAATTTCAGCCATTTATTGATTCGTTTAAATTCTTCATGACGACCAACAAATAAATCTGGATTTCCTATTGTTTCTGTTAAGGGGTATTGCATTTATTCTTATTTTTCAGTTTCAATAATTATGCTTAAATGTAATTTTTAATTATTTACAAATTATTATCATATGTATAACTTAAAATCAAAGTAACGTGGATAATTTTTCACATATACTGATAATTGATTAAAATTTAGTCATGGCTTTATACCTCATACTCCACATTTCCTGCTTTCCAGACCTTTAGAACCCCATTGACATTACACAAATCTTCCAAAGGATTGCCCTCGACCTGGATGAGGTCAGCCAGCTTACCCTGTTCTATTGAGCCCAAATCATGTTCAAGTCCCAATACGATAGCATTTTTTATGGTTGCACATTTTAGAATTTCGTAATTAGGCATGCTCGCCTCGGCCATCAATTCCATTTCCAGCCAGGGTAAGGCAAACAGGCAAATATCAGTACCGCCAGCATCGGTACCAAATCCGATATTTGCACCAGATTCATAGAGACGACGCAGGTTGCCTATCATGGTGTCAAAACCTCGACGTAAATAGTTATAATCAACCAGGGTATGGGATTGTTTTCCATCCATGATCTGTTCGATTATTCCCAGAGTATGTTTATTGGCTAAGGGTATCAGGGAATCATTCCTGGTGTTGATAAAATCAAGAAGTTTCGGGAGCATTTTCTCAAGGTAAAAGCCTGGAGCGATCAAGGTTGGTACTATGGTAATCGTGCTCCCAGCTAAGGAATTTACATCTTCATTTGAAAGATCTTCAAGAGGCAGATGTTCAATGGTGTCAACCTTTAGCGATATTCCTTTGCGGATTCCATCAGTGGAAAGTGAGTGAAGGGCTGTTTTCTTTTTCCTGATATGCGCTGTCTGAATAATTTCAGCTAAAATATCTTCAGAAAGGGTTGCAAGCTCTGAATGTCCAAAAAGATATGACTCTTCCTGATATACAGTTTTTATCCATGATGCGCCTTTGTCAGCCAGAACGTTAACAATTTTTTGAGCCTGAGCACTGTCAGTTATCCTTTCTGCAAATTGCCCTCCCATGATCATGCGTTGTAAGTAGTTGAGAGGCGGCACCATGTCTGGGTAACCTTTGGGACACGAAATCATTGAAAGGGATGGCACAATTCGCGGACCGCTGATAAGCCCAAGATCAATCATGCGCATTAAATGAACAATACCAGGAGGAGACCCCAAATCACGAATGGTTGTCACCCCAGCGCGTATACAGTTATGCAGATTTTTTCTGATTTGCCCCTGAACTTCCATAATATATGAAAGTTTAACCGCATCCTGTGGATTGATAAAAGGATTAGTACAATGTACATGCAGATCAATCAAACCGGGCATGAGATAGGTATCTAATAAATCAAAGCAGGCATGCCCCTGTTGCTTAAGTCTATTAAGTTCCGAGGCGTCCAGAATCGCCTGAATTCTTTTGCCTTCAATGATCACGATTTTGTTCTTTTTAATAAGTTCCCCATCCTTGAGGGACATATCAATCAAATTCAGATTGTGTAATACCGATATTGTTTGTTTCATGATTGCTTACTCCTAAAAAAAAATTAGACATCAAAATGATTTGGGAATTCAGCTCATAGCGTCAGGCTAAGATAACTTTTAATAAAAATAATAGATAAACCAGTAAAAATTGTTCATCCTTTTTTTTAGAATCAGAATTTACAGAATTTTAAGAATTTTCAGAATTAAAAGAATTAAGAAAAATAGTGTATAAGTATAATAAAAAAACTCAATCACTAATAGTTTAAATAACGTATAAGTGTATATATTTTTTGTTTTATATACACACTTTATTTCTTAATTCTGAAAATTCTTATAATTCTGAAAATTCTGATTCTAAAAAAGGATGAACAATTTTATTAATAATTAAATTATTTCTCTTAGCCTGACGGCTATGGAATTCAGCTGGAGATAAGATATATCAAGTTTATAGAATTTGAAAGGGTATAATAAATTTTTTTCTGTTTCCCACTTGTTTTACTGATGAATGTTATTTGCTATGCTGGAAAGCATTCCTGCTGTATGTGTTGATTAATTATGATTAATTAAATAGTGTCAAATATTTTTGTCAAAATAATATGACAAAATAAAATGCTTATTAAGATATTAATATATTTTTGCTTATATATAATAAACAAATAATTTTGAGTTTTAATAATAAAAATTAAATTGACAATAATAATTGTTTTTGTATATATATTATTAAGGAGGTTAAAATTATGGCTGTAAAAAAATTAAATGATAAAAAAGATGAACAAACCGCTATTTTAAGGGTTACCATTCCAAAAGATTTATTAAAAAAAATCAGGGAAACAAAAAAACTATGTAAACAACATAATCTTAGTTTTGATATCAAGCCAGATGTGAAATTGGCTATTGAAAATGCAATAAAAGAGGCAGAAGATGCAATGAAGAATGGTTTATGAACAATAGAATAATGTGTATACATAAAAAAAGAATCACTTAGGAGATATTCTTGTCCAATGAGTGAACAATTAACAGTGTATAAAACAATAACTAATTATTGTGCAGAAATACTCACAAAATTGAGCAATATAATTAATTCTGAGGGAGTCTACAACAAATTAACAAGCATTACTATTGATGCATGGATTGCAATTGCAGCATTATTGTTTGCTATATACCAGTTCAGAAAAAATTCAAAACTTCAAAAAGAAAATATTGAAATCCAGAAAAAATTGCACAAATCCCCACAACAGGAATACTCTCATGAAAAACAAAAGAATTCGCTTCACCAGGCAGATGATATACAACAACAAACAAAAGTTAATAAAACTGCACAACAAAGTTATCTTGAGCATGTTACCACAAAATTTCAATTCATTGATTTTTCAGGCTTAAATGCAATACTTCAAAAGCCCATTAAATTGGAACGTATTTATGTTAAATTGCGTGCTAAACCAGACTACAAACTCAAGGATTATATAAGTATAAAGGATTTTGATCAATTATCCGAGGAATTGCAAAACAAAGATAATAATGAGCAGGATATAGATTTTCTTTCTGTTTTTAACAACCAAAGGCAGGTCCAACAAAAAAAGCAAGAAGCACTTAAAATTGTTATTCTGGGGCATCCTGGAAGTGGAAAAACAACTCTTATGAAATGGATTGCGCTGCGTTGTTCAACAAAACAGGAACCTTTTGTAAAGCTTGTACCTGTCTTTATTTCATTAAAGGATTTTGGTGCTGATCCTGAAAATACTTTCAAAAAATTCAATCTTTTGGATTATTGCACAAATATGATCCACAACCAAAATCTTGATGCCAGCTTTTTAAAGGAGATGTTTAATAACAGCAGGCTAATCTTTTTATTGGATGGTCTTGATGAAGTTGCCATTGACAAAACAAGACGAGATGTCATTTCATGGATTCAGGATCAGCATATCAGAAAAAATATTTTGATTGTAACATCCAGATTTTCAGGTTTACAGGAATCTAAGGGCTTACAATTTCATACATCCATTCCAGCTTTTGCCATTCAGGATTTTGATATTGGCGATATTGAGCAATTTTTGGAAAACTGGTATGAAACCATTGAAATTGCTGTGGGTGGTGAAAGAAGCCAGGAAGATGCCCTGATTCTGGCAAAAGAAAATGCAAAAAAATTAATAGATATCATAAAAAATAAAAGCTACGAAAATCTGAAAACACTGGCTGTAAATCCTTTACTCTTAACAATCATCGCCATTGTTCACAGAACAAGAGCAGTATTACCCAAAGAGCGCTATAAATTATATGAGGAATCCATCCGGGTTATGATTGAATTATGGAATGTTGCT
>Ga0272440_1003173_pt1 | contig 12398 bp, 9 predicted proteins | sample SSMMMBAug17_FD_192440 | JGI IMG/M metagenome (GOLD analysis project Ga0272440, IMG submission 192440) | Marine sediment archaeal communities from Little Sippewissett salt marsh, Falmouth, MA, United States - SSM-MMB-Aug17 | ecosystem: Environmental > Aquatic > Marine > Wetlands > Sediment ... | reverse complement strand
GTCAGGAACCAAATTCCTCATGTAAAAAAAGTGATTTATGAGGATTCAAGAGGGATGCGGTCATATAAGTCAGATAATTGGTTTATGCATATTGATGATTTGTATGAACTGGGCGAAACATCTCACAAAAAAGATCCTTCCTTGTTTGACAAATTAATCGACACTGGCAAACCCGACGATGTCTGCCATTTATGCCTGACTTCAGGAACAACCGGACTTCCAAAAGGCACGATGATGACGCACAGAAATTATGTGAATATGGGCGTTCAGATCACTCATGTCGATCCATTGGCTGAAACTGATGAATATGTTTCTTTTCTCCCATTTGCCTGGATTGGCGAACAAATGAATTCTTTTGGCGTGGCAATGGCAACTGGAATCACAATTAATTTTCCTGAATCTGTTGAAACCGCAATGGAAGACTTAAAAGAAATTGGCCCGCATTTTATGTTTGGAGCGCCGAGAATATACGAAAATATTCGGTCTCAAATATGGCTTAAAATTGATGAATCCTACTGGCTTAATCGATTATTGTATCGTTTTTTCTCACGTGTGGGCAATCGTGCGGCTGCTTATAAAATGTCGGGTGAGAAAATGCCTTTGTTTCTAAAAATGGGTAATTGGATGGGTAAAACAATAATGTTTCGGCCATTAATAAATCAAATGGGGCTTTTGAGACTCCGACGTGCATACACCGGAGGGGCAGCTCTCGGACCGGAGCTTTTTACTTTTTATCAGGCCCTGGGCGTCAATTTAAAACAGATTTATGGCCAAACAGAGATTACTGGAATTGCTTATATGCATCGTGATGGTGACATCCGCCCGGACACTGTTGGTAAACCCTTACCGGGTACAGAATGCAAAATATCCGAAGAAGGGGAGATTTTATCTCGCTCGCCATCGGTATCTCCCGGGTATTACAAATTGCCAGATGAAACCAGCAAACTCATCAAGGATGGATGGCTTCATTCTGGTGATGCTGGTTACATTAATGATAGCGGACATCTGGTGATCATTGACCGCATGTCAGATGTCATGCAGACACGACGCAATGAAATGTTCAGTCCCATGTTTCTTGAAAATAAGCTGAAATTCAGCCCATATATCAAAGAAGCGGTCATATTTGGACATCAACAGAATTTTATTGCGGCATTAATTAATATTGATCCTATTATCATGGGAAAATGGGCAGAAGACAATCAAATTTCCTATACCACTTACATGGACCTTTCTGGAAAGCCTGAAGTTGCAAAACTGATTTATAATGAAATTGAGCAGTTCAACAAGAATATTGAAAAAAAACATTATTTTATCAAACGATTTACGATTTTATACAAGCTTTTGGATGTTGATGATGGCGAATTAACCAAAACTGGAAAAATCAGACGAAAATTTGTAATGGATAAATACCTGGATCTCTATGAAGCCCTTTATGATGAAACCATTGAATCAAAAAATGTGTTGACAAAATTCAATTATCAGGATGGTCAGGTATCTGAAATCGAAACCGAAATTGTATTTTACAGCATGAGGGACATATGAGCTATTTTTTTCAACTTTTAATCAGCGGCATTGTTGTCGGATCAATATATGCCTTATCTGGCCTGGGATTTGTGCTTATTTACAAATCCAGTCGCGTTTTGAATATTGCCCATGGTCAATTTATTGCAATGGGATGTTTTATCACTTATGCATTGACAGTCTGGCTGCAGCTTCATATAATTGTTTCATTTTTATTAAGTATGATTGTCACATTTTTAATTGCCATGAGTGTTGAAAAAATTTTTCTTCGTCGATTGATTGGCGAGCCGATTATTTCCATAATTATGGTCACAATCGGACTGATGTCGATCCTTGATGGTATTATTTACCTCACCCCATTTGGCACTGAAAATTTTTCTTTTCCAGTTTTTCTGCCCAAGACGCCATTAAGCTTTTGGAGTGTATCCATTTCATGGACGCAGCTTGTTGGTGTGTTGCTAACATTTATGCTTATTGGGATATTTTCATGGTTTTTTAAAAGATCAACATTAGGGATATCCATGCGGGCAGTATCTGATGATCAATTGGCAGCCATGTCAATTGGTATTTCTATACCACGTGTTTTTGGTCTCGCATGGGCAATGGCTGGTTTGACTGCCGCTGCCGCAGGTGCAATCATTGGCAATATCACAGGGCTTAATTTTGATACGCTTCAGGCATTTGGAATTACAGTTTTTCCAGTTGTTATTTTGGGAGGCCTGGATTCTATTGCCGGCGCAATTGTTGCCGGAATAATTATGGGGTTGATTCAGCAATTTGCCAGCGGATATCTTGATGGCAACTGGGGATTGAGCGGCACGGCTGAAGTTCTGCCATATATAATTTTATTAATTATTCTTTTATTTAGACCGCATGGATTATATGGAATAAATGAGATAGAACGTGTGTAATTATGTCAGCAAATAGATGGTTCGCTACAGGCAATTATTTTACTTCCTACCAGGAAGAACAGCGTATATTTTTGACCCATTTAGACAGATTGTTTTTTACCTTTTTTTTAGCATTTCTGTTTATCTGGCCATTATGTATTACTTTAAGCAATCGATCAATGCTGGTCGTTGACAATATATTGATTGCAATCATTGCAATCCTGGGATTAAATTTGTTGACTGGCTTTGCTGGATTGATCTCAATTGGTCATGCCGCATTTGTTGGTGTGGGGGCATATACAGTTGCAGCATTTTCGAGAATGCTGGGTGATTCTCATCTGTTGATTACGCATGGATGGCCAATCCTCATACTTTGTGCCGGATGTGTGGGAGCTGTATTTGGTGCCATTGTAGGACTTCCTGCGCTCAGATTGAAACATTTATACCTGGCCATTGCAACATTGTCATTTCAAATGATTTTTCAATGGATGGTCAATTTTTTAGATTTTTTTAATCAAGGCCAGACTATCTTTGTTGGACGTGTTTTTTTCTTTACTGGTAAAGTGATGCGAAAAGAGCATTATTTTTTTTGGTACTATGCCATTCTGGTTGTCGTGATCTTATTGGCATTTATGGTAAAAAACCTGTTGCGGACACGTTATGGAAGAGCCCTTATCGCAGTACGAGATAACGATCGGGCTGCCGATGCCATGGGGATGCATCCAGGAGCAACAAAAGTATTTGCATTTGGGCTTTGTGGATTTATTGCAGGAATAGCTGGTGCATTTCATGCATATTTATTTCGAGGTGTTGGAATTGAGTCCTTTACACTTCATGAGTCCATTACGTATCTGGCAATGGCAATTGTAGGGGGGTTGGGTACGCTCAATGGCTCATTTTTCGGTCCGGTTGCGATCCGCATGCTGGATCTTCAAGTTGAAAATTTTGTAGAGAATATCGGTAATATGATGCCATCGGAAATGAACCTGGCGACAGCGTTCAGGCCGCTTTCTTTTGGTCTTGTGATTGTTCTTTTTTTAATGTTTGAACCCCGAGGGATTGCCAATTGGTGGCGGATAATTAAGTCTTATACGAAGCTTTGGCCTTTTAGATATAGACTTTAAGATAAAGATTTTGGCAAGGCCTATGTCCAAACCCTATGCGTTTTAAGATGACCATAACAATTTAAAAAAGGAGAAATTATGTCAATAAAAAAGATTCTAATTATTACAACCTGTATTTTCTTTTCAATCATGCCAGCGCATGCCGGAAAGGTATACAAGCTGGGATTATCTCTGGCGATTACAGGGCCAACATCTGATGCAGGGAACCCTTATTCAAAGGGTGTTGAAGATTATTTCCGATTTGTCAATGATATGAAAATACTCGGAAGTGATACTATCAACTGTATGATTAAGGATGACCAATACAAAACAGCAGTAACAAAGCGTAATTTTGAAGAATTCATTGATGAAGACATTGTTTTGTATTTGAATTATTCAACTGGAAGTACATTGGCGTTAAAAAGAGATTTTGAGGAGGTTCAAATTCCTGTGATTCCAGCATCGTTCCATGCAGGTAATGTTGTGAACTCAAAATACATTTTTTTGCCCATTGCATCCTATTCTGAGCAAACATTGGGATTGGCCGAATATATTGTCAGAAATAATTTTGGAAAGAAGGTTAATATTGCCATGTTTATTCATCCATCTGCTTTTGGTCGCGGACCGGTTGAAGATGTAAAAAAAGCCATTACAAGAGGTTTGAATATCAATATTGTTGAAGTTGTTGAACATGGCAAAGATCTTGATAATACGCCCATGCTCAAAAGATTGGTGAGTAAAAAAGTTCAATTTGTCATATGTCAGACCATTCAATCACCGGTAGCCACAATGTTAAAAGATGCCTACCGCCTGGGAATTGCGGCATCATCATTTGGTGAAAAAGGTAAAATTACGTTTCTTGGGGCCCATTACACAGGAGGTAACGACCTGATCGCGCTGGCAGGAACAGCCTCAGAAAACTTTTTTTGGACAACTGCTTATTCTTTAACATCAGAACCAGGAGAAGGGACTTCTGCACAGTTGGCATTAGCAAAAAAATACAAACGAGATATCAAAGCTGCCAATTCTCACAATTATACCAATGGAATTATGGTCGCTCAGGTTGCCACTGAAGCCATCCGCAGGTTGAAATCAAAAAGTATGGATGTAAATCGAAAAAATATTTACAATGAATTGAACTGTATGAATGGTTTTAATGCCTTTTACCCGGTAACCACAGTCGGTCCAGTTACTTTTTCAAAAGATGATCGGGCCGGGGTGGACCTATTGCAACTGTATACTGTAAAAAAAGGATTGTTTCAATCTGTTGGAAGTCCTTTTCAATCTGAATATATAAAGAATATTAAGTAATGCAAACTGAACAATTTCTTCTACAAGTCAATAATATCGAAGTTGTTTATAATGATATAGTTCAGGTGTTACGTGGTGTCAGCCTTAATATCAAAAAAGGAAGTATTATTTCGTTATTGGGAACCAATGGCGCGGGGAAAACAACAACCTTACGCGCCATTTCAGGTCTTCTAAAACCTGAAAATGGTTTCATTCGTGAGGGAACAATTACCTTTTTGGATGAAAATATCACCAATATGCTGGGAACAAACATTGTCAAAAAAGGCGCTGTCATGGTGCCTGAGGGACGCCGCATTTTTAAACATCTGACAGTTGATGAAAACATTCGTGCAGGTGCATTTACGAGAAAGGATGGTTCCAAAAAAATTCGTGAGGATATTGATCGAATGTATCATCTATTTCCGCGCCTGACTGATGTTTCAAACCGCATGGCAGGATATTGCTCTGGTGGGGAGCAGCAAATGATTGCCATTGCCAGGGCCCTGATGGCATCCCCAATAATGCTTATGCTGGATGAACCATCACTGGGCCTTGCCCCCTTGCTTGTGGATGAAATTTTTCAAAACATCAAAAAAATCAACCAGGAACTAAAAACCACTGTTCTGATTGTCGAGCAAAATGCCAGAATTGCGCTGGCCATTTCTAACTATTCTTATATTATGGAATCTGGAAAAATTGTTTTGGAAGGTGATGCTGAGGCAGTCAAGAACAATCCTGATGTGAAAGAATTCTATATGGGGCTGACAAAAGGAGGCTCCCGGAAATCTTTCAAGAATGTAAAGTCGTATAAACGACGAAAAAGGTGGATGTAAACATGAAATTAATGGTTGCTTACAATGGGACAAAAGTCTCACAATCAGCCTTGAAGCTTGCACGAGATCATGCACAAATCTTTAACGCTGACGTTATTATTTTAAATTCATCAGAAGGCGGTTCACACGAAACAGCAAAAGAAATTCTTACTATTCAAGAAAGCATGTCTTTTGCCAGGCAATTCTTGGAAGAAAAAAATATCGCTTGCGAAACGCATCAACTGGCCAGGGGGCTATCTCCTGGTGAAGATATCGTTCAATTTGCCATAGATCACGAAGTTGATCAAATCTATGTGGGCATCAGAAAACGTTCCAGAGTTCATAAATTAATAATGGGGTCCACCGCCCAATATGTCGTATTAAAGGCGAAATGTCCTGTTGTTACAGTTAATTATGAATAATATTACTAAATTGGATAATGTTATGAATATACATAATTTTACGTTCTACAATTTAATATGTCGCAATGCGATGACATATAATACAGAAATTTCCTGGTTCATAACAGAGAATGAAACAAAGATTTCGTTTTCTGAATATCATGATAAAATTCAAAGCCTTGCACAAGGTTTATTGTTGCAAAACATTAAAAAAGGGGATGGCATTGGGATTATTGGCAAAAATTATTTCGAATGCTTTATGATTTATGGGGCTGCTGCTGCAATCGGGGCTGTTGTCGAACCCATTAATTTCCGATTATCCAAAGAAGAAATAATAAATAATATCAATGATGTTTCCCCAAAAATTCTTTTTGTGGATGATGAATTTCAGCAGACAATAGACGAAGTGAAAAACAGGCTTGAAGGTATTGATCATTATTACAATCTTGAGCCTGATAAAGGTCATTATTCGCATTTTTCCAATCTCATGGCAGATTCACACGCTTTTAAACCTGAATTTGTTTCAGATGATGACCCTTTCATAATTATTCATACAGCCGCAGTTGATGGCAGAGCTAAGGGTGCTGTTTTAACGCACAAAAATATTCTTCTGTCAGGTTTACAGTTAAGTCACATATTGATGCTATCCAGAGAAGATGTGCATTTAAATATCCTTCCTTTCTTTCATGTAGGGGGCCTGATGATCGCAATCAGTTCATTCATGAGCGGGTCCCAGAACATCATCATGGAAAAATATGATGCTAAAAAAGCATCTGAAATTATAGATAAGCAAGGTGTTTCTGTATTGTTTGACTTTTCTCCTATCCTTTCGGGCATCATGGAGGCTTCTCAACAACATCAATATCAATTGTCATCACTAAATAAAGTCATCGGTATTGAAATTCCTGAAACAATCGCGCAATATCAAAAAAACACAAAAGGTTGTTTTTATACAATATTTGGCCAAACAGAAACCTCAGGCCTGGTAACATCTGGAAAATATAATGATAAGCCGGGTTCTGCTGGAAAAGTTGTGCCTTTATCCGAAGTGTGTATTGTTGATGACAATGATAATCCCCTTCCAATCGGCCAAACAGGAGAAATTCTTGTTAGAGGCCCCCTTGTCTTTCGTGAATATAAGAACTTACCAGAAGAGACTGGCCATACATTCAGAAATAATTGGCATCATACAGGAGATTTAGGTTTGTTTGATGCCGATGGCTTTTTGTTTTACAAAGGCAGAAAACCAGAAAAAGAGCTGATTAAGCCGGGCGGTGAAAATGTCTATCCGGCTGAAGTTGAAAAAGTGATACTGCTTCATCCAAATGTTAAACATACTGTTGTTTTCGGTGTTCCAGACCCAAAATGGAAAGAAGGGATTAAGGCTGTATGTCAGCTAGAGGATGGTGCAGCTTTGTCAGCCAGGGAGTTAATTGATTTTGTGGGACAACGTATTGCACGTTATAAAAAACCACAGTACGTTGAGTTTACAAATGATTTTCCATTACTGAGCAATGGGTTGCCCGATCGTATTGAAATAAAAAAACGATTTTCGAATTAAGCGCATAGGGCTATAAGTTTTGGTATTTTTCAATAGCCGAGAATATACATTCGTTCTTAAACATATGTATATTCTCGGCTATTGAAAAATACCCAAACTTATAGACCTATGCGTGAAATTTAAATATGACTATCATCAACATGTAAATACCATTTTAAATGCCCTGAAAACTGAATTTTTTCTCGAAATATCCGCCTTTTTCGGAGGTGGCACGCTGTTGACTTTACTCTACGATGAATATCGTTTGAGCAATTTCTGAAATCCAGGTCTTTCGGCATAACCGGCAGCAGAAATGCCGAGGTCATCGTCAATAACGACAGGCATAGACCATCCTAATCAGAAATTCCCCAAAATTACATACCCCCAATCAAGATCAGTCTTACAATTATGGCATATTTATTGCTTTTAAATTGTAATAATTCCATCCATATAAAATAATTATTTCAAACAATCATTGGAGGTCTGACACTGTGCAGTCAAAAAACAACATCAAGATTCTGGTTGTTGATGATGAAAGTCGAATATGCAATTTTGTTCAGAAAGGTCTGAAACTCATAAATCCAGCCTATCATATTTATCAGGCAGCCTCAGGATTGGCCGCTCTTGATATTATCAGAAATGAAATGCCAGACATTCTGATCGTGGATATTTGTATGCCTGATATGGATGGAATCGCTCTAATAGAACAATCACGTATGATAAAAAATGATCTTCAATCGATTGTCATTACCGGCGCTCCAAGTCTTGATAACGCCATTTCCGCCTTACACAAAGGCGTCTCACATTATATCAAAAAACCCCTGGATATTGATCGTCTGAATAATGCGGTTCAAGCATCATGGGAACATCAGAAAAACTTCCGCTTAAGTGAGGAGCGATTTCGAAATTTTTTTTGTCAGTCCAGTGTCAGCTCAATTATTTTTGATCCATATGGCAAAATCTTGAAATGTAACAAAAGATTCAGAAACCTTCTAGGGTATTCCAATGATGATTTGTATCAGACGCATATTTCAGAACATATACATTTTGAGGACATTGAACTGTATAAAAAATTGGAGCATAATGCTTTGAATAGGCAGATTGACTCTTTTGGCACGGACCTGCGTTTGTATGATAGCTCTAAAAACGTTTTATGGGCGAACGTGTATGTGGGCATATTGGATAATTTTTTTGACCAGGGCAATTCCATTTTGTATATGCAGCTTATTGAAATTACAAAACAAAAAAATGAAGTAAGTGAATTAAAGCAATTAAATGATCAATTTAAGCATAAAATTGATCAGATGGAACGTTTCAATAAACAAATGGAACATGCGGTGGATTTTGCCAATAAAGTTGCAATTGATGCTGAAATTGCCAATAAATTTAAAAGTAAATTTTTGGCAAATATGAGTCATGATATTCGGACGCCAATGAATGGTGTCATTGGTATGACACATTTGTTAATGGGCACTGAACTTACCGATGAACAACGCGAATATTTAAACATGATACGCATTTCAGGCAATTCATTGTTATCACTGATAAATGATATTCTGGATTTTTCACGTATTGAGGCAGATCAGCTTTACCTGGAAAACCAACGATTTAACCTTCGGATGACTGTTGAAGATACTGTGGACATTGTTGCCCTTGATGCCTATGAAAAGGGGATCAATCTCACCTGTATTATTGAACCCAATGTTCCATTAGAATTAATAGGGGATCCCGGAAGATTACGTCAGGTTTTGATCAATCTTTTAGGTAATGCGGTTAAATTTACAGAAAATGGTGAAGTGAGTATTCATGTTCAACTCGAAAATGAAACAAATGAAAAGGTAACGATTTATGTTTCTGTTAAGGATACCGGAATTGGCATCCCTGAAATGGAAATAAACAACTTGTTTAAGCCTTTTTCACAGGTGAATAAAAAGAATTCAAAATTTGGTGGGACAGGTTTAGGGCTTGCGATTTCTCGTCGAATTGTTCAATTGATGGGGGGGACAATCAAGGTAAAGAGTCAGGAAGGTCAGGGGTCAAAATTTTACTTTTCAGCAACATTCAAAAAATATGTTCAAGGAAAAAGACATCAAAAAACAAATCAGCTTGATATCAGTGATAAAACAATACTGATAGCAGACAGTCAGCCGGCGTATCGAAGCATGCTATCCAATTTGTTGGACAACATTGGATGTCAACATCGTGAAGCAAGTGATGGTCAAAATGCATTATCCATAATTCGAGATTCGCTAAACTCGGATCAACCTATAGATCTTGTACTCATTGATATGCATCTTTCTAAAATTGATGGCATCAAGCTTGGCAAACTGATTAAATCTGATCCAACAATCAGTCACATTCCTATGATTATGATCACATTTGTCGGACAGCGTGGTGATATTGCCATGTTGCAAGATATTGGCTTTTCAGCATACCTGAATAAGCCGGTGAAACAAACGCTGCTTCATAAAAGTCTTCAAAAAATATTCAATGCGAAATTATCAGAGAAAAAAGGAAGTAAAACTGATAATATTATAACAAAATTTTCACTGACCGAGGAAGATTCCCATCAAAGCAAAATTCTTTTGGTTGAAGACAGTGAAATGAATAAAAAATTAGCAAGTGTTTACTTAGCAAAAATGGGTTATCATGTGGAAACAGCATCAAATGGAGCAGAGTCCATTGAAACACTGAAACAACAAAGATTCGATCTGGTCTTGATGGATATCCAAATGCCAATTATGAATGGCATTGAAGCAACAAAAATTATTCGAAGCGGTGAGAATCCAAGTATTGATCATAAAGTTCCGATCATTGCCCTGACTGCAAATGCCATGACTCAGGATCGCCAGATATGTCTGAATGCCGGAATGAACGACTATCTTTCAAAACCATTCAAACCAGAGGAGTTGCAGGAGGTAATGGAAAAATATCTTGGTAATAGAAAAGTAGCAAAGAAAAAATTCAAGAAAGAAAGATCCTGTATACCTTCAAGACATTATGATAAAAAGGCCATTCTTGATCGAATTGATGGTGATATGGAATTGTTTCGACAACTGATTGCTTTGTTTATTCAGGAGGTTCCAAATCAAATCAAGCAAATTAAGCTGGCAATTAAAGCAAATGATCCCGAACGAATTACACTGTTTGCGCATACAATTAAGGGATCTGCTTACAATATTCGCGCAATGGAACTGAAACAGATTTCTTTTGATATTGAGCAGGCAGGAAAATCAAATGATATTCATCTTGCTGCCAGCAAAATACAGGCATTAGAAAATACATTTGATAAACTCCATGCTGAATTACGTCAAGTCATTTCAGATGAATAATTTAAAAGGAACATTATATGTCTGAACCTGTAACGCATGTTTTGTTGATTGAAGATAATCCCATTGACATCTTGCTTTTAAGAGAGTTACTCGCCAAGAGAAAAAAAACAGTCTATTTTGTTGAGGCTGTTAATGACCTTAAAAGCGGCATTGAATTTCTTCAAAAAGAAAAACCAGATGTTATTTTACTGGATTTATACCTGCCTGACAGCCAGGGTATTAATACTTTTGATTCTTTGTATGCGCAAATGCTTGACATACCAATTATAGTCAGTACAGCGCTTGAGGATGAAAACGCCGCTTTATTGGCAGTCAACAATGGGGCCCAGGATTATTTATTAAAAGGAACGATTACCTCTGCCCTTCTGTCACGTTCTATCAAATATGCCATTGAACGTAAAAAAGCAGAAAACAAAATCACATATCTGGCATTGTATGATACGTTGACAGATCTTCCTAATCGACGCTTATTTTTTGATCGCCTGTCACAGGCTTTTTCTCGTGCCCATCGCTATAAAACAAAGGTGGGGCTGATGTTTATAGATCTCAATAAATTTAAATCAATTAATGATAACTATGGGCATGAAATGGGAGATAAAGTCTTACAGTTTGTGGGTTCACGTCTGAAAGATGCCATACGAGAAACAGACACTGCCGCACGTCTGGGCGGGGATGAATTTGGGATCATTCTTCAGGATATTAAACAAGAAAGCGATACAAATGCCATCGCTGTCAAAATAATCAATGCCATTAAAAAGGATTATGTTGTTAGAGATTATACATTCAATCTCGGTGCCAGTATTGGTTTAAGCTTTTATCCTGTTGATGGCAAAGATGAAAATGATTTATTAAACAGAGCAGACAAGGCCATGTATCTCGTAAAAAAAAGTGGTAAAAATGGATACAGCTTTTGTTCATCAGATGTGGTTACGTATGTTTAAACGATCTCCCAACACTTCGGTAAATTTACTATCTGTTATTTGCTCAATCTCTTTTTGAACAATTTCATATTGCAAAAGCATGGTTTCTGCAAGTGGGGTCAACTGTGATCCGCCACCTGATGCGCCGCCGCTTTGTCTGATCAATAATTTTTTTCCCAGACGATTTTCAGTTGCTGTGATTCTCGCCCAAACTGCACGATACCCCATTTTTAATGACTTTGCAGCCGCATTGATTGAGCCGTGCTTTTGTATTGCTTTTAAAATTTTGACACGGCCAATGCCAAATACGACATTACCCTTTGTATCTTCAATCCAAATCTTGGATTTTGCCTGTAACGCCTTGGTTTTTTTTGCCATTCCAGTCCTTTCTCATTTTATAGAAAATGGCATGCTTTTCAATAAAATTCATACCGGTAATCTGAAATATTTCTATCAGATTCAGAAAATTGTACGCCAATGAGTACCAATTTTTTATTTTTTCCCGAATAACTGTCTGCATATCGTTTTTCTTTGATCTGCTTTATTCCTTGAAGCGCACTTTTCATTTTGAATTCAAAAATAAAGACTG
>Ga0272440_1003172_pt1 | contig 12400 bp, 10 predicted proteins | sample SSMMMBAug17_FD_192440 | JGI IMG/M metagenome (GOLD analysis project Ga0272440, IMG submission 192440) | Marine sediment archaeal communities from Little Sippewissett salt marsh, Falmouth, MA, United States - SSM-MMB-Aug17 | ecosystem: Environmental > Aquatic > Marine > Wetlands > Sediment ... | reverse complement strand
GAAGCAGGTGCGGATAGCATATCTTTGATTAACACGCTGACAGGAATGGCTGTTGATATTCATCAAAGAAAGCCTGTGTTGGCCAATATCATTGGTGGATTATCTGGTCCTGCAATCAAGCCTGTTGCTCTCAGAATGGTCTGGCAAGTCGTTCAGTCTGTTTCAATTCCAGTCATTGGAGTTGGGGGAATTATGACTGCATCAGATGCTCTTGAATTTTTAATTGTTGGTGCAAAGGCAATTCAGGTGGGAACGGCAAATTTTATTCATACACACGTAACAATGGATATTGTCAAAGGAATTCGCAAATTTCTTATTGAAAAAAATATTCAGGATATTTCACATTTAATTGGATCTATCAATGACAAATAAAAACTTTCGCCCGATGATTCTGGCGCCTGCAGGAGAACGCGATTCTTTTCTAGCCGCTTTATCAGCAGGGGCAGATGCAATATACTGTGGACTTAAATCATTTTCTGCCCGTATGCAGGCACAAAATTTCAATATTGAAGAATTGGCAGCATTGACTTCCCTGGCTCATGATAAGAATGTTGCGGTATATCTGACTTTAAACAGTATGATTCAAGAATCTGAACTTCTGGGGCTGGACAGATGGTTAGGGCAGATTTTTCACAAAATTAAACCCGATGCCATAATTATTCAAGATTTATCATTGATTTCATTGGCACGATCTCAGGGATTTAAAGGAGAAATACACTTGTCCACATTGGCAAATGTTTCATTTTTTGAAGCCTTGAGATGGATCCAAAGTTGCCTTGATGTTGATTGCGTTGTTTTGCCGAGAGAATTAAACATAGATGAAATCAAAAGTATGGCCAATGCCTGTTCAAAAAAATTATCTCTTGAGGTTTTTATTCATGGTGCGTTGTGTTATGGGGTTTCTGGACGATGTTACTGGAGTAGTTATTTAGGCGGAAAAAGTGGTTTGCGAGGGCAATGTGTGCAGCCTTGCCGTCGCCTTTACAATTATAAAGGTCATAAAAAACGCTATTTTTCATGCGCTGATTTATGTTTGGATGTTCTTGTAAAAACGCTATTGAAAATTCCTCAGGTGCGTGCCTGGAAAATAGAAGGTCGAAAAAAGGGGCCTCATTATGTTTACCACACAACCCTGGCATATAAATTGTTACGTGATCATGGTCATGAACCCGATGAAAAGAAAAAGGCACTTGCACTCCTTGAATATGCCCTTGGTCGTTATGGTACACATTATTTTTTTTTACCACAGCGGCAATATCATCCTATTTCAACAGATAAGGAAACAGGGTCTGGTTACAAAATAGCAACTGTTTCCGGAAAAAAGTTACAACGCTTTTTTTCGCCAAAAGAAGCTATTTTTCCTGGCGATCGTTTACGAATTGGCTATGAAGATCAAAATGGGCATCACGTTCAAAAAATAAATCAATCCATTCCAAAAGGAGGAAAATGGGTTTTTCAAAAAAAGAATAATCTTCGATTACCTGAAATTGGAACGCCCATTTTTTTAATCGATCGGAAAGATGCTTCACTGGTAGAAAAAATAAAATTATTTAACGATCAACTGCCATTGATTCAAAACAAACAATCTTCTGAATTTCAGCCAGGAAATAAGCCATTTGTTTCAAAACGATCTGTTGGCGTATATCGTAATACCCTGGATATTTGTGTTTTTCGACAAATTCAAGGGGGCATGGGGCGGCAGCAATTTGGCGCATGGCTATCCCGAAAAAATGTCGAAAAATTATCAAAAAAAGCGATCTCTAATGTTTGGTGGTGGCTGCCGCCGGTGATCTGGCCAGAACATGAAAAATCGTGGGAAAAACGAATTTCAACTGTATGGCAAAATGGTGCCAGACGTTTTGTTGTTAACGCACCCTGGCAGGCCGGTTTTTTTAATGCTTCAAAATGCAAGTTGTGGGCAGGACCTTTTTGTAATGTCAGTAATTCTTCTGAAATCAAACTCCTTTCAAATAAAAAGTTTTCAGGGGTCATAATCAGTCCTGAATTGTATAAAAATGATATACTTTCAATTCCTGAAAAAACAGACTTGCCATTAGGGATTGTTATATCAGGTCTATGGCCACTGACGATTTCACGTATTCCACCTTCTGAAATTCGACCCAAGCAAATGTTTATGAGTCCAAAGGGTGAAATCTCCTGGTATTGTTCCTATAATGATCATCTGCACTGGATTTTCCCAAATTGGCGGATTGATCTCATGTCAGCCAAGCACATGCTGATAAAAGCTGGTTATTATATGTTTATTGATTTAAAAGAGCCTGTACCAAAGGATATAAATATTAAAACGAGACAGGGTTTATGGAATTTTTAAAAAGGAGATCCAGATGATTGAAGCAAAAAATGGTATTGGCCAGGGAACGTCTTATGCAGATCTAGCAAGGGATGCTCGAAAAATATCTTCCCCATTTTCAAAAATCGGACAGGTCAGACGAGTCGGACAGGTCTGACCTGTCTGACTTTACCGAATGGGGAAATTATTTTCCGAGCATTCCTTAGTAAAGATTTATTAAACAAATATTGGGAGGAATTGCAAATGTATGATATTTTTGAATTAAAACATTTCCTTGCCAACAAATTTTGAAATCTTTTAACATACCTTCAATTAATGTTAGATTGTTAAAATGGCATAAAATATGCTAATTATGTAAATTCTATTTGTAAGTTCAATCATATCAAGGAGGCCATTCATTACAATGATGCAAACTAAAGATCAAGAATCAGATCAGAGATTTCAAATAGATCAATGTCTAACAAAGCTGTATCGCGCAAACCAACAAATCAAAATAAAAGATAAAGAACTTGTTGCTGTTTCAAAACAATTCTTAACAGAAAAACAGTTAAATGAATTGATCATTCATACAGCCCCGGTCATAATTATGATATTGAATAAACAGGGTTGTATTGAGCTGGTCAACACTCACATGGAAGAATTAACGGGTTATTCATTGAGTGAAATTAAAGGCAAGGATTGGTTCAAGACCTTTTTACCTGTTAACGTGCAAGATGAAATCAGACAATTATTTTTCAAAGCGATTAACAACATCCATACGAGCGGAAATATCAATTCAATTGTGACAAAATCAGGGGCAGAGATTAAAATTTCATGGTATGACAATACGATACGAGACTCTGATGGTAATGTGCATGGATTATTATGTATTGGTCAAAAAGTATCAAATTTAAGTCCGGCCAATCAAGATGACATGATCAGCACAAAATCAAAATTTTTGGGCAAAATGGGGCATGAAATCAGAACGTCTTTGAATGCCATCCATGGTTTTTCAGAAATCCTTTCTGAAATGATTACTGATCTCCAGCAAAAGAATTATTTAAATACAATTAGATCATCTGTTCAATCTTTATTGTTGTTATTTGATTTTACGGACAAACTAGATGAAAAACGATCCGCTGCCCTTTTAAATTCAATTGATCTGAACAGTATAGAATTTCAACATAATACAAAAATTCTTGTTGTTGATGATATTTCTACAAATCGTTATGTTTTATCATACTATCTCAAGGCATATGGTTTTAAAGTATTGCAGGCAGAAAATGGCAATGACGCAATTGACATTTCAAAAGCGCATCATCCAGATCTTATTTTTATGGATTATCATATGCCTGTGCTTGATGGCTACGAAGCGGCCAAAATTATTAAGAATGAAAATGGGCTAAGTAAAGTGCCCATTGTAATGGTTACAGCATCAGTTTTACAGGAAACCCTGGAGCAAATGGAAAAAGAGGGCTTTTCATATATCAAAAAACCTTTTCACAAAAAAATGATTGTTGCAAAATTGATGCAATACTTACCTTATTCCATCAAAAAAGAGCCGATCATTCATAAGGAAATAACTGTTAAAAACGCTTTCAAGCTGAATCCTGATGTTCTTGACAGTATCCCTGAATTTAAACAGATAATTGAAAACCAATTCTATCCACAATGGGCAAATATTCATGAAAAGCTATATATTGATGATATTAAACAATGGGCTGTTGCATTAAAAGAGCAGGCTTTTCACTTTTCTTGCGATCCAATCCATGATTACAGTAAACAAGTGCTTGATCATATTGACTCTTTTGATATTGTTAAGCTGAAAAATGACTTAAAACTATTTGCGCATTTATTTTAAAGTTTCTTGGAGAAAACAATGAACATAAAACCATCCATATTGATTGTTGATGATCAACCCACCAATTTGCAAGTTTTGGGAAAAAGGCTTCTCATTGAAAATTACTCAATTATGGCAGCCATGAATGGAAAAATTGCTTTAGAAATGGTTGAAGAAAGAAAGCCTGATCTCATTTTACTGGATATTATGATGCCTGAAATGAGTGGTTTTGAAGTGTGCAAAATATTGAAACAGAACCCAAAAACGCAATCCATTCCAATAATATTCTTAACCGCAAAAAAAGATCCAGATGACATTGTTAACGCTTTTAATCTTGGTGCTGTTGATTATGTATCCAAGCCATTTAATTATGCCGAACTTTTATCACGGATTCGAACCCACACCCAATTAAAAATCCTTCAAGACAGTTTAGAACTGGCTGTTGCTGATCGAACAAAAAAGTTGAATAATGCGCTTGATGAAGTGAAACTGATTCATAATCAATTGCGTGGTGCACATTATGAAACAATCAAGCGACTGGCTCAAGCTGCAGATTATAGAGATAACGAAACTGGCATGCATATTCATCGCATGAGTCATTATTCACGCATTTTGGGTAAAGCTATGGGGCTCAATGATGAAGAAAGTGAACAATTGCAAAATGCCAGCACGATGCATGATATTGGAAAAATTGGTATTCCTGATGTAATTTTGCTAAAACCTGGCAAACTGGACAAAGAAGAATTTGAGATTATGAAAAACCACTCCTTTATTGGTGCAAAACTTCTTGCTGGTATTGATTCTGATTTATGTCGATTGGCCGAAACAATTGCTTTTACTCATCATGAGAAATGGAACGGCGAAGGCTATCCAAATGGTATTTCTGGAAAAAATATCCCCCTTGAAGGTCGAATCGCTGCAGTGGCCGATGTTTTTGATGCCTTAACTTCTGTTCGTCCATACAAGACAGCATGGCCAGTTAATGATGCCATTAATTTGTTGATTCAGGAAAAAGGTCAGCATTTTGATCCTGAAATTGTGGATTTATTTTTGGAGAATAAACCGGAAATCTTACATATAAAAGATCAATATGCTGATGAGGAATGAGTTGTGAGAAAAACCTCTGCTTGGGTTAATTGATATGATATCATAAACGAATTAAAATCTTTACATTGCATTTATTTCATATTAGAATCAATTTTCATAAAGACAATTTGTTTAAATGAAATGGACAAGTTATTCCTTCAAGTATTTCCAGGATATTATCGTCCAACTTTAGTTTTTTCCATTCATATGAAGTGTAAGTCTATGCTTGTCCGTGTCAATCCAAAAAATAAAGTTGGATGATCATACCAGGATAGAACATCATGATGCAAAAAAAACAAAAAACAATTTCAAAGCCAATTTCCAGTCAGGGAATAGGGCTTCATTCAGGTCAGGAAGTAAATATTACATTAAAACCCGGACTTCCCAATCAAGGCCGTATTTTTATTCGGACTGACTTACCTGGAAAACCAAGAATTTCAGCTATTTTTCAGCGGGTTGTTGATACCAGTCTGGCTACTGTGCTTGGATCTGATGGTGCGATTGTCTCCACAACCGAGCATCTGATGGCTGCTTTGACCGGCCTGGGGATTGATAATATTATTATCGAAATGGATGCTTATGAAGTGCCTATTATGGATGGAAGCGCTGTCAGATTCTCTGATTTGATTGAAAAGGCAGGGGTTATCTTTCAGGAAAATCCCAAGGTATTTTTTGTAATTAAAGCGCCTCTGGAACATAGTGAGGGGGATAAGTCCATTCGATTGGAACCTTACGATGGCTTTAAAATTAGCTGTACAATTGATTTTAACCATCCACTCATTGGACATCAGGAATACTCTCTGGATGTTACCCCCGAACGTTTTGCTTCAGAAATAGCCCCTGCCCGAACATTTGGCTTTTTGCACGAATTGGATATGATGCGCAATTTTGGTCTTGCGAAAGGGGGATCTCTTGATAATGCCATTGTTGTTGATCAGGATAAAATTTTAAATGAGGATGGCCTTCGATTTGCTGATGAATTTGTTCGTCATAAGATTCTGGACTGTGTGGGAGATTTTTCATTACTGGGCATGCCTGTATGGGGTCATGTTACAATTCACAAGTCAGGACATGCTTTGCATCACAAATTTTTAGAAACTTTTTTTACAAGAAAAGATTGCTGGCAAACTCAGTCTTTATAAGGCTTTAGCCATATCCGAATATAATCAGAATAAATGTTTAATTATGAAAAGATTCAATGCCAAAAAAATTTTGTTGATTATATACTTCATGGGGATTTCATCAACCGCATGGCCCAATGAAGCTCAACTAACTGATATCATTATTACAAATACAAGAGACGACGTGTTATTATACATGGGAATTGAGGGTTGTTTTTCCAACGAGGTTACCAAAGCGATCATGAGTGGTGTACCAGCAAGTTTTTCAACATTCATTGGACTCTATAAAGTGCGTCGATTTGTAATGGATCGCCAAATATCTGCAATCCAAATTGCTCATACCATTAAATACGATCCCATGAAAAAGGAATTTAGTATTACACGTTCATGGGATAAAAACAGCCCTTATATTACTTCCTCGTTTCCTGAAGCCCAAAAAATGATGTCCAGAATTGACAACTTAAAGATTGCGCCACTTCGTCAACTTACTAAAGGTAGCCAGTATCAGATTCGGGCAAAAGCAGAGTTGGATGAAGTGCGATTGCCCTTTTATTTGCATTATGTTTTATTTTTTGTTTCAATGTGGAATTTAGAGACAGATTGGTATACTGTTGATTTTATTTATTAGCGTCTTTTGTTATGAATTTAATAGATGATATTTAGGAATGCTCGAAAAATAACATCCCCATTTTCAAAAATCGGACAGGTCAGACAAGTCAGACAGGTCTGACCTGTCTGACCTGTCTGACTTGTCTGACTTTACCGAATGGGGAAATTATTTTCAGAGCATTCCTTAGTAATCCTTGAATTCAATTAAAAATGGGAAACTTATTTGTGGAGACTTCCTGAATATATAACGGAATGTTTATATATTTCCCCAGGGTGTTGCCCTGGGTTGGTATGTTGCCGCCCTTTCAGGGCTAAGTACAGCCTCCCCATAAGAATAAATCCTTGATATTATTAAGTGTCCCGCTTTATGTCGGTATCCCTATTTTTTAACAAATATGAAGGATGCCAAATTAATAGATAAAGAGACTTTAAGCAATACTATGAGGAGGTAAAAAACATGCTTGATATTCCTGAAATTGCAAAAGAAGAAGGATTGCAGCAAGGCATGCGTGAGATGATTATTGATACTCTTAAAACTCCGGATATACATGCCTTTAAAGAAAAACGCTCACTTATTGACCATGATTAATTATGAATCGTAATTCAAATAATATTAATAAAAAAAGATTGCAAAAACTCAATTCAAAAAATGCCAGATTACCCTATTTGATCATTGGTATTCTGCTATTATTGCTAACCTATGTTGAAATAAGATTTGTTAAACTGGGTAACCAGATCCCTCTCTCCAATACTGTGTTGATGTTCATATTAATGAATATCAATATGTTGCTCATGCTTTTTTTGATTTATATGGTGTTTCGTAATGCGGCAAAATTAATCTATGAGCGACGTATCAAAAAAATTGGATCGAAATTAAGAACAAAAATGGTTATGGCTTTTTTGGGGGTGTCACTTGTGCCCACCATTATTTTATTCTTTTTCTCTGTCAATTTTATATCAAACAGCATTGAGTTCTGGTTTAATGCCTCAATTGAACAGGCCTTTAATAATGCATTGACAGTTGGCCGTGGCTTGTATGATTATGTGGAAAATCATAATCAGTTCTATACACAAAAGATTGCCAATCAGATTGAGCGAAGAAAACTTTATGAAAACAATGGGAAATTAATCAGTTATATCCAGACAGCCCGCCGAACATTTAATCTTTTTGCCATTGAGGTATATTCCAGGCACTATAAACGCATTGCAATTTCGATGGCTTCTGAAATGGATGAAGATTTTTTCGAACCTGTATCTGTTGATGATTTTCAGAAAAAATTGTCCCCTTTTGGTATCCGGCATTTGAAAATTGGGAGCATTGAAGGGGAATTTATCAAAACAATTGGCGCAGTCCCTTTTAATCGAGGCGAGAATAATGCCAACGTAATGATTGTTATTACGACATTAATTGGAAAGAATATCTCTGAAAATCTGGCATCTGTTTCCAAAGGCATTGAAGAATACCAGCAACTGAAACTACTAAAACATCCTGTAAAAATTACGCATTATGTTACCTTGACCATTGTTGCCCTGATGATTCTATTTGGTGCGATATGGTTTGGATTGAAAGTTTCCAAATCGTTGACCATTCCGATTCGTAATCTGGCAGAGGGAACCCGTCGCGTGGCTGAGGGGCACCTGTCATTTCGAATCAGTCAGGTGGGGGATGATGAAATGGGAAGTCTTGTTCAATCCTTTAACCAGATGACATACGATTTACATAAAAGCCGAAAAGAATTGGAATACTCAGCCATTAAACTCCAAGAACAAAATGCGGAAATTGAAGAAAAAAGGCAATATATGGAAATCGTACTGGATAATATTTCAGCGGGTGTTGTCTCCCTTGATGAACGGGGTTTGGTTACGACAATAAATAAATCAGCAACGTCAATGTTATCAACGGATTCTGAGAAAGTGATTAATCAGTCATATCGGAAGCTACTTCATGGACAACACCTGACACTGGCTTCTGAAGTGATGGATAAACTCAATCTCGATAAATCCTTAAATTTGCCTCTGAAAATTAATCTGGATGGACGACAAAAAAGTTTTATGCTCCATGCAACAGCCCTTCGAAAAAATGATGCACACATGGGGATGGTTCTGGTTTTTGATGATCTGACCGAACAGGAAAAATTGCAACGTATCGCTGCCTGGCGTGAAGTTGCTCGGCGCATTGCGCATGAGGTCAAAAATCCGCTGACCCCAATAAAACTTTCCGCGCAACGCCTGCAACGTAAATTTTCAGGGCAGCTGAATGATCCTGTTTTTAACGAATGCAGCAAAACGATAGTGGATCAGGTGGACCAAATCAGAAATCTGGTGAATGAGTTTTCGGCCTTTGCACGTTTTCCAACTGTTAATCCGGTGCCCTGCGACCTCGTTACTTTGATTGAAGAGACCATTTCTTTGTATCGAGAGGGGACGCCGCTGATTACATTTACTCTGGAAACAAAAAATGATATTCCCATGTTAAATATCGATCAACAACAGTTTAAACGTGCATTTATCAATTTTTTTGATAATGCCATTTCAGCCATTGGTGAAAAGGGGGATATATCTGTCACAATGGAAACAATGGCAGACAAAAAAGCGGTCCAGATTATTGTTGCGGATTCTGGCATAGGAATATCTGATGAAGATAAACCCAGATTATTTGAACCATATTTTTCAACCAAAGAGCAGGGTACCGGCCTGGGGCTTTCTATTGTAAATTCCATTATTTCAGATCACAATGGCAAAATATCGGTCTCTGATAATGAACCCCAAGGCACAAAATTTATTATTGAATTGACTGTCTGAATGATTTTTAGTTTGGCTGCTTCTTTTCAAAAAATTGCTTAACGCATAAAAACTACTTGACAAAATCCAAAAAATGGTAAATATTTCGTTTATTAAATTTTGTTTAACAAGTGAATATCTGTACATTTCATTTCATCATGTGTGGTTTTAATTGATGAAGAATGTCGAAATATCATTATTATGCGGCTGATAAACACAGTGCACAGTGGATAGTAAATTAAAAAAGGCCAAAAGGCCTGGATTAGATCAATTTTTTTTATAACAGGAAATAATGAATCCGCTTCACCGCAACGGCCAACTAAATAGTGATATTTTTAAGGATGAAAACAATCAGCCGGTCCAATTAAAGTTTAATGAAAAAGAAAACTTTTGGCAGGGCAATTTTTCAACCATTCAATTTGGCCATCAATTTTTGACTGATGCTGAGTTTACTGTTGATCAAGACATAACTCAAATATCAGCAAATGCATTGGTTGGCGGTATTTCCTTAACGTTTGATTATAACGTTAAATCAAATACATTTGAAAGTGATGAAAAAATAAACATCATTCATATTGAAGCTGATCAAATTCATACCCTGACCGATTTTAAAATTCATTACACTGGAGTGATAACATCAGTTCTGTCAAATAATCAGTTAAGTGATTTGTTTGGAAACCCTATTCAACTGAAGTATAATGAAAATAAAGATACATGGTTCTCTGACATTTTAGATGGCATTAAATTTGGATTATGTCGTTTTGAGAAATCTGAATTATTTTTAAACGACTATGATTTTTTTATTAGAGGTGATCCGCCTTTTGCAGAAAATGCAAACGAATTCCGTTTTGTAAAAAAAGGTCATGAAATTTTTTTCCATGCCTCAAAAGTTACCTGGAAAGTAGGTTCCCATGAGTTTAAACATGCAGATATCAGGTATTTTGTTTCCGGAAAAATGGAAGCCTGTGCCCAACTTTTTCTATTTAATAGATGGGTAGATTTTTCCTATGCCAATGGAAATATGCATGGCAAAGCGGAGCTTTTTCATAAATACTTATCTCCTGAAAAAGGGTGCTTTGAAAAAAATCCATATTATCAATTGAATATTCTCCATGAAATTGATATTGACATTTTTAATTCAAAGCAGATTGCCATAAAAACCACGTACAAAGTAACAAATCCCTTTATTGTCAATATAAGCAATAAGGAGCAAAGTTTAAGAACTGTTCAACTGCTATTGGATGAAGAAGATGGCAAATATAAAGCAACAGTCCCTCTGCAAACAGCTATGTATAAAGGACTTGCAAAAAATGGCTTTTTAGGTGAATATTATTTCGACGAATCCAAGCAATATATTTTTGATCCAGACAGTGAAATTTTGACCGTCGGCACAAAATTCCTGGAAGGTCATGGCAAATTATTTTATAAAAAGGTTTTTAATTATTATTATAAAAATTTTGAACAATATTCAGTGGTTAAAGGGATTTGGCCTTTTCGGCGGCTTGAATTTCAATTTTATTATCAGATGCTTTCACAGTCAAATTAAATCATATAGCGCCTACACTAATTGATTTTTTTACGTAAAAGTGATTTACATGTGATGTAAACAATACAGTTCTACTTAGACGAAATATCCATTTAAAAAAAAATTAATGATCTTAAATAATGAAAAATATCAATGCTTACTCTAAATTCCTAATGAAAATTATTTGTTCTTCAGTTTTCCTATGGCATAAGACTTGAATTTATGGCATTTATTTTTTTAATTTATTTTATACGAAAAAAACATTGACATTAACTGTCAATCTACTAAAAGAGTTCTTAAATTTTTTTAATTTATGATAGAAACTATTATGAGTAAAATTAATAAAATTAGTAAATATGGTGTAGTCTTCAAAGAAATTGTCCCTTTGAGGACTTTTTTTATTAATGGTCTTCAAAGAATGTCGCGCATTAGAACTTTGGTGCTTTTGCATGACATTTTGTTAGAGTGAAGGAGGTTTTGCTATGGAAAATAATGATTAAATTTATGCCATAATGCATAACAATTTTTATAGATTTAATTTTAATAACTAAATTAACAGGAGGAAAAAAGAATGAAAGGTTTTAAAGGAATGAAACTATTAAAAAGTTTTCTGAGCATGATGCTCATTTTGGGCTTTGGATCGTCAATTGTTATTGCAGTAGATGTTCCAATGACTGTTTCCTATCAATGTAATTTGGCGAGCTCTAACGCTGGAGAATTGACTGAATCGTCTAAAGTCAATATGACATTTTACTTGTACGCAAGTGATGAGTCAACAATTATCTGGAGCGAGCCTAGAAATAATCTTGATGTCGTTAATGGAATTGTCAGCGTTGTGCTGGGTGAATCAGGAAACTTGACAGAGGCTCACATTGATGGTGCAGAGTATATTGGCGTCAGTGTAAACGGTGGTGCAGTTATGGAGCCAAAGACAAAATTGACAAGTGCTATGTACGCAATAAGAGCTAAATACGCTGATCATTTTACACCTGGTGTACCCGCATTTGATGATTCCAATCTATCGCCTGGTATAATTTCTGGTACAGCGTTGGCGGAGGACTCAATTACTTCTATAGCTATTAAAGATGGCTCAATTACTTCAGAAGATCTTGCAGATAATGCGATAAACAGTCGAAAAATAACAACAA
>Ga0272440_1003171_pt1 | contig 12403 bp, 7 predicted proteins | sample SSMMMBAug17_FD_192440 | JGI IMG/M metagenome (GOLD analysis project Ga0272440, IMG submission 192440) | Marine sediment archaeal communities from Little Sippewissett salt marsh, Falmouth, MA, United States - SSM-MMB-Aug17 | ecosystem: Environmental > Aquatic > Marine > Wetlands > Sediment ... | reverse complement strand
TGTTCGCCCATCGTACATAGGAACGAAAGCGTTATTCGTTCGAGGGCGAACATAAGGTTCGCCCCTACATCGGGCGGGCACATAAGTAAATGGGGAACTTATTTTTCGAGTTTTCCTTATCAATTAAGGAAAAAAATGAAATCTTTTGCAAAAAACCGAATTTGGTACACAAGATTAATTGCATCCATGATATTATTGATTGTGTTATTCACCTCTCATTCATGGCAGGAATACACATTTTTGGACATGATCATTCAATGGCTCGGCTATACAATGATTGTGATAACAACACTGGGCCGCATATGGTGCTTTGTTTATATCAGCGGATATAAAGATGATCAACTCATTCAATATGGTCCATATTCATTGGTGAGAAATCCATTGTATGTTTTTAGCTTTATCGGCACCATTGGATTGGGTCTTGCATCAGAAAATTTAGTCGCACTGGGTTTAATGGTCATATTGTTTTGTATTCTCTATCCATCAGTCGTTGATGAAGAAGAATCAAAATTAAAGGCCATATATGGTAAATCTTTTGAGGAGTATGTAAAAAAGATTCCAAGATGGATCCCTGATTTTAAGCATTTTCATCAAACTGAAGCGTATCCTATCAAACCACGCATTTTTACGAAGGCCATGCTGGAGTCCATGTGGTTTCTGTTATTTTACATGATATTACAAATAATTGAAAATTTACATCATATGGGGGTACTCCCCATTATTCTGACGATTCCATAGAATATGAATGTATCGTGCATATCATTATTAACTGATTTTGGTTTATGTGATGAATATGTCGGCGTTATGAAAGGGGTGATTGCTTCAATCAATCCCCATGCAAGTGTTATTGATATTTGCCACAATATTGCGCCGCAAAATATTGTCCAGGCTGCATATATGCTCTGGTTTTCTCATAAATATTTTCCAGAAAATACAGTTCATGTTGCCATTGTTGACCCGGGGGTTGGCACAAATCGACGCATTATTGCACTTAAAGCAAATGGGTATTTTTTTTTGGCACCGGACAACGGAATATTGACATTAATTATTAATAATTATAAATGCTTACCTGTTTGCCTCACGGAATCGAAATATTATTTATCTCGGGTCAGCAGTACCTTTCATGGTCGGGATATTTTTGCACCTGTTGCCGCACATTTATCTAAATCGAGACAGTTAAGTCAGTTTGGCGAGACGATTTCAACACATCAACTTGCTAAAATTTCAGATATCCATCCGATAAAAAAAGAGGGACAACTTGTTGGAAAAGTGATTATGACAGATCATTTTGGCAATCTGATCACAAATATTTCGCAGCAAGACCTGCACCCAAAGCTTTACTGTTCAACCATAATCCATATAAATGACGACATTTCGATACAGGGCATTTCTGATAATTACATGCAGGTCCAAAAAGGGAATGTGCTAGGGATCATTGGTAGCAAAGGATTATTAGAAATCTCCATTAGTTCAGGAAATGCAAGGCGTGAATTGGGTATTGAAAATGGATGTCCAATCAGTGTAATTCAAAACAAAGCATTGACAAATTAAACAATAGAGAATATAATTATCAATTTTTTTAAAGGCAAGGTGGATAAGTGTTTTCGCTTATCGTTCGCGTAAGGAGGATAAATTGTTGAGAGTGTTTAGAAAAAAAAGAAATATTTTAGCATATTTGATATGGCTGTGTGGAATAAACCTGATGTTTTGTGTAGCGGCCAATGCCGAAAAAATTATTCCCGGTTCATTGATTGCGATGGATACCAATCGAACAGTTGATTACTTGCTGCTTGTGGAAAAAGAAAGTCAGACATTATATGTCTATGCTTATGATGGTCAATTTAGAGAATTAAAACGATTTCGATGTTCGACAGGTGAGAATAAAGGATCAAAAAAACAGTCCGGAGATCGGAAAACACCAGAAGGCGTTTATTTTTTCAACAATCGTTTTACCAAAAGAGATCTGACACCAATTTATGGCACGCGTGCATTTCCAATTGATTATCCCAATTATATGGATCGTTTTGCGGGTAAGAATGGAAGTGCCATCTGGGTGCATGGAACCAATAAAAAATTAAAAGACAGAGATACCAATGGCTGTGTGGCAATGATAAATGAAGATATTGACGCCTTAGACAAATATATTGATTTACATCATACCCCCATTATTATTCAAAAACGTATTAAATATGTGAACCCTGAGGAAAGTGAACCGATCCGCATTTCATTAATTCAATTTTTGAGGACGCTTGAAAATTTATTGATGTATGGTGATGCCAACGCTTATTTTTCTTACTATAATTATATTTCCGACTATATTCCTGAATGGTGGGACAAGTGGCTCGGGTTAAGAACTGACATAAAAAAATTGTACCCTGAAGCGGGGGTCCAACTCACACATCCCATCATACTGAAACATGATCGCATTTATGTGGTATTGATTGATCAAATTATTTCATCAGGAACTGTGTATCAAAAAACAAATATTGAAAACATAACACCTAAAGCATACATGGCGGGCAAAAAAAAATTGTTTATTGTTCGTTATAAAGAGAAATGGCGCATTGTTGGAGAGGAGTATCAAACATCGGAAATAAAAAAAGGCAATTATCCTTTACTTGTGGCATCATCCAACCTGACCGAACAGGCTCAATCTTTCGTAACAGCATCGTCTAAAAAATATGATAATGCTTATGCGGTTCATGACCGCACGATCATTGCCCAAATGATAGATAACTGGATTGAGGCCTGGAGAACAAAAAATATTGATCAATATGCGCAATTTTACGCTGATAATTTTAGATCTCAAAATAAAAATAAACGTCAATGGGTTCGATATAAAGACCGACTGAACAAAAAATACAAATTTATCGATATTACAAGAAAAAAAATAACCATACAATTTTATAAAAAATATAAAAATAGAGCGAAAGTGTCTTTTAACCAAACATATAAATCCAATATGTTTTCCGCCTTTGGCAGGAAAACCCTGATTTTACATTATGATGAAGGGCAATGGAAAATATATCGAGAGTATTGGAATAGGTTATGATTATAAGTAAAAGAGTTTCAAAAAGAAAAGGATGGACCATTCTCATGGTGGATGTGAATGGTCAGATAAAGTCAATTAAATATTTACGTGCCAGGATATTTTTTGGCTTGATTATTTGTATCATTGCAATTTTATCAACAATTGTCATGGGCCAGCTTTATTTTCAGGTTGTTCAGGAAAACAGGCAATTGTTTGAAAAAGTTGCCATTCGTCAGGCGCTTTATGGCGATAAAGGCATTATTCGACTGCCATGTCATCAGCAGCAGAAAATTGATTTTCAATTGAGCTCCAGACAACACTATAATGAAGCGCGTCAATATCGGCCCATTTTTTCCGAACCATTCCAAAGCACATTTGATTTTAATCTCTCTGGAAGTATTGATGTGATCCCTGCGCAACAAAAAGAAATGGCAGCCACAATACGATATCATCAAAAAGTGCGCGCAACAGATATTAAATTCATTATTAACAAAAATGATAACCGGATCGGGTTTAGTTTTATTCTAAGAAATATTGTAAAGGCACGAAAGGCCATTTCCGGAACGACCTTTGTTATCCTTAAAAACGAACAAGATGCAGTGGCGTATCCATCAATTAAATTACGTTATGGTCGTCCTACAAATTTTAGAAAAGGAAGACCTTTTTATGTGGCACGTTTCAAAACTGTTCGACATCGCATTCAGGATATCGAACATTTGGGGGACTTTAATGAAGCGACCATTTTGGTATATTCTAAGCATGGTCATAGACTGGTCAATATGACAGTCCCAATTCACATAGAATTATAAAATGAAGGAAAGCTCTAACAATAAAATCCTTATTTTGAACGGCTGATGTCCGAATTATTAGATTTGGATGTCAACCCATATCTAAAGATGTGGACACCCAAAGGAGAACGAACGATTCGAGCATTCCTAAACAATTTAGGATCATTATGAAAAAATATATTATTTGCCATAAATACTTGATTTTTATTTGTATCTGTTTTTTAAGTATGGTTGGTTTTTCATGGGTATGGGCTGGAAATCAGCAAAGTATTGTCTATTTTGAAGGCACCAACCATGAACTTCACGTTTTTAAAATTCATGGGAAAAAACCCGGGAAGACGTTGATGTTAATCGGGGGGATTCAGGGAGATGAGCCTGGTGGGTTCTTGTCTGCTGATCAATATGTGGATATGTCCTTATTTAAAGGCAATCTCATTGTAGTACCCCGTGCCAATTTTTATTCCATTTTACTGGGAAAACGTACTGTCAATGTGGATATGAACCGAAAATTTGCAGGTGGCGGGAAAAAAACGTATGAGGCTAAAGTCGTTGAGATATTAAAAAAATTGATTGATGAATCAGACATGTTGCTCAATTTGCATGATGGCTCTGGATTTTTTTCTGAAAAATGGGTAAATAACATGCGAAATCCCATGCGGTATGGACAATCGATTATTGCGGATTGCGATGTTTATATCAATCCCAATACCGGAGAAAAATTGGAATTGGGAAAAATTGCGCGCAAAGTTACAGATGATATTAATCGATACATCCCGGATAAACGTTATCATTTTCATTTTAACAATCATCGGACGCATTCAAGGGATTCCAGACATAAAGAACAACGCAAATCTGCGACATACTATTCTTTATATCGAAGAGGCATTCCAGCATATGGGGTAGAAACCAGTAAATCACTTCCTCTCGAACAAAAAGTCTTTCATCACAATCTGGCAATCAATGCGTTCATGAAATATTTGGATATTATCCCTGAAACACCTGCTGTGAGAATTGATCCCCCCAAATTGAAACATCTGATTATATCAGTCAATAATGAAATGCCGGTTGTTGTTGAAGATGGCCAGACCCTTCATGTGAGCAAAGGGGACACAATAATGATTACTCATGTGGAAAGCAATTATGACAGAGGAACAGTGGCTGATGTCCTGGGATATGGTACTGTCAATGATGTTCGTAAACATATCCAAATCAACAAAAAAACCAGGATAAATGTGAGAAAGGATCATTATCATTGTGGCAGTGTTCATATTGCACTGGGGGGAAAACGTACCAGAAGTAGAACACAGGAAACTGTTTTACCCCAACAATCAGACATTTTGTTTTACTGGGTCAAAATCAATGGGATATCTGGTTATTACAATAATTATGAGCGAATTCCTGTTGTAAAGGGAGACACAATAGAGCTTGTGGAAATTATTTCCAACCAGTATAACCCCAGTGATATTACCTTTAATTTTAAGGGCTTTGTCCCAACTCCAAAAAACAACAGTGGTGAAGATCGCGGCTTTGTTATCCGGACTGATTGTGATTTGCAAAAGAAATTTTCCTTGAATAAAGAGGGGCGCATTTATCATGCAGTGCCGAGTATTCAAGGGAAAAAGATTGGCGAGTTGTTTTTTGAGATGGTAAACCCTTTATTGTCTTATGTTGTTATTAAAGTCAATAAAAATGACAGGCGCTGCGTGTCACCTGGAGAGACTATTTTTGCTGGTGAAAAAGCGTTGCTTCAACTAATTGATTGTAAGACAAATATTCAGAAAAATAAAGGCGTACAATTTTTCATAAATGGCGAAAATTCACCGCGTCTACTGATCCGACCTTATACAGCCATTGATTGGAATGCCCTGACACAATACTCAAGATCACAACAAAAACAACGTTTTCGTCTGGATATTGAACGTGAGAGCCTGATGTTAGGAACAATATTTATTGAAATTGATCCTTTGCATACTGATCGTTCAGCGATTTCTGTCATTGAATCACCTCAGGAACTTATTTATCAATAATGGTGAAGGGTGGTGAAGGGCATAGCCGTCAGGATAAGGCAAACTCGCATGAACCTTCGTTCCCACGCTCTGCGTGGGAATGCATATGGGACGCTCTGCGTCCCCTGTGCGCGTATCTCGGTCGCCCAATACAGAGGACGCAGAGCGTCCAAGATGCATTCCCACGCAGAGCATGGAAACGAGAGGGTTTGCTAAGCCTGAAGGTTATGGGGCGCATTCTCAAAAAATCGGACATTTGTTTTCTTAGCCCTGAAAGGGCGGCTACATCCCAGCCCAGGGCAACGCCCTGGGCTGGTAAGTAAGGAAAACTCGAAAAATAAGTTCCCCATTTACTTATGTGCCAGCCCGATGTAGGGGCGAACCTTATGTTCGCCCTCGAACAAATAACGCTTTCGTTCCTATGTACGATGGGCGAACACAAGGTTCGCCCCTACACGTTCTTGGCACATAAGTAAATGAGGAACTTATTTTTAGTGCATTCCTAAGCGATCATAAGTTTTCGGGTAGATCGTAGTAATCGAAATTCAGCCAATGTCCGAAACCAATGTAGGGGCGAACCTTGTGTTCGCCCTGCGAACAACAATCGTTTGCGAACCTATGTCCGAGGCAAACGTTTCTAATACATTCTCGGACATAGTTTTGATACCGGTTTTTGTCCGGAGGGCGAACATAAGGTTCGCCCCTACATTGGTTTTACTCATAGGTTTGATAATGGTTTTTGTTCGAGGCAAACATAAGGTCGTGTAGAGACGTCGCATGCTACGTCTCTACAGAACAATTACCTCAAAACGAACAATATCAATAATGGGGAAGTTATTTTTTTAGAGCATTCCTAAGGAGCAATAAACATGATTGAAAGATATACCCGCCCAAAAATGGGACACATATGGTCAGAAGAAAATAAATATCAAACGTGGCTTCAGGTAGAAATTGCGGCCTGTGAGGCAATGGCCCACTATGAAATGATTCCTTCTGAAGCTTTAGACCGAATCAAATCACATGCAAAATTCTCAGTTGCCCGGATTGAGGAAATTGAGATGGAAACCCGGCATGATGTGATCGCATTTTTAACAAACATTGCCGAGCATGTTGGCCCGGACGCCCGCTATATTCACATGGGGATGACGTCTTCAGATGTTCTTGATACCAGCATGGCAATGCGACTGAAACAGGCATCTGAAATTATTCTTGATGGCTGTGATGCGCTCATGAATGCAATTAAAGATCAGGCCTATGAACATCGCAATACTGTAATGATCGGTCGGTCTCATGGCATTCATGCTGAACCCATTACCTTTGGGCTTAAGCTTTCAGTATGGTTTGATGAAATGCGTCGCAATCGTCAACGCCTGGAAAGTGCCTTGCAGCGTATTTCAGTGGGGATGCTTTCAGGGGCAGTAGGTACATATGCCAATATTCCACCAAAAATTGAAACAATGGTTTGTGAAAAACTGGGGCTGACATCGGTGAAAACATCTACTCAGGTAATTCAACGTGACCGATATGCTGAGTTTTTCTCAACGCTGGCAATCCTTGCATCAACGATTGAAAAAATTGCTGTGGAGATTCGTCATCTGCAACGTACTGAAGTCCTTGAAGTGGAAGAACACTTTGCTAAAGGCCAAAAAGGATCATCAGCAATGCCCCATAAACGAAATCCTGTTGGGAGTGAAAATATGTCTGGCCTTTCACGTTTAATTCGAAGTAACGCAATGGCTGCATTTGAGAATGTTGCATTGTGGCATGAACGCGATATCAGCCATTCATCAGTAGAACGTGTCATTGCTCCGGATAGCACCATATTAGTGGACTATATGCTTCATCGTCTGACCCGAATTATTACAAACCTGATGGTCTACCCTGAAAACATGCAAAAAAATCTGGAAAAAACACGCGGTTTAATTTTTTCGCAACAATTAATGTTGAATCTCATTTCAAAAGGAGTAACGCGTGAGGATGCCTACCGGATGGTTCAAAAGCCTGCAATGGAGGCATGGCATACAAAAAATGCTTTTATGGACATCGTTTTGAAAGAAAACGATATTCTGGCATACCTGACAGAAAATAAAATCAGAGAAATTTTTGATATCAAATATCATCTAAAATATGTGGATACTATCTTTAAAAGGGTATTCGAAGATTGAGGAGTTTGATATGGATACAGAAAACGTATCTCAATATCATGATAAAAATGCGACCTCAGCCATATTGCAGAAAATGAAACATCAAAAAGGAACAGCTGCCTATCAACTGGCAAAAGAAATTTCAGCGCAAAATATTGCCAACGAATCAAAAAATGAAAAAGATGATCGCTTTATTTTACAATTCTATTTATTTCCGCTTCCTACCTATATCTGGAAAATAATTGACAACGATATGGTCCTGATTGACATCAATCAGGCAGCCATGAACTTTTCCGGACCAAAAATCAAAGACCTGCTTGGACATACTGCATCACAAATTTATTTTGATGTGCCACAAATTATCGAATGGATGAATCAATGTAGAACCAGCTTGCATGTTGTCAGACAACAATTCTACTTATCTTTAAGGACGACCGGTGAACGTAAATATCTTGATGCCAGTTGGGCCTTCTTTCCGCCTGAATATATTTTATTTTATGTGTCTGATATTACTGAACAAAAAGAGGCGCATACCCAATTAGAACAATCTGTGAAACAAAGCAGGAATGAACTGAAACAAAGCAATAAAAATTTGCAGACTTTAAATAATAAATTGGAACAGGAAGTTCGCTCTCATAAAAAAACTGAAGATTTATTAATAAAAGAACAAAATCGTTTGGAATATCTGTTGGCAAATTTGCCGGCTATTGTTTTTCTGATCAATTCGGACCAGAGGATTATTTATGCCAATCAGTATTTTAAAACAATTATTGGAGAACGTATGTCTCCATATTGTTATGAGATCATGTTTTGCTCTCAAGAGCAATGCAATGATTGTGTTGTTGAAAAAGTAATCAGTAGTGGCACACCACAAACAAAAGAATGGCAGTCTCAATCAGGTCAAAATTTTGCCATGTATTACTATCCCTTTCATAATATGAGTAAAGAACCTGATGTTCTTTGTCTTGGGATAGACATTACTGAACGAAAGAAAATGGAAGTGCAGTTAGAACAGGCAAGACAGGTTGCGGAACAATCTTCACAATTTAAAACGCAATTCCTGGCACGTATGAGTCATGAAATTCGCACACCAATGAATGGCGTCCTGGGCATAACTGATTTGCTTCTGGACTCCAATGTAACCGAAGATCAAAAAAAATATTTGCTTACATTGAAAAGCAGCGGAGAAATGCTGTTAGCCATAATCAATGATATTTTAGATATTTCAAAAATTGAAGCAGGCAAATTGGAATTGCACATGCGTCCATTTGATCTTAAATCATTGATTGACGATGTTTATCAGCTTCTTTTGCCCAAAGCACAAGAAAAGAATATTCAGTTCTCATACCATTTTCCCAATGAAATGCATGGTGTGTTTAATAGTGATCCCATTCGGATTCGTCAAATCCTGGTCAATCTTATTGGAAATGCCATTAAGTTTACTGATAAGGGGTCGGTAGAAATTTTTATTGAGCAAAAAGATGCTGCGTCGGAAAAAATTGGGATTTTGTTTGAAATCAAAGATTCAGGACCAGGGATCCCAATAGATCAACAGGAACAAATTTTTCAAAGTTTTACTCAGGTCAATGTCAAACAACAAAAGTATCAAGGCACCGGTCTGGGCTTATCCATTTGTTACTATCTTACAAAAATGCTTGATGGAAAAGTTTGGCTCAAATCACAAATGAATAAAGGGACGCAATTCTTTTTATATTTGGATCTGCAAAAAAGTGAGGCGAACATCGCCGAATATACACATACGAAGCATCCTTCTCAATTAGATACAAAAGACCTGTCACAACTAAAAATATTATTGGTTGAAGATAACCCTGATAATCAAATTGTTTTCAAACTATACATGGATAAAATAGGCTGCACTTGTGATTATGTTGACAATGGTATGGATGCCATAAAGCAGGTAACTCAATTCAGTTATCATCTCATCTTCATGGATATTATGATGCCGATAATGGATGGCATCCAAACGACCAAACGTATACGTGAAGTGTTGCCTGAGAACAGGCAGCCGGTCATCATCGCATTAACTGCCGATGCTTTTATTGGGAAACGAGAACGATATATTAAAGATGGTTTTGATGATTATTGCACCAAACCGATTCGATTGGAAACATTGCTGCAAATACTTGATAAATATAACATTAATGAATTGAAGACAAATCAAGCCAATCATTTAGATTCGTCGGAAGCTTATAGCGACCTTGATTGGGAGCATGTTAAGTCATTGAAAAATGAACTAAAAGATAATTATAAAGAATTAATTCAAATGACCCTGAGTGAGTGTCCGAATCTTTTTAAATCATTACAGCAAGCTGTTGATCAATTAAATTTTGAGAAAATTATAGAATATGCCCACGCAATGAAATCAATTATCAATATTTTTGGATCCAATCCTTTCAGCATGCGATGTAAAAAAATTGAGTTGGCAGCTCAAGAACAATTAGAAAGTAATATTCAAAAAGATTTTCAACTGCTTAAAAAGCATTATCATAAATTTACATCTTTTCTAGAAGGCCAATTAAAAAACTGAAAAGATTTGTCACCATTTTTTTATTTTAGGAAACAATGATGCAACGTCCTGAACATAATTCCAATCAATGGTCATTATTATTTACGCGTCGATTCTCAGGTTTTTTCTGGACCCAATTTTTTACTGCCTATAATGATAATGTTTATAAAAATGCTTTGATAATTTATGTTTCTTTTTACTGTATGGATAGACTGAACTATAATCCCAATCTGCTCATCAATTTAGGAGCGGGATTGTTCATTCTGCCATTTTTTCTTTTTTCAGCATTTTCGGGACAACTGTCAGACAAATATGAAAAATCAATGTTAATACGTAGAATTAAACTTGGCGAGATTTGTATTATGTCCCTTGTATGTATTGGTTTTTTTATTGATAGCCTGACACTGCTCTATTTGATTTTATTTCTAACAGGTGCGCAATCAACGTTTTTTAGTCCTGCCAAATATAGTATTATCCCCCAACATTTGACAGAAAAAGAATTGATTGGTGGTAATGCTTTGGTTGAGATGGGTACATTTGCTGCCATTTTATTGGGAACAATGACCGGTGGTATTCTGATTCAAACAAATTATGGAAAAACCGCCCTTTCGATAGCTGTACTTATTATCGCAAGTGTAGGTTGGATCACCTCAAGGTTTATACCAACAGCGCCTCCGGCAGATCCAGATCTTCGTCTGAAATGGAATCCCATAAAACAGACGTTGGAAATGATCAAATTCGCCAGACAAGATCCTACCATATGGCGATGTATATGGGGAATATCCTGGTTCTGGTTTTTAGGGGGCGCATTTTTAACACAAATTCCCAATTACACACGTACATGCCTTATGGGTGATGAAAGTGTTGCAACCTTTTGCTTAACACTCTTTTCTATGGGAATCGGTATTGGGTCATTACTCTGCGAAAAATTATCCAAACATCGCGTAGATTTAGGTTTAACCACCTTTGGTGTATTGGGCATATGTTTATTTGGTACAGACATCCCCTTTTCCTACACAGCCTCTTCAGACCAGATAAATACCTTGATGTCTTTTCTTGGAACAAATGGAAGCTACCGAATTATTTTTGATTTGTTCATGTACAGTGTGTTTGGTGGACTCTACATTGTACCTTTGTATGCATATATACAGAAACATACGCCCTTTATGATTCGTTCAAGAATTATCGCCGGCACAAATATTATTAACGCAATGCTAATGGTCTTGTCATCTCTACTGGGAATGTTTTACCTTGGTGTTTTAAATCAATCCATTCCATCGTTTTTTCTATTGTTATCTGTATTAAGCATTATATTTTTTTCCTTTTTATTCTATAAAGAGCCATTGTTTCTCAATGGGGTCCTGGGGGGTGCTGGGGGCACATCTTAATTATTAAGGAATGCTCGAAAAATAAATTCCTCATTTACTTAGGAATGCTCGAAAAATAAATTCCTCATTTACTTTCATTTACTTAGGAATGCTCGAAAAATAAATTCCTCATTTACTTATGTGCCAGCCCGATGTAGGGGCGAACCTTATGTTCGCCCATCGTACATAGGAACGAAAGCGTTATTAGTTCGAGGGCGAACATAAGGTTCGCCCCTACATCGGGCTGGCACATAAGTAAATGGGGAACTTATTTTTCGAGTTTTCCTATGTGCTTTACCTTTTTTAAATCCCAATGCACCGGTATATTCCCAAGCCATTCAATCCCCGAATCCTTAAACTGCACATTCGGATCAAGCCCTTTGGTGACAGCCTGGTTGATCACAGCGGTACGTTCGGGCGTATGTACAGTTTAGGGGAAGTGGATTTCATACAAGGAATGCTCGATTTCGGCAACCCCAAGAACAGCGTAGGGCTAAAGCCCAACGCTGAATTGAGAAAGGACGCTAAAGCGCCCTCATA
>Ga0272440_1003170_pt1 | contig 12405 bp, 6 predicted proteins | sample SSMMMBAug17_FD_192440 | JGI IMG/M metagenome (GOLD analysis project Ga0272440, IMG submission 192440) | Marine sediment archaeal communities from Little Sippewissett salt marsh, Falmouth, MA, United States - SSM-MMB-Aug17 | ecosystem: Environmental > Aquatic > Marine > Wetlands > Sediment ... | reverse complement strand
GAATATTGGATCAATTTGCAATCAGCTTATGATCTATGGTATGCTGAAGGAAATCGTGGCACAGATGAACCCTTTTATGAATTGATGTGTTTTGAAAATGAGGCGATCTTAAAATTAGCAGGTGCCCAAAAGCATATGGGATATGAAGCAAAGGCTGTTGTGTTGAAACAAAAATCGTTGTATCCCGATATCATGGCTGTTCCACTGGATCCACAAAGCGATAATGAAAGAATATTTATTGAATTTCAGGCATATCCAGATGAAATGATACGATATACAACAGCATCAAAAGTCATTCTGTCATGTGCTCAGGATCAATATACAGGCGCAGTCCTTTCGGTGATTATATATACTGATGAAGCCTTTCAAAAAAAGGCGATACCAATGAACATTGAAAGTGCAACAGGAAGTTCATTGATAACAGCCAGTTTTAATGAAATCGTCCTGTCAAACATGACTGAGAAACAGCTTATTGAAATTGATCCCAGATTGGTCATCCTGGCACCATTTACACTGACATCAAACACATCGAAAAATGATCTGGCATTGAAATGCCATCAGTGGAAAAACACTGCCCTGATGGTCTATAAAGATTCATTAAAAAGAAATGTTTTAAATGTTCTGTCATTATTCATTTTAAGTCGATTTAAAGATTTAACAGTCAAGGAGGTAAGAGCCATGTTAAATTTTGATCTTTCTGATACAAGAGCAGGTGAAGAATTGCTGGATATCGGTCGTCTGGAAGGAAAAATAGAAGGGAAAAAAGAGGGGAAAATAGAAGGCCAGCAAGAAATTATGTATTCATTGATACGCAATCGATTTGGAGCCAGTCTTCCTGTTCCCAAGGAAGCTTTTTTTTCGGCGGATATTAATGTTCTTAATGGACTGGCACAGTCTCTATTTGACTTTGAAACTGCCGATGAGCTTGGGATCTGGTGGAACTTGAACGTTAATAAAAAGATTAAAACAGTGTTCTTAAAAAACAGTTAATAAAAGGAGATATGATCAATGACCTTGGCATCAAAACCTGTCTGGCAACTTAAACTGTTGCTGGAAAAAAAAGATATTACATGTGTAGAGATTATGCAATCTGTCCTTTCTGAAATTGACAGACAAGAAAAAGACATCCATTCATATTTATTCATTCGGGATAAGGCGGACTTAATTGCAGATGCTGAAAGCATGGATAAAAAAAGAGATTCAGGAGCTATCCTGGGCCCATTGTCCGGAATTCCCATTGCAATCAAGGACAATATTTGTACTAAAAATATTACCACAACATGTGCTTCTCAGATTTTACAGGGACACCGACCCATCTACAATGCAACAGTTATTGATAAAATTAGACAGGCAGATGGTATTATCATTGGAAAAACAAATATGGATGAATTTGCAATGGGTTCCAGCACAGAAAACTCATCATTTCATCCAACTCATAATCCCAATCAATTAAATACAGTTCCAGGTGGCTCAAGTGGTGGATCTGCTGCTGCAGTTGCTGCCAACGAATGCATTATTGCCATTGGATCAGATACCGGAGGTTCCATTCGTCAACCTGCTGCATTTTGTGGGGTTGTTGGTTTAAAACCGACTTATGGCCGCGTATCACGTTATGGGCTCATTGCTTATGGATCTTCTTTAGATCAAATTGGACCCATTGCAAAGGATGTTCGAGATACAGCCCTGATGGCTCAGGTGATATCTGGTTATGATCCAAAAGATTCAACCAGTCTGAACACAGAAACGCATGACTATTTGTCTCTTCTTGAATCCTCGGATCCATTAACGATTGGTGTTCCTGAGGAATATCTGGGTGAAGGGCTGGATGCTTCTGTAAAAGAGCATATTCTTGCAGCAATCGAACTGATGAAAGATATCGGGCATAAGGTTATTTCTGTGCGTTGTCCTTATTCTGAATACGCGATTCCAGCATACTATATAATTGCGAGTGCGGAAGCAAGTTCAAATCTGGCCCGGTATGATGGCTGTCGGTATGGATTTCGTGCCCCTGATATTAAAGATATTCAATCGCTTTTCACAGAAACAAGACATCAGGGATTTGGACCAGAAGTGAAACGTCGAATAATGCTCGGTACTTATGTGCTTAGTGCTGGATATTATGATGCCTATTACAACAAGGCTGCAAAAGTGAGAAATCTGATTGCACAGGATATGTCGAATATTTTTAAGCAATGTGATGTAATCATGCATCCATCGACACCAACGCCAGCCTTTCAATTTGGTGAGAATTCTGATGACCCGCTTGCGATGTATATGCAGGATGTTTTTACAGTGAACGCCAATCTTGCGGGTGTACCTGCAATGAATATTCCTTGCGGTAGAGTGGGGAATTTACCTATCGGAGTACATCTGGTAGCAGATAAACTTAACGAAACCAGGCTTTTTCAGGCTGCAATTCAATTGGAAAAAATATTGAATACATCTGGAAAATGGACGCTTGATTTTTTGGAATAACAGGTTTAACGAATGATCCTATCTTTTAAAGACAAACAATTATATGCCATCAAAGAGAAAGTTGAAAGCAATACACGCCTGGAATCTCATGATGGCATCATGTTATACAATACACACGATCTCATTGGTGTGGGGGCTTTGGCTGATTTTGTCCGACGAAAACGACATGGAAATAAAACATACTTTGTTTATAATCAGCACATCAATTATACAAATATCTGTAAAAACCGATGTCTTTTTTGTGCCTTTGCAAGGGACAGACATGAAAAGGGTGCATACATGTACTCAGTTGATCAGGTTCGTGATATATTGATTCAGAATAAAAATAATCATTTAAAAGAAATACATATGGTTGGTGGTATTCATCCGAATGCACCTTTTGAGTATTATCTGGACTTACTAAAAACCATTCGAGAAATTTGTCCTGATGTTCATATTAAGGCGTTCACTGCTGTTGAAATTGACCATTTTTCATCCATATCAAAACTATCATTAGCTGAAACAATAAAAGCACTTAAGAAAGCCGGCTTAGACATGGTGCCTGGAGGCGGTTCAGAAGTGATGAGTGACAGGGTTCATCATGAATTGTTTCCTAAGAAAATCAGCAGGTTAAGATGGTCCCAGGTGATGAAAGTTGTTCATGCGGAAGGACTGACATCCAATGCCACCATGCTTTATGGTCATATTGAAACCATTGAGGAACGTATTGATCATTTTTTACAACTTCGTGAGATTCAGGATGAAACAAATGGATTTACAGCGTTTATTCCACTGGCCTTTCATTCTGAAAATACAAAACTATCGCATATTCCGCCCACATCTGCATATCTGGACTTGAAAACAACAGCCATTGCGCGCTTGATGTTGGATAATTTCGATCATATCAAGGCGTATTGGGTCATGTTGGGTGAAAATCTGGCTCAGATTGCACAAACATTTGGTGCTGATGATTTGGATGGAACAATCATAGAGGAAAAAATTACGCATTCAGCAGGAGCGAAATCATCAAAAGGTTTAAATCGGGATCAACTTGATTTCATGATTCGTTCTGCCGGTTTTGAACCGGTTGAAAGGGATGCCTTATACCAGCCAGTGGAGAAAAACCAATGAGAACAATAGAATCAATTATTGATGCTGTATATAAAGGTCAACGTATTTATGCGGATGAGGCTGAAATATTATATCAGAATGCGCCTTTATTGACACTGGCCAACTTAGCAGATCACCTTCGATACAACGTGCATCCTGAACCTGTGGTCACTTTTGTGGTGGATCGAAATATCAACTACACAAATATTTGTGTATCCCGATGTAAATTTTGTGCATTTTGCAGGACAGTGGGTCATGAGGAAGCCTATGTCATAACAACAGAAGCCCTGGACCAAAAAATACAGGAAACAATTAATTTGGGCGGTACCCAAATTTTGCTTCAAGGGGGCTTGCATCCTGATTTACCCTTTTCTTATTATTTGGACTTGTTAAGGCATATAAAAACAAAATTTGATATCCATGTTCATGGATTTTCTCCGCCAGAAATTGAACATATTGCAAATATTGCAGGTTTGTCATACAGGGAAACAGTCAATCAATTAAAAAAAGCAGGCCTGGATTCGATTCCAGGTGGTGGTGCTGAAATATTAGTGGATCAGGTCCGGAATCATATTTCTCCCAACAAATGTGACAGCGATGCCTGGTTGACAATAATGAAAACTGCCCATGATCTCGGTTTACCGACATCAGCCACCATGATGTTTGGTCATATTGAAACGCCGATGCAAATGATTGCCCATATGATTCGCATTCGCAAATTACAGGATAAGACCAATGGTTTTACTGCTTTTATTCCCTGGTCCTTTCAGCCAGACAATACACATATTCATGTAAGAAAGGCAACATCATGGCAATATCTACGAGTATTGGCATTAAGCCGGATTGTATTGGATAATATCCCAAATATTCAAGCTTCATGGGTGACCCAGGGCGATAAAATTGCACAACTGGCATTAAGTTTCGGGGCAAACGATCTGGGAAGTACGATGATTGAAGAAAACGTTGTGGCTGCAACCGGAGTGCATTTTCGATTGGCAAAAGAAGATTTGATTCGGTTGACACAAACAGCAGGTTTGAAGGCTGCGCGGCGAAATTGTACGTATGATATATTAGAATGCTATTCGTAATTTTTGTATAATTGGGAGGATATATAGACTTTAAGATAAAGATTTTGGCAAGGCGGCGCAAGGAGATCGTACTATAGTACATCGACGAAGCGCCAACGCAGTCCAAAATCTTTATCTTAAAGTCTATAGATGCTAATTGAGCTATCTAGATCATGGCAAAGGGTTTCCAGAAATGAAAGTAAATGATCAAATGATCCCTCCTTTACAGATGGAACTGGCTAAGCTGGCATGATATAAAAAAAAGTTTTTCATTTGATCACATAATAGGGAGTTTCTATAAATGAACACATTATCATCCAAACAAGCTCTTGATTCAGGGCTTGCGTTGATACTCATTTTTTTATTACTATCTTTGTTCTTAGATCAGTTATATGTCAAGCCTGCAATCATTGTTTTATTGATTTGTATGATATATCCAGATTTATTAAAACCTTTTGCATATTGTTGGTTTAAGTTATCAGAAATACTCGGCCATGTTGCATCAAAGGTATTGCTATCCATTGTGTTTTTTGTTATTGTTCTGCCTGTCGGCTTAATCCGAAGACTGTTTGGTTCTGATGCTCTGAAATTAAATGCATGGCAATCTGGAAATCAATCAGTTTTTATTGTTAGAAACCATTTGTTTTCATCAGGAGATATTAAATATCCTTTTTGATATTATTAACAAAGTCTTATCAATTAATAGTAGGTACGTTTTATGGATTTTTTAAATGATTTATTTGGCTTTTTAAAAACCCGCAAAAAATATTGGTTGTTGCCAATTGTTATCGTACTGCTCCTTTTTGGCAGTCTGATTGTTTTAACAAGCGGTTCAGCAGTCGCACCATTTATTTACACCTTGTTTTAGGGGGATAATGTGTCATCCATATTAGGAATTTCTGCATTCTATCATGACAGTGCAGCAGTTTTTCTATCTGATGGCAACATCATTGCAGCAGCGCAAGAAGAAAGGTTTTCCCGAAAAAAGCATGATGCGTCGTTTCCAAAAAATGCAATAAAATATGTTTTGCAAGAAGCCTGTATACCTGTAAATCGCGTTTCAACAATCGCTTTTTATGAAAAGCCATATATTAAATTTGAGCGTTTGATGGAAACCTATCATAGTTTTGCGCCAAAAGGGCTTATCAGTTTTATTTCTGCAATGACTGCCTGGTTAAAAGACAAACTGTTCATGCGTCGTTTGTTAAAGAATGAGCTGGCGCAATTGGGGCTGGATTGTTCAAAGATAACGTTTTTATTTCCAGAGCATCACCTATCCCATGCAGCCAGTGCATTTTTTCCATCACCTTTTAATGAAGCAGCCATATTAACAATTGATGGTGTCGGTGAGTGGGCAACTACGACCATTGGATCAGGCGCTGGCAATCAAATTAAAATGCTTCAGGAACTCCAATTCCCGCATTCTTTGGGACTTCTGTATTCAGCATTTACTTATTATTGCGGCTTTCGCGTTAACAGTGGTGAATACAAACTTATGGGACTTGCGCCATATGGGAATCATGGCTCTAAAGCTGTCAGTGAGTTTGAAAATATCATTGTCAATGAATTGATCGATATTCGCCATGATGGTTCTTTTCTGCTAAATATGAAATACTTTAACTTTGCAACAGGGCTGACCATGTGCAAAGACAAGAAATGGCAAGCCTTGTTTGACGTTCCCAAACGTGATCCCGAATCTGAGTTAACGCAGGAATATATGGACATGGCACTGGCCATTCAGAACGTAACTGAAAGAATTATCTTACAGTTGGCCCAGACCACAAAAGAATTGACGAAATGTGAAAATCTCGTTATGGCTGGAGGGGTTGCCCTTAATTGTGTCGCCAATGGGAAATTACAAAAATCAGGTCTTTTCAAAAATATATGGATACAACCCGCTGCGGGTGATGCCGGCGGCGCTTTGGGAGCTGCTCTGGCATCATGGTATATTGGCAACAATGAAAACCGAAAAATTAAGACAGAAAAAGATAATATGGCTGGTGCTTATTTGGGGCCAGAGTTTGCTTTCAACGAGATAGAACGTACTGCAAAACGATATCAGGCAAAATTTTGTCATTATTCAGATTTTGAACTATTGGCAAGAGATACTGCTGAGTTGTTAGCCAGTGGAAATGTCGTTGGATGGTTTCAGGGCAGAATGGAGTATGGCCCCAGAGCATTAGGTAACCGAAGCATATTGGGAGATCCAAGAAATCCTGAAATGCAAAAGAAGTTAAATCTAAAAATCAAGTATCGTGAAGGTTTTAGACCATTTGCGCCATCAGTGCTTGAAGAAGATATTGAATCATTTTTTGAAATGGATTCTCCCTCACCCTACATGTTGATGGTTGCAAATGTGGTTGATACACGCAGAAATCCACTTCCAGATGGATATGATCAAATGGAAATGTACGAACGATTGTATCATATTCGTTCTGATATTCCGGCAATAACCCATGTCGATTATTCTGCCAGGATTCAATCGGTTAACAAAGAAACCAATGAGCGGTACTGGAAATTAATTAACGCTTTCAAAAAATTGACAGGTTATGGCCTTCTGGTCAACACAAGCTTTAATGTTCGGGGCGAACCTATTGTTTGTACCCCGACTGATGCATACCGATGTTTTATGCGCACTGAAATGGATTATCTGGTTATGGAAAATTATCTTTTTGAAAAAAGCATGCAACCAAAATGGGTGGATATTTCTGATTGGGAAACAGAATTTTCTTTGGATTAAATTCTTTAAGCATCGACGAGACCTTTTTATGAGAGAACTGGTTGTATGTAATGATGTGAAAACCTTTGAAAACAATTTAGCTTTGGCTGGTTGCACAATTCGATGATCAGTGGAGATCATGTTGAATTTGACATTAATTCCAAAAATTAAATTTTTGAGAAATGAAACAAATTATTGTAATTAATAGATATTATCCTCCCAATCCAGCTATATCTGGTCATAGCGCATGCGAAATGGTTCGGGAAATCTCAAACCGAAATAATCATTTAAAATTGTTTGTTAGATATATTCATGCGCCATACGCTGGCGGATGCGCCAGTCAGTTACCTGCTGGCATTCTCGGTGGGATATCATCCATATATAATGGAAAAAACAAGATATTACGCTTTGTCGGAAATTTTGTTGAGGGATATCGGTTGATTCGTCTATCATTGCCATACGCTGATGCGATAATCACCCTTACTGATCCCCCAATGCTAAATTTCTGGGCGGGCATTCTGTGCCATAAGAAAAGAATTCCCTGGATTTATTGGGCACTGGATTTATATCCAGACGCGTTTGCCGCAGCTAATATTGTAAGCGAAAAAAATTATGCATATCGGATTTTTAATCATAATATAAAATTACATCCACCTGATTTTTTGATTGCTTTGGGTTTTCAACAAGCAAATTTTTTGAAAGAAAAGTATCAAAGAAATATTCCTTGTACAATCCTTCCTTGTGGTATATCAGGGATAAAAAAAAGTAAATCATCACCAGCATGGCATTCAGAAAGAAAAATAGTGTTTGCGTATTCTGGCAATATGGGAGAGGCCCATAATCCTGAATTTCTCATACAGCTTATTCAGCGCATGGACCCCAATAAACATACTTGTTTATTATCTTTGTATGGTGCAAAAGCAGGGAGTGTTTTGGCAAAAGTTGGAAAACATCCATCTGTGCGACGAATCAATCACATTCCACAAGAATATTTTCCATATGTAGATATTTTTCTGGTCAGCTTGTTGCCTGAATGGACTCATATTTGTGTGCCTTCAAAAGCGGTAAGCGCTATTTGTTCGGGAAGGGCAATTGCTTTCCAAGGTCACGTAAGGTCGGATATCTGGCAGATGTTCAAAAATGCTGCATTTTATATTGATTCATCTCAAGAAACCAAAATGATTGATGATTTAAACAACTTATTAAAACTTTCCAAGAATTCTCAAACATTGCAAGACAAGCACACACAGGCCATTTTGTACCGAAAACAACTTTTTGCGAGAAGGTTAATCGCCTATAATACAATTGCAAACTTTCTTCAATAGGCGAACACAAGGTTCGCCCCACATATTTTCAGAGCATTCCTTGATGGACATATCATAAAACCACTTTTACAGACCAAAAACAATTTGTTTCGGAATAAATCTTGCATTTTATTATTCACAGTTTTTCAAATCATAAAATAAATCGCTATATTCTCATCTACTGTTATATCAATCAAAAATCATGATCACTTATATTTAACTGACATATCTTTTACTGTTAATGCGCATTTGTTAATTATTCCACATATTATTTTTTATGAATAATCAATCAAAACGTTTTTATGCACCCTCATGAGGTCATCATGAAAAAATATCTAAAGACTGGCATACCTTTATCTATCTTATTGGCAATTGTTTTCATTGTTCCACAGATTTTCGGGCAATTGTCCCCGAATATGAAAACAGCACCTGTCAATCCCCAATTCCTTAAATATCAACAAATGCGTACATCAAATGCCGCGCAAACAAAACGAAGCCGATCTCGTTCTGGCACCAGAACTACGCTGGATCAAGGCGAGAATCTTGGTCTTATCCCTGATCCACTAATATCTCAAATTCATCAAATGGACACAACTGATGATATTTTTCAATCGGGTCCTTACTCCTCTGCAGATCCTATTTATGATGGACGTGATCCCAATCATGATAACAATTTCAACGATAGCCTGTTGCCGCCAGTCAGAAATCAGGGGACTTGCGGTGCATGCTGGGCATTTGCTGGTTATGGGGCGATTGAAAGCCATCTGAAATCAATCTATCAGACGCCTGATGATGAAAACGACTTTGCTGAAAAACATCTGCTTCAGCATCATGGCTTTGATGTTCCTCAATGTAATGGCGGGAACATGAAAATGATCGCTGCTTACCTTTCAAGAAACAGCGGTCCTGTGTTGGAAATTGATGATCCTTACACTGACCCATTAGGTGAAAAAATACATGAAAATCACCAATCAGCACGTTATTTTGAACATATGCGATTTATGCCAGTCAGATCAGGTGCTGATGATCTTTTGTATATTAAAAATGCCATACTTCAACATGGTGCATTATATACCTCGATCCTGTTTGATGCTGAAAATAATTACAATGAAGACCAGTTCAGCTATTACTATGATGATCCTGATAATTCATTTGATGACTCCAATCATGCGGTGGTTATCGTTGGCTGGGATGATACCTTTCAAATTCCGGAAGCTCCTGGCAATGGTGCGTTCATTGTTCGCAACAGCCTTGGTGAAAACTGGGGTGATAATGGCTATTTTTACGTTTCTTATCATGATGAAAGTATTGCCCGAACCAAATTGGGATTTTTTCAGGATGATATCAATTTTACTTTTGATGTTATCTATCAGTATGATGATTTGGGATGGACTGGCAGTATTGGATCAGGTGACAGCAATGATGCGGCTGCCAATGTGTTTACTGTTTATGAAAATATCGCAATCACTGCCATTGGTTTTTATGCAACATCTGTCAATATGTCCTACCATATTCAAATTTACCGAAATTTTGAAAATTTGGGTGGATATTGTCAGCCATCAGATCCCTTGATAGATGTTCCTTTAACCGGCACATTACAATATAGCGGTTTTTACACGATCAAACTCAAAAGTCCTGTCCGGTTTTTTAAAGGAGAACAATTTGCTGTGGTTATAAAATTTGATACACCTGAAAATCCATTTCCAATTCCGATTGAAGCACCTATCAGCAATTATGCGGAATCAGTTGAAGCACATTCTTCTCAAAGCTATGTGAGTGATTTTGGAAACATCTTTTTTGAATTGCAAAACTTTGTGTCCCAATCCAATGTTTGTATCAAAGCCTATGGTTTGTATGTTGATGACAGCCCGCCCACAGCATTTTCACAAGAATTATGGACTGATGAAGAGACACCATTGGATATGATGTTGTCCGGGGAAAGCAGCAGAAGTCATTTATTGAACTATTTGATAATCCGATATCCAAATCATGGTGTTATCTCTGGAAATTTGCCTCAACTGACCTATTCTCCGGATATCAATTTTTATGGTCTGGATACCCTTGATTTTTTAGTCAATGATGGTACTTACAATTCTCAAGCTGCCAGAATTTCAATCACTGTGAATCCTGTCAATGATCCTCCTTATGCCTGGTCGTTAACACTTGAGACATATGAAGATCAACCCCTTGAATTTTCGATCAGCGGGTTTGATCCTGATGGTGATCCACTTGAGTTATATATTGAAGATCCTTTAATGTATGGGATTCTTTCAGGGAATTATCCCAATTATATCTATACTCCTGATTTACATTTTTTTGGTGATGATTCAATCCGCTTTCAGGTAAGTGATGGTCAAGTTTTTTCAAACAGTGCTGATATTGTTTTCAATGTGATCGCTGTCAATGATCCACCGATCATTAATGATATGACAATTTCTACATTTCAAAACACACCGGTAGTGATTGAACCGGTTATGAGTGATGTTGACTCATTTTCACTGACGCCTGTCATTCAAAGCCTGCCTTCAAATGGTGTTCTGATCGCACAAAATCAACACCTTGTATACACGCCAAATGAATTGTTTATTGGATCAGATCAATTTATCTGGTGTGCCACTGATGGCCATTTATTCTCATTATCAGCAACAGTTTCCATTACAGTCAGTCAAAACACAAACCTTCCTGTTGCACAAGATATTGTCATCTTTGCGAACTTAGATGAATCAACAGATATTGATCTATCGGATAAAAACAACACACGTGATAGTGCGACTTATCACATTAAAAACAATCCACTGTCAGGAGAACTTGATGGCACACCGCCGCATTTGATTTACACGCCAACCATACATACCGGCGGTTTTGACTGGTTTACCTATACAATCAGAAAGAACAATGTAAGCTCTGTCCCTGCAACAGTCAGAATTTTTATCATTGATCATAATAAAGCGCCTGTTGCTGAAAACAAAAACTACACGCTTATTGAAAACACACCCAAAAATATCATATTAACCGCAAATGATGCTGATAATGATCCACTTTCTTTCAGCATTTCAGTGCCGCCATCACATGGTACATTATCCGGTACAACGCCAAATCTTGTATACACGCCGGATGAAAACTACATTGGCACAGATCAATTTTATTTTAAAGCGAATGATGGCAAAAAAGTTTCACCCATTGCCAGCATCATACTGAATATCTGCCCACTGATTATTGATACAAAACCAGTTGCAAACACCGCTCATTTAAACATACCTGAAGACACCGACGTTTCTTTTACTCTAAAGGGAAAGGATCCCAATGGTGACAGTCTGACATATATATTGCTATCCCAGCCCACACATGGACAAATCACTGGCATTGTGCCCCATATAAGCTATATTCCGGAAAAGGATTATCATGGACTTTCCTGTTTTACATTTCAAGTCAGTGATGGCGTTGAAATATCTGATCCAGCCGGTGTGACGATCACCATTTCCCCTGTAAATGATCCACCTATAGCTGACGATGCAACCATTATCACCAACAAAAATGTTGCACGACGCTTTGAATTATCGTTTCATGATGTTGATTCCACATCCCTGACATTCCAATTAATCACAGAACCTTCACATGGAACAATCACCTTTGATTTTCCTGAAATGATATACAATCCTGACCTGTTTTATTCTGGAAAAGACTATTTTAGCTATGTTGTAAATGATGGTTCCGCTACATCAGAACCGGCAAATGTAACAATCATCATTCC
>Ga0272440_1003169_pt1 | contig 12409 bp, 6 predicted proteins | sample SSMMMBAug17_FD_192440 | JGI IMG/M metagenome (GOLD analysis project Ga0272440, IMG submission 192440) | Marine sediment archaeal communities from Little Sippewissett salt marsh, Falmouth, MA, United States - SSM-MMB-Aug17 | ecosystem: Environmental > Aquatic > Marine > Wetlands > Sediment ... | reverse complement strand
ACTCTGATTTAACCCTGTCCAATAACCACAAGGTGAACATCAATACCATCAATCGTCTCACTCACTGATAATTGTTTTAAAACATTTTCATCGGTAAAAGGCGCAAACATGGCAATGGTAACATCAGGATAACCTGTTTGTTTTGCGTATGCGGCTGCCTGCTTACGTGCCCGCCTGGTTGCTTTCAAATTGGTAAAACTTTTGACTTCAATGATTCCCTTTTTACCTTCATATATGATATGCAAATCTACTTTTCCATTACCCGTGGGAAATTCAGGACTGATTGAACTTTCGATCTCCAATGCCATTTGCAGCCAGTGGTATAAATGAAAATGGCCCACTGCTTCTGTTAAATGATAATCACTTTTTCTTCGGGGTTGATCTTGCCAGGGATTTAAACCATTCTCTTTTAAACGCATGAGATAATCTTTGTAGCGATTTAGTAAGGCTGGCAAATTTAATGTTGAGCCGGATGTGACATCATCTAATGAATCCAGTGGATCCAGGGCAAGAGTGGATCGCTCCTGATTGTCTTTTATGTCACCAACAAATGCACTATAAAGACAGGTCTGAATAAATGAGGATGAAAAATTACATGTATAGTAGGTCTTATTTCCCTTTTTTAGAAGTTTGTATCCGATCAGACCATGCATGTACATATAATTACACCAATCATAGCGAAATGAAAAATGAATATTTGAATCTGTAAACAAGTTGATAATCTTTGACTTATATTCACTCCTGGCTTTACTAATCATATTTTGGACAGTATTGTTATGCTCTAGTTCGCAAGCGCTTAAATAAACATGATCCCACATTTCAATATCAATTGCTTTATGAGGTTCATGGTTATACTTTTCTGTCAATAATTCACCAAACCATCCAATCAGTCCGGGTTGTCCCTGTGTTTCATGGTAGAGTGCTTCAATGACATCAGGTTCAATCATCTGGCCGCTTTCTTCCTGATATTGATCAAACATATCTTTGACTTCATCAAAGGTTAAATTCTCAACGTGCAAAGAACGTTGAATATTGAATGGTGATCCGCTTTTATTATCAACGCCTAATACTGATCTTACACCGATCAATGCAAGACCATGAAGATAATAATTATTGCGTTTCAAATACATTTCGCGAAATAATGAAACCAGTTGATTAATTAATTCTGTTTGAAGTTTATCAAACTCATCAATTAATAAAATCACCGGTGTATCAAAAATTCCACGTTGCCTGTTAAAAAGATCCATCCATTCATCCCAGGAAGTTATTTTACCGGTTTTTAAATGAAATTCATCTTCAATTAATCTTGGCCAGTGCTTAAAAAAACGTTGAGAAAGGTCTGTTTTTTCTTCATCTGCAAAACCCTGCATAGAGAGATAGGCAACCTTGAATTGATCTTTATATTGGCTGCTGATTTTATTAACAGATTGTTCCACGATCCATGTTTTTCCGGTTTGACGCGCGCCCCAGATGGTGAAATAGTGTCCTCCATCTTCGTCACCAATAAGAGATTGAATGCATTTTTTAATCAATTCTTTTCTTGGCACATAATAATGTTTTTTGGTGTTAATCGGACCATATGAATTAAATGTTCTCATCTGTTTCTCCCTTTTTTAAGCTTTTCCTGTTGTGGGTCGTTCCAATGTCATATGGCCATCTTTTGTGGTTCTCAGATTGTAGTCAATTATTTATGTAGTGGCCTTAATTGCAATTTTCGTCCCCGATTACAGCGGTGAGTTCACGATTTTAAAGAGATTTCCATTAGGTTTATCGCACCTGAATGAAAATAAAATTTGTAAACTATTATTTAAGAATATGTCAAGTTTTTTTACCAATAACGAATAAAGGTGTAGCGCTGCCCATAACTAAAAAAATCTGGACTGAATTATATTTCTGAGCTATGTATCAAACATGGAAACACAAAATCAAATTAATCGAACACCGGAGTCAATCAAGCAGGTACAGATTATTAAATGTCCCGCCTTATGTCGGTAGTTATGGCCCTGGTCATTGTGATTCATCCGATAAAAAAAAATAAGGAGAATAATTCTTGCATATTTTAAATAGTTATACGATTCGCTGTGTAATCATAGCGTCCTTGATGCTCATCCTTGGAACAATCAACCTCCATGCCGCAACACGTATTTTGTCTATTCCATTTACAGTGATCCCACAATCCAGAGAAACAATTGTTCAACAGATCAACCATACAATTTCTTTTACATTATTACATCAGCCTGATATCGTTATTGAACAATACAACAGTGCTTTTACATCATCAGAGATACTCGCACCCGACTTTAGAAAAAAAGTTTCTCAGATTGCCTCAGACAAGAATTGTTCACACACGCTTTATGGCAGTGTCAATTTTTTTGGGGAAAGCCTATCCATGAATGCAGTTTTACTTGATAGCAAAAATCAGACTGTCGTATATTCATCAACAGACACGCTGAACAAAGTGGATCAAATTCCTGATTGGCTGAATAATTGGCTTTCTGCTGCATTGAAAAAAAACTCACAATCTCGCATGACTTTAATACCAAAGATTCTGCCCCGCATTGAAAATATCAATGATGAGATTATTGGTATGGATATTGCCGATATTGATCATGATTCAGAAAACGAAATTTTGTTGTATGGTCCCGGGCAAATTCAAGTTGTTGACAAATCATTTAATACGATCCATATTAAAAAATCAGGATTTGGCAAAACAGTTGTTTTTGCCAGATGGATTGATATCCCCGGAACAGATTCATTCCTTGTCATTTCAGAAACATCTGGTTCGGATATTAACACAGGGCTGTATCAATGGAAAGACAATCACTGGCATCAATTAAATACCTATTCTGGCTGGTTTTTGACATTCTTAAAAGCCACAAATACAATTATTGCCCAACAGCGCAGGTATAGTGATTATTGGGGAAATATTATGCAAATGAAAGGACAATTACCTGATAATCTCAATCCACAACAATTTGACATGCCAATCAATGCCGACATATTTGATTTCAATGTCATGCATATCAAAACAATGCCCTTATTTGTCCGATTTGACAATAATGATTGCCTGAACGTATTTCGAAATAAGAATTTGGTATGGCGAAGCAGTCAAGCCATGGGAGGCAGTATTCATTTTATTGAGGTGCAAAAAGATACAGGTCAAATTAATTCTGCCATTAGAAAATATATCCCATCCAGACTCCTGGTTTGTGATATTGATCATGATCAATCCGATAACATTATTGTTTGTGAGAATCGTTCGAGTACTGGCAGATTATTTGAAAATTCCAGATGGTACTCTCAGGGCGTTGTTCATATAATGGACTGGACTGGCAGTGAAATGAGCATCGTCTGGACATCGAAAAAACAACCCGGACCTGTCACTGCTTATGCTTTGGAAAAATCTGATAACAAATGGCGGTTATGGATTGCATGTGTATTAAAACAAAAAAATTTGTTTCAAAATGGACTCAGCCGAATAGTTGTATATGATATACAGTAACTGACCATTGGAGTTTTTTCATGATAAAAAAAACAATACTGATTATTGGAGCGTTATGTATCACGACGATAATTGTATTGTCGGTTTCCTGGGCCTTATTTGGCGCTGAATATGCAATCAGAAAAGTAGAATCTTTTCTGAATCAGCAACTGGATGCTGATATTGATGTTCAAAAAATTTCTTTCAATATCTGGCAACCCGAACTAAAGCTTTATCATGTTCAGATTAATTCCAACGATAAAACACCCCTGGCAGGTTGCCAGGAACTAAACCTGTCAATTCCCTTTTCCAGTCTTTGGTCAGACAACATTCAAATCAGGCATTTGCAATTGATTCGGCCCTGGTTGTTTTTTTCGGTTGAAGAAAACCAGCCCATGACTTTTCAACAGTTTTTGCCATATTTCTCTCTGATTAATCAATTAATGAAAAAGCGCATATTTTCAATTAAACAGTCGCAAAGAAAAAAAACACTCTTTTTGCAATCTCTTGATCTATTTGATGGCGCAATCTTTTTTTCTCGAACTGCCAATGAACAATCGTTTCGATTAAAGCATTTTATGATAAATGCAACACATGATAATCTACATATTTCCGGATTTTTAGCGCATGCAAACGAATATAATTCTGAAAGGCAAATTCTAAAATTTGAAACATCAGGCAAATATTCTGATGATGATCTGGCGCAATCGGTCATCATGCTTTTGTCTTCTCAGTCGTCTGAGATCTTTTATGATCGCTTTCTGAATATTGTTAATAATCTTCGCTCTCAGTCAAGTGGCAATATTCAGCTTTCAAACACCTTGTTTCAACAAATTGGATATACAAAAGACAAAATTTCAGGCAATATTGTCGGAAATTTTGAACTGGACGCACTTTCAGATTCGCCGAATATGAAAATCTCAATTGGCTTTTCAGGTGATCATATTGAAAATATTCCCATAACAGAATTGTTATTTCGGGCCAATGTTGAAGAACGATTGTTTACAATCAATGAAATAAAAATGAAAACCCGAGACAGTCATGTTAATATTCAAGGAATCATTGACTTAAACAAACTATTTCCGAATAACATCCTGAAACCAGATAAAAATTGGGAAAATATCTCCTGGCATTTTATTGTAGATTCACATCATTTTCCGCTGTACCATTTTCATTCTGCAATACCAAAATGCAGCAGATTTAATGGCCAGATAAAACTGACAGGCCAGGGCATTGATGTTTCATCATTTCAGTCTGAAATAAAAATCAACGGCCATGCAAACATTCCCGGTAACTTGTGTCTGATACCTGAAACAAATGTGGCTTATAATGTTTCCGCCTTTGCTGAATCAGACATGTTGACAATACGTGCCATAACCGCTCAAACTGAAGGTATGGTCTTGACTGCAAATGGTCATGTCAACTCACAAATGCATGGAAATCTGTCCATGAACACCATTGTTTCTGGAAAATGGCTATCTGTTTTCAGTTTGCCGGAACTGACCTCTGATTTTCATACATCATTGACAATGCATCGTTCGCTCTCTGAAACAAAAGCCCACATTCAATTGAGGGGGAATCAACTGGCTTTGAATCAATATCAGTTGGGCAATTTAAATGTTGATGCCAGTCTATCCATTCCAGGTAAAATAACAATTAACAAAGCGTTGTTATCTCATAATTCATCTGAATTAGAAACAAAAGGCGTTCTAAACTGGAAAAACCTTTCAAAGATTGGCACATCATTTCCAGACAAATATGAAATTTCAATTCAATCGAATGAGATGCAATTGAACGATTTTCATCCAGGCTTGTCAGGCAGCATCAAGCTTGATGGTCATCTCATGGGCAGCGAACAACAAGTATCTGGCCAGATTGGTCTTGATGGGCATGCATTACATATCTTTGGACAGCGCATCAAATCGGTACATTTTCCAATGGATCTTTCCTTTAATGGCATTCAGATGCAATCTGGACACATTCAAATGGAAGAAAATGAGCAAATGAATATTGCCTTTGCGTTAGACACTGATAAAAATTATCAGGTTAAAATTGACTCCAATCCCATTTCGCTGTCGCGCTTAAAAGGTTGTATTCCTGAAATTCAGGGAAAGTTTAAATTAGATCTTACTGGAAAGGGCAATACTGACCATCCCCAATTTGATGGCAACATTGTTGTTTCTCCCATATTGTTTCAAGACAAGCCTTTACCTGATGCCGTGTTTAATATTGAGACATCGCAAGATATATTGAACATAAACTGTCAGTCCATGCTCGATTTTCAAGCGCAATACAATATCAAAAAGGGTTATCTTGATATGCGCGCGCAGGCAAAAAAGATGCAGCTTGCCCCGGTGCTTGCATGTTTTGGATTATCTCAAGTGAATGGTCAGGTCAGTGGTGTATTTCAGATGGCCGGTCAAATTCAAAATATTTTAAATGCACGCGGCCGACTTCAAATTGATCATGCGGCACTGTCTTATAATAATTTGCCGCTTGCCTGGATAGATAATTTCGATCTAATTATTGATAATAAAGAATTGACAGCATCAAACTATATAGTTCATTTCCCCGATGGTGGGTTTTGCAAAGGCGCTGTATATGGCAAATTCCCAGAACAAACACATTTAACAATTAATAGTAACATCCCTTTTGCTGTGATGCGCAATCTGACTGATAATCTATCTGATATTGCGGGCACGCTAAAAGTGGATGGCACACTTTATCACTTTATTAATGAACCGATGTTTGAAGGTCGGATCAGGATTAGAGATGGTGAATTTGCAACCACGTGGAATAACCAACGATTTCATAATATTAGCGGACAGATAGACACAAAAGATTATATTTTTGCATTGAAAAATCTTTCATTTGGAGTTGATGATGGCAATTGCGGTCTTCAAGGAAAAATAGTTGTTAACAATAATAAATTGACGCAAATTGATTTAAAGGGATCGGCCTCAGCCATTCCCATATACATACCAGAGATAGCCGATTTAATGGTCAACGCAAGAGTGAATTTTTCCAGACAAAACCAGCATAGTCGATTGAGCGGGAATCTGGAGTTTTTAGAAGGCCTTTATTATCAAAACTTGAGCGTTAACCAGATGCTGCTTGAAAGATTACAACAAAAACGCCGCCCAGACCTGGTGGATCAAATTTGTAAGGTTTATCCCCCCATTTGCAGGACAGAACTGGATATCAGTATTCAATCTCGTATTCCGCTTATTGCAGATAATGATCTTGCTTATATGGAGATTCATCCGGATTTGAGTATTCGCGGCACATTATACAATCCTGTTATTCTTGGACGTACAGAAATGCTCAATGGTGAAATCAATTATCTTGGAAAAACATTTGTTTTGGAAAAAGGTATGATTGATTTTGTCAATCCCTATCGCACAGAACCAATGATTGATATTGAAAGCAATGTCGCGATTCGGGACTGGCAAATTTCGCTGGATGTTCTTGGCAAACCCGATGAACTTCAGGTCAAGTTAAGCTCGACACCGGCTGAAGAGCATGCAGATATTATTTCTATCCTGCTTTTTGGAAAGCCCACAGATCGTTTGTTTGTTCAAGATACAGGCCCATACAAGTCCACACAGCAAATGATAGCAGAGCTGCTTTCAAGCACGTTCGAACAAGACATTAAAAACACGACAGGCCTGGACACATTTCGTCTGGAAGCATACGAACATGAAACAGTTGATGACAACCAAAATGATGATTATAAAATTACGCTGGGTAAAGAATTATCACGAAGAGTGTCTGTTACCTATGCATTTGAAACCCGAAAGGGGCAATTGATTCATCATACCCAGGCCAATTATAAAATTCTGGAAAACCTGATTTTTCGAGGCATGCAAGATACGCAAGGGACGTATGGCGGCGAATTGTTGCTACACCTTGAGTTTCGACAATTTCCAGGTTTTTAAATTATATTTCACAATCTATAATTGATAACTTGTAACCAATGTGATATGTATATGAAATGGAACCTGGAAACATAGTCGAATATATCGAACAAAAAGATATTAAATGTGCTGTTGTTTTGGAAACAAAAAAACAACGCCTTCGTATCCTCACTGAGACCAACCGCGAGGTGAATCTTTCAACCAAACGATTGCTTCATGTGGATCAATTACGTCTTGATTTGAGTCAGGGAAGAGATAGCCTTGTGGAACATCTCAATACCCTTGTTCAAAAACGTAAATCCATGCAGGAAAGCGTTGATGTTGAAGAATTGTGGGACGTGGTTCATGAAGAGGAAGACGCCATTGACATTGATATGATGACCGGTTTATGCTTTGATGACATCAATGATGACAACAAATCGGCTGTTTATCGAGCCATGCTTCACAATAAATTTTATTTCAAATTTACCCCTGAACATTTTTATCCTTATTCAGAAAATCAGGTTGAAAATCTCAAACATCAGGCCAGAGAAACCGAACGAAAACAGACATTGATTGATGAAGGCGGCGATTGGCTCAAAAAGGTGATGACCACCCCAAATCCAACGATTCCTGATGATAAAATGCAAACAGTTGAAATTCTCAAATCGGTGTATTTGTTTGGCAAGGAAAGTGAGGATTACGACATTGCACGCGGTATTGTCGATCATGCGGGCGTTGATACTGAAAATGGACTGCTTAAACTTCTGATCAAAATGGGAGCCTGGGATGAAAATGTCAACCTGGATTTATACCGATTTGAAATTCCCATGTCTTTTTCTAAGGATGTTGTTGATCAGGCCCATTTGATCAAACATGATATTCAATTGTTAGCGCCGCAACGCAAGGATTTGACGAATCTGGATTTGATCACCATTGATGGTCAGGCGACCACTGATCATGATGATGCATTGAGTATTGAGTGGGATGGCAACCAATTTTGTCTCGGCATTCATATTGCGGATGTGGCAGGTTGTATACCGAAACAAAGTGCCATTGATAAATCCGCTTTGGATCGTGCAACGTCCATTTATACGCCGGATTTAAAAATCCCAATGCTGCCATCAGTCTTAGCCGAAAACATTTGCAGTCTTAAAGCCGATGAAATACGACCTGCCATCAGTATTATGGCATGGGTGAATGATCGGGCTGAGGTTTCCAAATTTGATATATTTCCCAGTATGGTAAAGGTTAAACATCAATTGACCTACCATGATGCCAACCTCATGGTCAATGATCATCCTGAATTGAGACAATTACATGAACTGGCCTGTGCATTTCGAGAGTTTCGATTGAATAGTGATGCGGTATACATAACATTACCAGAGATTCATATTCGGATTGACGAAGATACTGATGAAATAATTATCAATCGTGTAAATCGTGAAAATGCTTGCCGCATGCTGGTTGCAGAAGCCATGATCCTGGGCAACTGGATTACCGCACAATTTTTACGAAAAAATCAAACACCTGCCATTTATCGGTCTCAACCGAAACCAAAAGATCGACTATTTGAAAAGCAGGAAGGAACTTTGTTTGAAAACTGGATGCAACGCAGATTATTATCCAGATTTGTTTTAAGCTGTAAACCATCTGCGCACTCAGGTTTAGGCCTGGATTGTTATGTAACAGCCACATCACCCATACGCAAATATTATGATTTAATTACGCAAAGACAAATTCGTTCTGTTTTGGGCTTTGGAACACCCTATACAAAAGAAGAGGTCAATCAAATCATTCAATACGTCCGCCAACCCATGACTCATGCCAGCCGACTTCAGTTTGCCCGCAATCGTTACTGGATTGTTAAATATCTCGAACAACATCGCGGCATCAAGACGCCGGCAATGGTTTTGGAAAGACGCTGGAACAACTATATTGTTTTACTGACAGAATATTTGATGGAATGCTCTCTGCCAGTAACATCCGCCATGAATTTTGAACCCGAAGATATGATTGAAGTTACCATTCAACGTGCTGATGCACGCAATAATATCATTTCTTTGAGTTGGGTCAGATAAGATTAATAAAGATGCCTCCTCTGCTAAACCTGCCGAATGCTTCTTTCTAATTCTACCATTAAAAATTGATATTGTTGAAGATAATTCTCTTGCACCTGAATTTTCATTTTCAGTTCCTGAATGGAAGATAAAATTGCGGAATGTTTTTTTTCAAGCTTTCGAAGAATTTGTCTGCGTTTTCCAGGAGTCATTTTAGAAAGTATATCTTTATTGAAAAGAGACATAATATCGCTTTTAAGTAGCTTTTCAGGATCATTTATGTAATTTAATATTTTTATAGATTGATTTTCAGCAATTTTTTCAGATTTTTTTAACAAACGAGGCACTGATTTTTTGATTGCCTTAGCGTCATTATTCTTGTCAGGTTCAGGGAAAACCTTATCAAATGGTAAATCTTTTACCTGATTGATACGATTTTTCAATTGTGCTACAGTCAAATGCTTCTCGACAATTTCCTTAATCAATTGTTTTTTCAAACCTTTATGCGTAATAGGCAATAATTCGATTTTATGACTGAGCAAAAGCTTTGTATACATATGATAATTTTTATAATCTGAACTATCCACAGCCAGGTTGACAGCATTGTAGAGCCATGATTTAGAGGGTGCATTACTTTTTTGATTTTGTAGATATATAATTAGCTGATGCAGTGATTTTTCTTTTGTTGCCTGTTTTTTTCTGGCACGTTCGATATCATCGGAAAAGAATGTTTTTACAATATAATTTCCCGCTTCAATCATTGCATTTTCATAATACCTGGAAATAATTTCAGTCAGTCGCATGCCAGCTTCTTCAACCAGGCATATATCAGGTTCTGTTTCAATTTCAATTGATGTTTCAACATGTTGATTTATTATACATAACTGTTTTGAATCGTTATTGTTCTGGCTTGAATAAGAAATCGCCCTGGATAAAAAACCAGAAATAGAAACAATATTGTCGATTGCTACCAACTGGCAATTGAATCGAATTTGAACCAGCCGAACAGGCCCGCTTTCTGATTGATTAAAGAATAGATAGGACAATAATGTTCGATCATCGTTTTGAACGTGTTGTTCACTACAATTGACATTGAAATGATCTGAAACAAATGCCTGTTTTAATGTCATTGTCCACTTTGACGTGTTATCATCACTTGGTGTCACTGAGATATCAAATGAACCGGCAGGCATGTCAGACTGATTCAACAAAATGACAATCAAGGGTGTTTGCCCGGATTTCAATCGAATTATTGAAATAGCAGACTTCAATTTATTAAGAAAGGCTTGTGCATGTGGATTGGGATCATCAGGGTCATTTAAATTAGCAATTTCTCCATAACCCGGCTCAGGTATGGGACATCGGCAAAATTTATTATTGACAAGAAAGGAACCTGCCATCAGTTGCGCTGCAATAATACCAATATAATCCGAAAAAACAGCATCACAAAAAAATCCATGAGGTGCCACCCATATTACCGGACAACTAGAATTCATTCGTCGATATATTTGACCTTCATTGGCAGGTAAATAATCCATAAGGTGTTGATCTTTTGTGGAAAGACTTTGTTTTAGTGAATGACGAATATCATGTATTTGCTGATCGAATTGCGCTTTGTCTTTGGGGATATCTGTTTGTGCCATTTATAATTATTTCCTTGATATTTTGGGTGATTTTATGATTTTTAAAAAGTTTTTACCAGGGATAGCGCTGAAAAATAAATTCCCCATTATTGATATTGTTCGTTTTGAGGTAAATTTACTGTAGAGACTTATCACATGCTTCATCTCGGGCGTATTCCTTAAAAATCGGACATTTGTTTTCTTAATTTTTTTTCTACGATCAATGTCAATTGAGCATGTTATTTTCAATGCATCCCTAATTCTATGACCTTCTCAAAGAAAGTCAACAGGCATATATCGAGAATAACTATTTGTATTCCGCTCTATTATGTACAACATACGCCAATTTTATGCTATACTAACGAAAAAATATGAGTAATTATGAAACAAGGATAAAAAAATGAACCCCAAAAATATTTATTGCCCACCCCTATGAATATTTATATATTTAATATATTCAAGGCATTGTAAAAGAAGTTTCTGAAAAACAATTATTTTTGGAAAATTCAAATCATTGTGGATCATGTTCCCATCATGAAACACATTAAGAAAATGATATAAACATGGACCCCTATCAGATTATTAAAGAATATTACGCGGAATCATCATCACTATATCATTGTTTGGTTTCACACAGCGAAAAGGTTGCGCAAAAAGCGCTGGCTTGTGGAAAACATTTTGATGTTGATCACGCGTTTATTCGTGAAGCTTCATTATTGCATGATATCGGTATCTATTTAACATATGCACCCAAAATTGAGTGTTATGGAAATATGCCATATATTTTTCATGGTTATCTGGGCATGCGTTTACTAGAACAAAAAGGTTTGTATCGACATGCTCAGGTTTGTTTAAGACATGTAGGTGTAGGCCTATCAATAGAATTTATTAAAGAACAAAAACTGCCTTTGCCAGAAATGGATATGCAACCTGAAACATTTGAAGAGATGATCATTTGCTATGCAGATAAGTTTTTTTCAAAATCAGATAATAATGTGGAAAAATCACTTGATCAAGTTATCTGGGAATTATCACGCTATAATAATAAATCCATTGAAAAATTTATGCAATGGCATCAATACTTTAACGTAAATCTTTCAGGCTGATTGTTTGATTAAGGACTATTTGAGATAGATTGGAGGGCGACACTGAAATAGTTTGACCACGGCGTATTGAGCAGTTGACACCGATATGAAACAGACATATTCTCTTTCATATCCATATAGTTCCAGGGCATATACCAGCAATTCCAGCTCCCACGCTCTAAGATTGTGAAATTTGACATCAAAGTGAAAAATATTGTTTTCGGCAATTGGCTCAATGGTTCGATTGTTGGCAGTAATTTTAATT
>Ga0272440_1003168_pt1 | contig 12412 bp, 13 predicted proteins | sample SSMMMBAug17_FD_192440 | JGI IMG/M metagenome (GOLD analysis project Ga0272440, IMG submission 192440) | Marine sediment archaeal communities from Little Sippewissett salt marsh, Falmouth, MA, United States - SSM-MMB-Aug17 | ecosystem: Environmental > Aquatic > Marine > Wetlands > Sediment ... | reverse complement strand
TATGATAGGGTAGAGCAGAGCGATAAACTCTTAAGTGTCATAGAAAAAATAGAGTCTATTTTTAGTCTTGACTACAAAGATATAGAGCGTTACGTAACAATGATCTCTCTTGGTTCACAGAAACATGATGATAATATGGTAGTCAAGTATGCTACAAAAGTAATGGAGATTCAAAAGAAATCTAGATCTAATGCACAAAGCCCTTATGTTGAGTTTACTCTTTATCAAGCCTATATTAATCAAGAGAGTTATAACTTAGCACTTTATATTATAGAGTCACTTGATAGTGTTGAACTTAATTCCGCAGAGAGGGCAAGACAGAAGTACCTTTTGGGTAGTGTTTTAGGAAAACTATGGAGAGATGATGAAGCAAGGGTTGCTTATGAAGAGGCTATAAAAGCTGATGCAGACTCACCATGGGCAAGTCTAGCCAAGAGTGCATTAAATCTCTAAACAATCAGCTATGGAGTAAAATCCAGGTGTTTTAGCATGAAGCCATTTAGCAGCACGTAGAGCACCTTTACTAAATGTGGCGCGTGAAGTTGCTGTGTGGTTAAGCTCTATAAACTCTCCATCATTGTAAAATCCAACTGTATGGCGACCTACAATATCGCCACCACGAAGTGCCATAACGGCTATTTCATCTTTACTACGTTCACCAATATTGCCATCTCGTCCACTGATACGTACTTTATTTAGTTCAAGATTACGTCCTGCTGCTGCAGATTCTGCGAGTGTAAGTGCAGTGCCACTTGGAGCATCTTTTTTATGTTTATGGTGCATCTCGACTATCTCTATATCAAAACCCTCTAGTGCAGCTGAAGCTTGATGTACTAGTTTGTTGAGTAGTGCTACACCTAAAGACATATTTGTTGCATAAAGTACAGGCATAATTTCAGTCGCACTCTTCATAAGGTTTAGTTGGTGTGTATTAAGCCCTGTTGTACCAATAACTAAAGGTTTTGGTGTCTTCAAAGCTGCCTCTAAAAGATCTTCACAAGCATCAGGGAGTGAAAAGTCTATAACAATATCGCAAGCATTTAAAAATGATTGCATATTTGATGTGACAAGTACAGAAGGGTCAATTGCAAAGTCTAAAGAGTTACGTACATATACTGTACTGAGGCTCATATCCTCAGTCTCTTTGAGGTTTTCAAGAAGAAGTTTACCAACTCTTCCACTTGCTCCAAAAACGCCAACTTTAATCATATCCGTATCTCCTTGTAATATTTATTCGAAATCATAACAAATAGAGGCTTACTTTTCCATTGGAGTGTAGGTTCTATTTCCCCATTCTTTCATGGATGCATCATAGAGTTTTACATCTTTAAATTTTAAGTATTGTGTCAAAATATACCAGTTCATTGATGCCTCTAAGCCTCCAGTACAGTATGTTACAACGGTCTTTTCTTGGTTAAGTTTATGCTCATCGTAGAATATATGTTTGAGTTCCTTATCAGCAAGAAGTTTTTCAGATTCTGTAAACTTTTTTTGCCAGTTACTGCTTTGTGCTCCACTAATATGTCCAAGACGTTTCACACCTTGAGACGCAGCAGTTCCATCATAAAACTTTTTAGGTCTTGCTTCAATCATAGCAACTTTACCTATATTCTCTTTGACATAGTCCATATTAACAAGTACATCTGGATTGTAGTTTGCAGTAAAGTTACCTTTTACGAATCGAGGTGTTTTTGTCGAAATCATATTTTCAACATTGCCAAAATTCTCTTTCCATGCTTTATATCCTCCATCTAAAATTGATATATTTTCAAAGCCATTAACAATAAGTGCAAGTGCTATATAGCTTGCTTTGAGAAGCTCTTTTGGTTTATTGTGACCATAAAGTATTACGTAAGAGTCTTGGTCTATACCAAGTCTTTGTGCAATATCTTCAATCTGCTTTGGAGAGTTCATTAGTAGGTACTCATTGTTGACCCAGTGACGAAATGCAGAGATTTCAACTTGCTGCGCATTTGGAATGTGGCCTTTACTGTATGTTTCTTTGTCTGTTGTATCAAGAATTATAGTTTTAGGGTTATGCAACTGCTTTGTTAACTCTTGTGGTGTAATAAATGCCTCTTGCGCAAAAAGTGCAATTGCAGAGATGAGTATTGTAAATAAAATTTTCATTTTTGTTCCTTGTTAAGCGTTTAATAGCTCATCTACATAAGAGATGGCTTGTAGAGCTGCAACAGCGCCGTCACCTGCTGCACTAATAACCTGTTTAGGTGCTGCAATACGCATATCACCAGTAGCATAAAGTCCAGGAACAGACGTTGCCATAGAGAGGTTAACTATCACTTGTCCCTGTTCATTCATATCACATAAAAAGCTTCCATCTTCTTGGATAAGAACTTGATTGTTTACATTGTTGCCTACAAATGTAAAGACTCCAGGAACAACAATGTCACGTATCTCACCACTTTTATGTTTAACTTTAAGCCCTTGAACACCTGAAGCATCACCATATACTTCATGAGCAACGGAATCAAGAACAAGCTCAATATTAGGGACTCTCTTTACTCTCTCAATAGTATTTGGTGCAGAACGAAAAGTGTCACGTCTATGAACTATATAGACTTTAGTACAAATTTTTGCAAGGTATAGAGCCTCTTCAAGTGCGGTGTCTCCACCACCAATAACAGCAACCTCTTTACCTTTGTAAAAAAAGCCATCACAAGTTGCACATGTACTTACTCCTCTACCAAAAAACTTCTCTTCACCAGTAAAACCAGCACGTCTTGGAGATGAACCTGTTCCAACAATCACACTGTATGCCTCTGCTGTAGTACCATCTTCTTTGTGGATAGTAAATATGTCACCACTTTTACTTACTCGTGTTATATTTACCATCTCGTGTATAAGACCAAAACGTTGACACTGTTCAGGCCATGGAGCCATAAGTTCCATTCCGGATATCTCTCCTGTTGCACCTGGATAGTTCTCTATCTCTGAAGAGTTCATAATTTGCCCACCTGGCATACCTTTTTCATACATTATTACATTTTCAAGTCCACCACGTGTTGTATAAAGGCCTGCTGTAAGTCCAGCAGGTCCACCGCCAATAATTGCACAGTCTAAAATTGCCATTTGTTTCTCCTATTAAAATTTATAGTTTATTAATCTCTTGTGAGAGTGCCTCTAAATTGTCAAGCTTGCGTATCATACTATCTTGTTTATAAAGTGAGTCTTTGTACCTTTTTATAATAAAAATAGAAGGGGATTCATAAATATTAAAACGTTGAATAAAAGAGAGAGATGTCTTTGTACCAGCACGTAAAAATTTTGTATTCGCACTATTTTCGCGAACTCTATTGTAATAGTCAATTGCTAAAATAGGAAGAGATAATTCAGTATTTGCAAGTAGGTTCATAGTGTATTTTTCTCTTGATGAGTAAAAGACAACAAGATATCGTTCTTCATTAGGAATAAAAACATCTTTTTTTTCATAAAAACTCCACTCTTTGAAGTTTATGAACTTATATTCGGAAAATTTGTAGTTGAAGTATGCAAAGGCCGCGGCTATCATAGCCGCACCAAAAAAAGAGGCAAGAAGCGTTGAGAGAGAAAAGAGGCTTTTGCCCCTCTTGGCTTTCATAACGCTATACTTTTTAAATGATTACGCTAAAAGAGCGTTTATTTTGTCAGCAAGTGCAGCTTTTGATTGTGCACCAACGATTTGGTCTACCATTTCACCATTTTTGAAGAACATAATAGTAGGAATTGAACGAATACCAAATTTTACAGCAATGTCTTGCTCTTCATCTGTGTTTACTTTACAAATTTTAGCTTTTCCATCGAAGTCTTCAGCTAACTCTTCAATAACTGGAGCAATCATACGACATGGTCCACACCATGGAGCCCAAAAGTCAACTAAAGAAACACCTTCAGCGAGAGTAGATTCAAAATCAGCACCTGTTAATTCTATATATTTACCCATTAGTAAATCCTTTTTTTGTAGTTATGTGAGTATTATACAACGAAAATGTTAATTGTATCTTTGTGTTTATTAGAACTTTGTAAAAAAGCGTTTTCTTTTATGAAAATAGGCACATTCGCTGTAGCCTACGGATTTAGCTAGGGCTGTTATCTCATCATTATAAAGAGCAACTTGCTCAGGTTTGTGTGCATCAGAGGAGAAGGTTATGGGAATATTGAGTTTGTAAGCTTCTTCTAAAAGCTCTTTTGATGGGTAGGCTTCTGCCACATCTTTTCTGTATCCTGCAACATTGAGTTCCAGTACCATATCTGCTTTTTTTATTGCAATTAGAGCATTCTTAGCCATCTGTACAACATTACCTTTTGGTAAAAACTTAAAAACTTTTATGAGGTCTAGGTGCCCCACTATATCAAAGAGTCTACTTTCTGCCATCTCCTCAATAGTGTCAAAATATTTTTGCCATATCTCGTCAATATTTTGCTCTTTCCATTTTCCAATAAATTCAGGGTTGTCAAATCCCCAACCCTCTAAAAAATGAACAGAACCTATAAGGTAGTCCACATCAGATTGTAGTACACGTTCATCCATGTGACCTGGAAGATAGTCAACCTCATAACCAAGTAAAATTGTTATTTTTTCTTTGTAGCGTTCTTGTGCTGACTTTACATCATTCTCATATTGTTGCATATCATCAAAACTCATTCTGTATTGAGGGTCAAAATCCATAGGAGCGTGATCGCAGACTCCGAAGTATTCTGTTTTTGCCGCTATTGCTTTGTTGATGTAATCATCTATGCTTCCTGTTGCATGATTGCAAAGAGGAGTATGATTGTGTAAGTCGACTATCATTGTTTATCTCTTGTGTTAGACTTTTTATGCTATTATAGTGTGATTTAATAAATTTGAAAATTTTACCTATCTTGGAGAAGAGTTCATGACTCAAGAAGAACTAGATGCCTTAATGAGCGGTGCCGCTGGTGATATTGATGCACTTGATGAAGAGATGTTAAACGAGGAGACTCTTGATGAAGAGACTCAAGAAGAGATTGCTGATGTTCAAGAGCCACAGGAGGTAGCAGAAGCTACAACAACTGCGAAAAGTGTTCCATTGGGTTACTCAGAGGATACTGCCCATCATTGGCCTTTACCTGCAACAGATGAGAATAAAATGGTACATCAGCTTGATGATGTCACCAAAGAGAGTGAAGAAAAAGCGAGTGAAATTTTTGACATCATTGAAACTATAAGTAATGAACTTATGGAAAAAGAGGAGAGCATCAATAGCATAAGCGAGGTACTTGCAAGTAATGTTGACCTCTTTACTAAGTTAAGTGCAAAATTTCCCGATGTGGTGGCTTTTTCCACGCAATTAGAAAAGAATGAAGATGCACTTTCACAAGCACAAGAGGCTGTAGAAGCACTTCAAAATAGTGGTGACTCGATTATGAATGTAATGGATATTATGCAGTACCAGGATATTCATAGACAAAAAATTGAACGTGTTATTAATGTCATGCGAGCACTTTCTCGTTACATGAACACTCTTTTTGAGGGTAAAATTGAAGATGAAAAGCGTGTCTCTTCTGCGCAGCATATTGTTGGAGATACGCACAATGATGTTGCCTCTACGGAAGATATAGAAGCGCTTCTTGAACAGTTTGGACAGTAATGAAAAAAGTTGAACTACTCTCTCCAGCTGGAACTTTAGAAAAACTAAAAATTGCAATTGATTTTGGAGCGGATGCTGTATATGGAGGTGTCTCTCACTTCTCTTTACGTATACGTTCTGGAAAAGAGTTTAGTATGGAGGAGTTTCAAGAAGGCATTGAATACGCACACGCACGAGGAAAAAAGGTTTATGCAACTATCAACGGTTTTCCCTTTAACTCACAACTCAAACTCTTAAAAGAGCATATTATAGCGATGGGAAAACTAAAGCCTGACGCGTTTATTGTCGCAACACCAGGTGTTTTAAAACTCTGTCATGAACTTGTTCCTGATATGCCTCTGCATCTCTCTACGCAAGCGAATGTTATGAATGTACTCGATGCACAAATATATCATGAGATGGGTGCTACACGTATTATAACAGCTCGAGAGATATCTCTAAAAGATTTGGTGGCAATAAAAAAAGAGCTACCAAATTTAGAGCTCGAAGTGTTTGTACATGGAAGTATGTGTTTTGCCTACAGTGGACGCTGTCTCATCTCTACATTGCAAAGTGGTCGTGTGCCAAACAGAGGAAGCTGTGCAAATGATTGCCGCTTCCCATACGAGATGTATGCAGCAAATCCTGAAACTGGAACACTCTTTAAGCTCGAAGAAGAAGAAGGTGTGGGTACATACATCATGAATTCCAAAGATCTCAATCTGGCTTCACATATGAAAGAGATTTTAGATAGTGGTGTAGTTGATTCTGTTAAAATTGAAGGACGTACTAAAACAGCTTACTATGCAGCTACAACTGCTAAAGCTTATAGGATGGCAATTGATGACTATTACGAGGGAAAATTTGAAGATGAGAAGTACCAGTATGAACTACAATCTTTACAAAATCGTGGCTATACAGATGCTTATCTTATTTCTCGTCCGTTTGAGAAAAATGATACACAGAGCCTAGACTTTACTATGCAACTTGGAACACACCAAGTAAGCGGTGTAGTTAATGCTGATGGAACACACTTTTTATGTAAATACAAGACACTTCCTGGTGATGAGATGGAAGTTGTTTATCCACTTGGCTCAAAGGTAGATCTCGTAGATAACGAGTTTGGTCAAACGTTTGAGAGAGATGGAAAGTTTTATATAAAGATGAAAAAACTTCAAGCAAAAAATGGAAAAATATGGGAAGAGATTCATAGTGGGAATGTAAATGAGATAATTCTACCAACAAACTTCCCAGCATATACTTTTTTTAGAATACAAGCAAGCTTAGATATGGGTACCTATCCTAAAGCATAAGGAAATAGCAAAGATGAAATTTGTTTCAATTGTACTTGGTTCGACAAGTGATTACCAAGTAATGAAAGCGTGTGCCGATACATTCGAGGCTTTTGGTGTGAACTATGAGCTCATTGTATCTTCGGCACATCGCTCACCTGAGAGAACAGCAAAATACATGAGAGAAGCAGAAGCAAAAGGTGCTCAGGTGTTTATTGCAGCAGCTGGAATGGCAGCACACTTGGCGGGAATTTTAGCCTCTAAAACCGTCAAACCTATCATTGGTGTGCCAATGTCAGCTTCAGCTTTGAGTGGAATAGACGCACTGCTTTCAACTGTACAGATGCCTGCTGGAATGCCTGTTGCTACTGTTGCTATAGGAAAAGCCGGAGCTATAAACTCAGCACACTTAGCGATGCAAATTTTAGCCCTTAACAATGAAGAGTTAAGCGTTAAACTTAAAGAGGATAGACTCTCTAAGGCTAAAAAAGTCGAGATAGACTCACAATATGTTGAGACGATAATCTCAAACTAAGGAGAAGAGATGCAGTGGATGAGTGACGAGGAGTACTCACAGTTAACTGGACTAGAGATGTCATCCATTGATGAACTCGTAGAACGTGGAAAGCTGAGTGTTAAAGAAGAGGGTGGTGTTCGATACATTGACCCCTCAAAAGGAGCAACAGAAGTTGTAGTTCCAGCAAAACTTCAAGAGCTTTCACAGAAAAATACACATGAAATGATGGTGCAGCCTGAGTTTATTGAAAAGACTATAGGAACCATCATAAACCTTCATGAAAAAGTACTTGATGCCAAAGATGAAACACTCGAAGCAGTACGTGTTGAAAATGAGTTTTTACGTGAGGCTTTAGCATCTTTACAAGAGTTGTATGATGAGGATAGGAAAACTATACATACACTTCAAGAGCAGTTAAAGCTTTCACAGCAAGAGGTTGAATTTATGCGCCGTAAGTATAAACTTATGTGGAATAAAGCCATCGAAGAGCATACAGAGAAATAGAGTTTTGTTGAAAAATGAAAATAGATGAAGCCTGTGTCTCATGCATAATAAATCAGAGTGTAAAAGTAGCCAATGCAATTAATGCAGATGCAAAACTCTCCAATGAACTCACCTCTACAGTAGAACAACTCAGTAAAAAGTTCTCTCGTGAAAACACACCCCCAGAAATAGCTGCCTATGTGTATGAAAGAATGGCACAGGTTGCAAATAAAGATGATTTATATGATGAGGTTAAAGCAAACTCTACACTAAAAGCAAAATCTTTTGTGCCACTGTTAAAAGAGAGGCTCCAACAATCAGATAATCCTCTTTATACTGCTACAAAAATTGCTGTTGCAGGTAATGTTATAGACCTTGCTGCAGCAATAGAGTTTGACCTTGCAGAAGAACTTGAGAGAGTTTTTCATACCGAGTTTGCCCATAATGATTTTGCTAGTATGCAAGAGAGCTTACGTAAGGCAAAAAAAGTTGTCATCTTAGGCGATAATGTCGGAGAGCATATATTTGACTATCTTTTCATAGAGACACTTAAAAAGCTCTACCCAGATACAGAGTACTATTACTTTGTTCGTGGAAGGGCTATTATCAATGATGTAACGATGATAGAGGCAAAAGAGGCAGGTTTTGAAGAGTTGTGTTACGTAATAGACTCTGGAGTTGACACCCCCGGTTTTGCTTACGTAAGAGCGACGCAAGAGGCACAAGATATTTTTGATGCTGCTGATGTAGTCATAAGCAAAGGGATGGGCAACTATGAATCACTTACTCCCTCACACAGAGATAACATCTTTTTTTTACTCAAGGTAAAATGTAACGTCGTTGCCAATTCACTTGGAAAAAATCTTGGTGATATTATTTGTAAAGAGCAGTAGGAGTTTATGTGCATACTATTATAGTTTTACTATCAGTCATTGTGTTTACTGTTTATGCAGGAGCTAGTGAGAGTAAATTTCTCATAAATACCGCTTTAGTGGGTATGTCTAAAGACTATAGAGAATATGATAAAAACGACGTAATACTTGATAGTGAAAAGTCCAAATTGAATGAAATGGTTGGAAGTGAGTTCCGGGTTGCCTATCTAGAAGAGTATGAAAAGAGTAGCGCTGAAATTGGTATGGATCTTTTAATAGTTGGTGGAAAAACCCAATATGTTGGTTCTTTACTTACATCTTCATTAGGGTATGGAAGTTACATAGGAACAACATATAATTTCTTATACGACTTAGCTTTAAACTATAGATATTCAAAGAGTCTTGGAAGTGGATTAGAAGTTCATACAGGAATTGGATTAGGGTATCGATGGTGGCGTAGAGAGTTAAGTGCTAGCCAGATAGAAGTTTATACTTGGGCTTCATTACGACCAGAAATTGGAATGAGTTATAGCATAGGTAGTTTGAACATTGGTGCTTTTTTAGAGTATCAGTGGGGATTTGATGAGAAAATGGCAATACTCGCAAATAGTGAAAACCCTCAAACAAGTGTCAATTTAGGTTTTGCAAATATACTTCAAGTCAATATCCCGATAACTCTACAACTTAACGACTCAGTAGCGCTTTTTATGGCATACACCTATGAACAACAAAAGATTGGCGATTCTAATAGTGTTCCTTACATCATAGACAGCACAAACTATGAGATATATGAACCAAGAAGTACTGCAAATAACTCTTACGTAAAGCTTGGAGTTAGTATAGAGTTTTAATTAGGGTTTATCAAAAAAAAAGCGACAAGAAGATACAATCGCGTATTTAATTAAAGAGAGAAATGATGATAACTTTTAGTGAAATGTTACTTAAACTTCAAGAGTTTTGGATGAAACAGGGGTGTAACATTGTACAGCCTTATGACATTCCAGCAGGAGCTGGAACTTTTCACCCTGCAACTTTTTTACGCTCACTTGACTCTACACCATGGGCAACAGCGTATGTCGCACCATCTCGTCGTCCAACTGATGGACGCTATGGAGAAAACCCAAATCGTTTAGGTTCATACTATCAGTTTCAAGCACTCATAAAACCATCTCCAAATAACATTCAAGAGCTCTACTTACAATCTTTAGAGTATCTTGGACTTGATGTTTCCAAACATGATATTCGTTTCGTTGAAGATAACTGGGAGTCACCAACACTGGGTGCTTGGGGTCTTGGTTGGGAAGTATGGCTCAATGGAATGGAAGTAACACAGTTTACTTACTTTCAACAAGTTGGTGGCATAGAGTGTAACCCTGTAGCAGTTGAGATTACTTATGGAACTGAGCGTTTAGCAATGTACTTGCAAGGTGTCGATACTGTTTTTGATATTGTTTGGAATGTTGATAAAAATGGCAACAAAACACTCTACAGAGACGTACATAAAGAGAGTGAAATAGAGTTTAGTAAGTATAACTTTGAAGTGGCTGACACAGATATGCTCTTTCATGAGTTCAATGCAAAGAGCAATGAGTGCCAAAGAGCTTTAGATGCAGGCTTGCCACTTCCTGCGTATGATTTATGTATGGTTATCTCAAACGTATTTAACGTACTTGATGCTAGAAAAGCCATCTCTCAAACAGAGCGTCAAAACTACATGTTAAAAATACGTGAACTCTCAAAAGGGTGTGCGGAGCTTTATAAAGCACAAGAAGTAGAGAGAATTGAGCGCGTAAAAGCATAGAAAAAGTGCTGCAAACTACACTTATCGGTCAGATAGAAAAAATCCTCTTTGAAGATGAGGGTTTTTTTATAGCCGTCTTAAAAAGCGGTGAGAAGATAAGTGGAACCTACTATGAGAGTGACGTCGCAACTATTAAAGACTCAGCCATTACCCTAAAAGGGCACTGGGAAGAGCACAAAAAGTATGGCAAGACTTTTAAGTTTGACTCTATTAAAGTAAATCAAAACGAACTCTTTTTTTTCCTCAACAAGATCATCAAAGGCTTCACTAAAAAACTCTCCGCCGAACTCATAGAGCACTTTGGAGCAGAACAACTAGTAGAAATTCTTGATAACGACATCGAAAAACTCCTAGAATTTAACGGCATTAAAGAGAAGCGTCTCAAAAAAATTCAAGCTTCATGGAAGCAGTTTCGCTCTATGCGACGACTTGGAGAGTTTTTAAGTCCTTTCGATGTCTCTCCTGCACTTCTGACTACCATCGCAACTGCTATGAAAGATGTCGATGAGCCATGTCAAAAGATAAAAGATAACCCATACATACTTACAAATATAAACTCTATTGGATTTAAAAGAGCAGATGAGCTTGCTTTAAAGATGGGTGTAGCAAAAGAGAATGAGGGGCGCATTAGTTCTGCTATGGATTATGTACTTCTCAATTACTGTGAAGCGCAAGGAAACAGCTGTATAGCAAAGTCGATTCTTTTTGAAGGACTAGATGACTTACTCGGCTTTTCTAATAAACACCACTTGTATGAAGTCGCACTGGTGGAGCGAGTGGCTGAGTCTAGCATCGTTATGATGAAGAATGAGCGTGTTTCACCTGCACGACTTTACGATGCTGAGAAATTTTTGTATGAGAGCTTTAAGGCCAGAAGCAAACTTGACAATGGTGGCTTTGTAAAAGATTTAGATGCTTTTTTAAGTACGCACGAGTTAAAGCTTGGTGAGCAGCAAAGAGAAGCAGTTGCGGTCATAAACTCAGGTGCATCACTGCTATTTTTAGTCGGATATGCAGGGACAGGAAAGAGTACAACTTCAAAAACAATTTTAAATCTTTTAAATACTCGTTTTGATAAAAAAGAGATAATGACTTGTGCTCTTAGTGGCATCGCCTCACAAAGAATAAGTGATACAACAGGGTATGAATCAGCAACAATCCAATCGCTTTTAGTCAAGCATGAGAGTGCTGAAAAGTTTCCATATGAGGTAGTTCTCATTGATGAAGCTTCTATGATAAACTCCTCACTCTTTGCACGTCTTATGGCAAAAATATCTAACAAAGCCATCGTCATAATAGTTGGTGATGATGCACAGCTTCCACCTATTGGTGCTGGCAATGTTTTAAGTGATGCCCTTAGTAAAGAGTTGGCTCCCATAGTAAAACTCACTCAAATATATAGACAAAGTGAAGACCAGGCGATTACACTCATAGCAAATGACATTCGCAGAGGCCTTGTTCCTGATTATAGGGCAAAGTATGATGACTTTGAGTTTGTAAATGTAGAGATAGAGAACTATTACGTAATGAAAAACCAGCTCAGTGCAGATGAGCTTAAGAATCTTCGAGAAGAGCATGCACAAGGTATTATTGCTGAGATAGTTCATAGGGTTGTGGACTCAATAGAAAAAGCACGCTATAGACTTAAAAACAAGCAGATAAAAGAGTATTTGAACTATTTTCAAGTAATTACTCCTATGAAAGGTGGCACTCTTGGTGTGACGAACCTTAACAAGGTACTCCAAGAGTACTTTAATCCAAATGCAAAAAAGTGTGTAAAACGAGGTGGCCAAGAGTTTCGTCTAATGGACAAGGTCGTGCATACCAAAAATGAAAATATGACCTCATGGAGCGGTGAT
>Ga0272440_1003167_pt1 | contig 12415 bp, 6 predicted proteins | sample SSMMMBAug17_FD_192440 | JGI IMG/M metagenome (GOLD analysis project Ga0272440, IMG submission 192440) | Marine sediment archaeal communities from Little Sippewissett salt marsh, Falmouth, MA, United States - SSM-MMB-Aug17 | ecosystem: Environmental > Aquatic > Marine > Wetlands > Sediment ... | reverse complement strand
TGCAGGTATATCATCAATTTCAATAATATCCTTATCAACTGTAATAGACAAGCGGCCAAGTAAATTTTTCATTTCTCTTACATTTCCGGGCCATGAATATTGTGAAAAAATTTCTAATACTTTTGGAGATACCTGCTTTGGCTTACTTTTATTGTCATTTGAAAATTCTTTTAAAAATGTTTGTACAAGTATTGGAATATCTTCTAATCTTTCACGAAGAGGAGGTACTTTTACTGGAACAACATTTAATCTGTAATATAAGTCTTCACGAAAATTTCCAAGATTTATTTCATTTTCTAAATTTTTATTAGTAGCAGCAATAATTCTAATATTAACATGAATATCTCTGCCTCCACCCATTCTTTGAAATTTTTGTTCTTCTAAAACCTTAAGTATTTTTGCCTGAGTTTTTAAGCTCATATCTCCTATTTCATCTAAAAAAACAGTACCATTATTAGCAAGTTCAAATTTTCCAATTTTTTTTGTTGAAGAACCAGCAAGAGCACCTTTTTCATGTCCAAACAACTCACTTTCTATCAATTCATCAGTTATTACAGCACAGTTAATATCAATTAATGGTTTATCATTTCTCATACTAAATTGGTGAATAGTCCTTGCAACTAATTCCTTTCCAGTTCCATTTTCACCAATTATTAAAATCGAGGCATCAGTTGGAGCAGAAACTGCAATTTGTTTTTGCAAAGATTTTACTGAAGGGCTGTTTCCAGTAAGGGAATGTTTTTCAATGGTTTTCTTTCTTAAATATCTGTTTTCTTCTTCTAATCTTCGAAAATTTAGTGCATTATTAATTGTAACAATAACTTTATCAATAGACAAAGGCTTTTCAATAAAATCATATGCACCTGATTTAGTAGCTTTAACAGCAGTATCTATTGTACCATGACCAGTAATAATTATTACCTGTATATTTGAATTTTCTTTTTTTATTTCTTTGAGGGTTTCAATACCATCAATTCCAGGCATCCACACATCAAGAATTACAAGATCAGGAGATTCAGCTTCTATAAGTTTTAAAGCTTCATATCCATTTGAAGCGGTAATTACCTCAAATCCCTCATCTGTTAGTATTCCTTTAAGAGACTTAAGTATACTGGGCTCATCATCCACTATTAAAATTGTAGGAAACATAATTTTTTCCTTTTAAATATTTTTTCAGCTAAAAAGGGATTGAAAGAATATAATACCCATCGAGGCAATGTCCCTGTAAGGGCAATTTTTTTGTTTGCCCTTATTATGAAGGACATCAGATAGCATGTCAGCTATTATTCATCTTACTTTTTACAATCTCATAAAAAGATGAATTTTTATAATCAGAAATAATTTTATTAAAAGACTCTGTTTTTTTATTATCATTGCCAGTAATTTCATATAATAATCCTAATTGAAACAAAACAGAATCTTCACTAAGGCTATTTGTAGTTATTAGTTTTTCAAAATATGAGATAGCTTTGTCATATTCTTTTAATTGAGCATAAGAGTATGCAAGACCATAGTTTACAATAGGTATTAGTGATGAATCGTCATTAAATAGCTTTTCAGCTTTTTTGTAAAGTTCAATTGCCTTTTGATAATTTTGTTTTTCAAAACAAATGTTTGCAAATGATATAAGAGAAATTTTTCCAGCACTTGTTCCAGTGTAATTTGAAGCTAACTCATCTAATTTTTTGAAAATTTCTTGTATATTTTCTTGATTGTCTTGTAATTGATTTTCAGTTTGTGATTTTTCCGAGTTATCTATATTAAGCTTATGATATTGAGAAATTGCTTTTGCAAATAATTCAGATGCCTTTAATTCTTTTTTGTGTGAGAGGTAGCTAAAACCTGTAAATATTAAAATAATTATAATTATAGCTCCAATAGTTCCAAACACGTAATTTTGATTATCAAGTGTTAACTCAAAAATTTTTCTTGAAAATGTCAAAAACTCATCTGGTTCTTTTAGGAATTGTTTTCGAGATATTTTTTTCTTTTTTACCATAATTTTTACCTTCATTATCTTTCTAATCAAACATAAAAAAAATATAAACAATTTAGGAATGGTCTGAAAATAAGTTCCTCATTTTGGCTATTTTGGCTGGAGTCTCAAATCTTTAGATTTGGGCGTCAGGCTATTTTCCTCCCAAATCTAGCGATTTGGGATTCCAACTAATGGGAAAGTTATTTTTCGAACATTCCATAAAATGGTTATGAAAAATAATCCATTTATAAAGAGTGTTTAAAATATTGCTATTTTTATTCATAATAACCAAGAGTTAAGGAGATTTCAAATGTTGATTTTTTGTATTTAACCTATTATTTTTATTGAGAAAAAAATAATACTTTTAAAAACCCTTTTAAATTATTAAATTAGAATAACTTTTTATAACTCAAAGTCTTACTATAGTGTTTTTCATATGACTTGATATTAATAGTAGACCTTAACATTTAAAATATATTGATTATAATGACTGTTAAATAGAGTCAGGTCATATGAAAAACACTCTAACATGTTATTATCGTCCAATTTTGCCCTTCGGACTGACTCAGACAAGCATATAATAAAACTTAGATTATTGAAAAACTCAAAATTGATTATTTTATATATTTTTTATTCAAATGCGAAGTAATAAACTTAAAAGAAAAGTTATTTAATATGATTGAAAAAAAGTTGAAGCATACTAATTTTGTTGAAATTTAAAAATAGATTCTCATAAAAAAAATTCACTACCATACAAGTGAATCATAAATCCACCCTGTATCTCCATCAGCATGCTCTATTTTTAACCATCTCCCCTTTTTTTCTATTACTTTAAAAGGAACCCCTTTTTCAACACAGAAGATTTTTTCATATGAGATATCTGGACCTTTTCTAACATTATTTTTTCCTTCTCGAATTGTTATAACTGTTTCAACAGGATCAACAAGAGACATATGAATCCAACCTTTATCACCTTCAAAATCTTTAAATAAGTACCATAAACCTCTTTTTTGAATTACTTCAACTGGATAATGTTTTTCCACCTGCCATAAAATATCATATTCTGGTCCAGGACCTGAACGAATATTCGCTTTATTGGCTATTACAGATAATCTTTCTGCATAAACATTTTGAAAAAAGGTTAAAAAAATTATTAATAATAAAACAATTTTGATTGAAAATGTTTTTTGATAAAGTATTTTTTGTATCATTGTCATAAGAATTTTAAAATTTTATTTGATTTTTTAGTATGAAATTAAATAATTATTAATTAGTTATATAAAAATGAATAATTAATAACATATTTGAATATAAGTATCAACTCATTCTTATAACATTTATGCAAAAAAATTTTTCTTTAATTTGTTTATATAATACGTATTCTTATAAAAAATTTTCTCATAATCTACTTCTCTATGCGACGGCATTATGTAATTGACCAATAATGATTGAGTATTTTTTATATTGATTTGCATTATACACGGCCAAATCTAAAGATTTGGGACACCAATTTCTTAATTAGTGTCTGAACGAAAAAGGAATATTTCGTCAAGAACAAGGAAGACAAAAAAAAGAACCGGAGGAATATATTTGATATTTTGAGGATTATTTTTTTTTGTCTGACGCAGTTATTGGCGAAAAAGGCCTTTTTCGTTCAGACACTAATTAAACAGCATTTTCCTCCCCATCCATTGAATACGCCCCTTACTTGATGTTATTTGTTTTCTGATGAATATTCGACAAGCTCAGTCCAGCCATTAATCGGTAAGTTATCAATTTTTACAATATAATTTGGTTTTTCAATGCTTATATAGAAATATGCTTTAAAAAAATAACCTTTAAATCCTGTTAATGAAAAAATTACTTTTTTGCACATAAAAATTCCTGCAGGAACTTCTATTTTTTGATCCCCAATAATTTTAAAAAACATTTCATAAGCTTCCAGATATGGCAGCTCACTCAATTGAATTAAATCGAATATGTATCTTTCTTTTCTTTGAAAATTTAATGATCTTGCAAGAAATACTGTTTCAAGAGTTACATTTGGCTTAAAAGTTTTTTCAATATCAATAATTTTTTTATTCCAACTTCCTTGAACATGCACCAATCCATGTCCTTTAAAAAGATAATTTAAATTATTATCTCCTACCTGAAAATTTATTTTAATTGGCTTGGAATATTTATCAGCCAGAACTTCCCATTTATGATATCCACCTTTTTTATAAACTTTTTTGCTCGTATGATTACCCTCTGAAATATAAAAATAATTCCCATTGTCATTTATGTAACCAACTGATTTTTCGTAATAAATTTTATCCTTTAGATATATATAATAATGCAATTTTTCAATCTTACCTTTTTCAATAAGATTATGAGAGAAACTTAATATAGGAAAAAATAAAATGGTAAACATTATAGAAATAATTCTAAAATGCATGAGATATCCTTTAGAACTTCGAATTCAGAAAAATTCAGGTATAAAAATTTCTTAATTAGTGTCTGAACGAAAAAGGCCTTTTTCGCCAATAACTGCGTCAGACAAAAAAAATAATCCTCAAAATATCAAATATATTCCTCCGGTTATTTTTTTTGTCTTCCTTGTTCTTGACGAAATATTCCTTTTTCGTTCAGACACTAATTATTCAAAAGTTTGAACAATTGGCAACTATTTTGTTCAAAACATATTATTTTAATCCAACTTTGGTTTTCGAATTTCCTAATGAATGATACAGACAAACACAGACCCACACTTAATAAGATTGGAAAGAACCAAAGTTTATTAGATTATAAGATAGTCCATAACAGGTAGTGATTTTATTTCTGATTATATATTAGAATTTTCAATAGGCATAATTTTAAGCCCTGAAAGTGCGTAAGATACCAGCCCAGGGCAAAGCCCTTGGTGAAGATTATAAACATAATTTAAGCTCTGAAAGGGCGAAACATAATTATACAAAAAGGATATTTTATGTAACGCCCTTTCAGGGCTTAAATTATGTTTATTTTTAACCCAGGGCGTTGCCCCAATGCTGTTGACTTAAGAGTTGGAGTCCCAAATCTTTAGATTTGGGAGTGAAAATATATACCAAAATATGTATTTGTTTATATAATAATCAGTATTATTACACACCCAAATCTAAAGATTTGGGACTCTATTCCTTAAGTCAACAGCATTGGTGCGTTGCCCTGGGGTGGTATGTTACGCCCTTTCAGGGCTAAGACTTTGAATCACTATATTTGATATAAATATAATAAAAATACTACCTGCTATGGACTACAAATTATAATATTATCAGTCAGTATTTTTTCTTTAAGTAAACATTTGTCCACTAAATAAGAAAAAATTTAGTTTGATGCTAACAGCATATCTATTTTCAGATATAATCTTTTTAGAAAAATTTATACCTGAATCAAATAATTTATTTATTTGATTTAACTCTATTAACAGCTTCAATCCAACCTTGATATAATGATTTTCTTTTTTCATTAGTAATTTGTGGCGTAAAAATTCTGTCAGATTTTCTTAGATCAATAATTTGTTTCCCAGGTGTCCAAAATTCTGTTGCAATTCCAGCAAGAAACGCCGCACCCATTCCTGTAGATTCAATATATTGTGATCTGTCAATAGGACAGTCTAAAATATCAGATTGAAATTGCATAAGAAAATCATTACTTGTTGCGCCGCCATCAACTCTAAGTTCTTTAAATTCCTTATTAGTTGAGTCTTGAAATGCAGATATTAAATCTTTAACTTGAAAAGCAATACTTTCAAGTGCTGCTCTAACAATATGAGCTTTAGTTGTACTTCGTGTAATACCTAATATTCCTCCTCTTGCATACATATCCCAATAAGGAGCACCTAAACCCGCAAAAGCTGGTACTAAATAAACACCTTGATTATCAGATACACTTTCAGCAATATTTTTTGTTTCTCTAGCATTTTTGATAATTTCAAGTCCATCTCTAAGCCATTGTACTACAGCACCTCCAATAAAAACAGAACCTTCAAGAGCATAACATGGTTGACCATTTTCATTACAAGCAAGAGTTAGAATTAGACCATTGCCAGGATCTAATTTTCTATCAGCAACATTTTGTAATAAAAAGCAACCTGTCCCATATGTATTTTTGGCTTCTCCATCAGAAAAACAGCCCTGACCAAAAAGAGCAGCCTGCTGATCTCCGGCAATTCCTGAAATAGGTATTTTTGCATCCAATACATCGGTACTTGTATAGCCGACAATTCCTGATGATGGAACAACTTTTGGAAGAATTTCAACTGGAATATCTAAAATTTCTAAAAGCTCTTCATCCCATTTTTTTTCGGCAATATTATAAATTAAAGTTCTGGAAGCATTTGTGTAATCTGTAACATGAACCTCACCTCTTGTAAGGCATGCAATAAGCCATGTATCTATTGTACCAAAAGCAAGCTTGCCTGATTTTGCTTTTTCTTTTAATTCTGGATTATTATCTAATATCCATTTTATTTTAGTACCAGAGAAATAGGCATCAATAATTAAACCGGTTTTTTCTCTGAAAATATCTTCATGACCATTTTTTTTCAACTCATCGCAGATATTAGCACTCCTTCTACATTGCCATACTATTGCATTATGTACTGGTTTTAAGGTTTCTCTATCCCATATAACAGTTGTTTCTCTTTGATTAGTTATTCCAATGCCTCTGATATCTCCAGGAACTACAAGTCCATTTTTTAAAGCCTGTTTAATTACTCTGTATGTAGTATCCCAGATAACTTCAGCATCATGTTCAACCCATCCAGGTTTAGGGTATATTTGTGGAAATTCACTATATTCACTGGCAAAAATCCTACCCTCTTTATCTACAATCATTGCCCTTGAGCCTGTAGTCCCCTGGTCAATTGCCATGATAAATCGAGACATAATTTATTTCCTCCTTATTAAAAAAATTTTTATAATATAATAAACATTTTGTTTTGTTCCAATACATCAAAATATTCTTTATTTCATGTTTTTTTATATTTATCAAGAATCAAAAATAACCTGATTTACAATAAAACAATCATATAAGCTTTTCATGATCTATTTGATATGTTAATAAAATTTTTAATAATTTTTATAAAGATCGATTACATTATATTATTAATATAATTATTTCAATATAATTAATTTTATTCTTATTTGAAAATTTGAAAAAAGTTATATATGTCAAAGGGGTGTTTGTACAAGTATGGGGTGTTTGTACAAGTATGGGGAAAAAATAATTTGAGTGTAACCAAAATTGCCGGTCAAAGTCTAACTCGTAAAGACAAGGCATCAATGTTGTTGAATTAAGACTCGAGTTCCAAATCTTTAGATTTGGGAGTGTATAATTCAAATTAATATATAAACAAATACTTGTTATTGTTGTAATTATTTCACACCCAAATCTAAAGATTTGGGACTCCAATTTTTAATTCAACAGCATTGAGACAAGGCATACCTTGTCTTTATATTTCAATTCGGATAGGTCTACAGATTTAGTCATAAAGATTTTGGACTTCGTTCCCAGATAAAAATTCGTTCTCAACGTACTATTGTACGCCTGCGGATAATTTTGATCTGGCGCCTTGCCAAAATCTTTATGACTAAATCTGTATAAGTGTATGCATTTTTTCTTAGCGCTGAAAGCGCGAAATAATATAGCCCAGGGCAACGCCCTGGGAAACGATCTACATTGATTTTAGCCCTGTAAGGGCGAAATATTATAAGTTAAGGCAGCAGCATGGGTAAAAATCTAAAATCTAAAATGCACTTAGCACTTTAAGGGCTAATAAAAACATGAATCAATTATTATTACGCCCTTACAGGGCTTAAATCACTGTAGGTCATTACCCAGGGCGTTGCCCTGGGCTATATTATTTCGCGCTTTCAGCGCTAAGAAAAAAATGCATACACTAGTAGACCTATCAGTTTCAATTACCAAAAATCCTGCAAAAAAGATATGGACCAGCTATTTTGGTTACACTCAAATAATTTCTTATTATTATCGTCCAACTTTCGTTTTTCCAATTATCGTAAATGTAAGTCTTTGCTTGTCTGTGTCAGTCCGAAAAACCAAAGTTGGACGATATTAATATACTTGATTTGATAAAAGTAGTTTGTTATTAAATAATAATTAATTATATATGTACAGGTTGGGGGAAGAACTATCCAAGCACTGAAAGCGTGAATTAATATAGCCCAGGGCGAAGCCCTGGGAAATGATTTACAAGAATTATAGCCCTGAAATGGCCTAATATTAATTGATTCATGTTTTAATTCGCCCTTACAGGGCTAAAAAATGTGATTTTATATCACCCAGGGCTTCGCCCTAGGCTATATTAATTCACGCTTTCAGTGCTTAGAAATGAATTAACAAAAAGTAATCCCCAAAAAACTTTATAATAAGGAAATTTATAATATAATATTTTGCTATATTTATTTCCGGAAGTCACCTAAATAAAAACATTAATAAATCATTGAAAGAATCGTATGAAGAAAGTATTAATTGGGGAATCTGATTTTAAACTAATTCGAGAATCAAATGCCTATTATATTGATAAAAGTTTGTTTGTCGAAGAGATATTAAATTGCCCTTATAAGGTAATATTGATTACACGTCCAAGACGTTTTGGTAAAACTATAAATCTTAGCTTACTTAATTATTTTTTTGAAAAAACAAACCATGATAATTCTTTCCTATTTGATGGATTAGATATTAAAAATACAGATATTTTCAATGATTATTTTGCAAAATATCCAGTAATTTTTATTACATTTAAGGATATAAAACATTCAAACTGGAATGAATGTCTGGAATCAATTAAGCTTACAATATCTCAAACGTTTCATTCTTTCGACTATTTATTAAATAGTGACTGTCTGTCCGAACGTCAAGTTCTTGATTTTAAAGATATTTTAAATAGAACTGCAAGTAAAGTTATCTATGAAAATGCATTAAAAATGCTATCTGAAATTCTTCAAATTTATCATAAAAAACAAGTTATTGTTCTTATGGATGAATACGATACTCCAATCCATTCTGGCTATCAATATAAATATTATGATGAAGTTATTTTTTTTATGCGTAATTTCTTAAGCAGTGGATTAAAAGATAACTCAAAATTATTTAAAGGTATTATCACTGGTACTTTAAGGATATCAAAAGAATCAATCTTTACAGGACTTAATAATCTAGGCGTTTTTCCTTTGATAAAAAACCGATTTAATAATTGTTTTGGTTTTGATGAATTTGAGGTAAAAAAAATACTTGATGATTTTTGTCTATCTGATGAATTTTCAACTCTTTATAAATGGTATGATGGGTATAATTTTGGAAATAAAAAAATATTTAATCCATGGTCTGTTGTTAATTTTATATCAGATCCAGAAAGCGGGGCATTACCCTATTGGTTGAACACCGCAAGTATGGATTTAATTGAAAATGTTATAACTCCCAACAATCAACATCTTAGAGTAGAACTAAATGATTTAATTGAAGGTAAATCAATAACTAAAACAATTTATGAAAATATGATTTTTAGTGATATAACAGATTCAAGAAGTGATCTTATATGGAGCTTCTTATTGCATAGTGGTTATTTAAAAGTAGTAAAACAAGTAAAAAGCGATTTAAGACAAAAATTTGAGCTTCAAATTCCAAATCAGGAAGTTCGTATTGTTTATATTGAATTAATAGAAAAATGGATAAAAAATCATGTTGAATTAAGACAATTAGAAATGCTTCTTTCTTCATTAAAACAAAGCAATATAGCCCTGTTTGAAAAAAAATTAAAGTTAATTTGCCTTGAAATAATGAGTTACCATGATTTTGCCGGTTCTCCTGAGAGAGTATATCATGCCCTTGTTTTGGGAATGTTAGTCTGGCTTTCTGATGATTATGTTGTTCGTTCTAATCGTGAATCAGGCTATGGAAGATATGATATTATTTTTATCCCAAAAGATAAAACAAGACTGGGGATTATAATTGAATTTAAACGCATTGAGGATGATGAAATTGTTGATGATGTATTAGATAATGCATTAAAACAAATAGAGGAAAAAAGATATGATGTTGAGTTAAAAGCATCAGGAGTTAGCAAAGTATTAAAACTTGCTATTGGATTTTCAAGTAAAGAAGTTTATTTAAAGCATATCAATTCGGCAAGTATGCATTGAGATATAGATTGGTGGTATTAAATACCTTGGCTGGTATGTAACGCCCTTTCAGGGCTAAGAATTAGTTATCTCAAGATTCGATATAATTTGGGCGTATCTAATGGATGGGGGAGGCTTTTCTTTTGAATAAACAGATTGGAGTCCCAAATCTTTAGATATGGGCGTGTATAATACAACTTATTATAAACATGCATATTTTCTTGTTATAATTTCACCCCCAAATCTAAAGATTTGGGCTCCAATTCATAATTCAAAATTAACCAAAATCATAATGGCATAGAACTTGCTCGATTGTAAGAGTATTAAAGCATTATAAACAAATCATTAATAATTTGACAGCTTGTATTTTCGTAAAAATTACAAATAATGAATATTGGAATTATATATGAAAAAAAATATTTTAATACTGACAAGTTCCTATCCCAGTCCAACTACATATGAATGGGCATCTGCTGGAATTTTTTTACAAGATTTCTGCAAAAAGCTTTCAAAATATTCTAATGTAACAGTTATTACGCAACGCTCTGTAATTACTGATATTGAAGATAACATTGAAGATAATATTCGAGTTATAAGATTTTCATGGCAAGGAAAAAAAAAAGCACTGTCAACATTTCATCCTGTTTATGATTTTTTTTCAATTATTTCAGTTTTGTTTGCTGGTTATAGCGTCGCAAAGAAATATGTAAAACAAAATGAAGTTGATTTTATTTTTGGAGCATGGGCAGTTCCTGCTGGATTATGGGCATTTTTGCTAAAAAAACAATTTAAAATTTCTTATGGTGTTTGGGCTTTAGGATCAGATATATGGGATTATGGGAAAAAGAAAATATTGAAATATGTCGTAAAATCTGTATTAACTAATTCTGACATTATTTTTGCAGATGGATTCCAGCTTATAAATGAAATCTCAAATCTTTCCAGCAAAAAATCTTTTTTTCTATCTACTACACGAATACTTAATAATATAGATATGGTAAAACCAGATTTAGATAAAAGTAAAAAGCATTTTTTGTTTATTGGCAGGTATCATAAAAATAAAGGAATCGACATATTACTAAAATCTATTTCAATTTTAGATGATGAAATCAAAAAATGCAGCCATTTCCACATTTTTGGTGGAGGCCCAATGAAAGATGAATTAAAGCAGATTATTAATAATTATGATCTTAAATCATTAGTAACATTTAATAGTTATGCAGATAATATGACTGCAGCAAGCTATCTTTCGGCATGTGATGCATTAATAATTCCTTCTAGAATAGAATCTATACCTGTTGTATTATCAGATGCATTACAGTTTGGGTGTCATTTAATTGTAACTGATACCGGCGATATGGGAAATATTGTTAAAAAATTTAATGCAGGAATTATTGCTAAAGCTGGATGTATAAACAGTTTAAAAGAGGCAATACAAAAATTCCATTCAATAGATATTAATGTTTTTAATGATGGTATGAATAAATTATATAAATTATTTAATATTGATAAAAACATTTCATTTTTTTTGGAAAAGCTTAATCAATTAGAAAAGAAAAAAAATTTTTAAATGATTTATAACCCTTTATGATAATTAATTTTTCAGGAGTAATAATTTGGAAAACAATGAAAAATTTATTATATTTGGCGCACCAAAAATCGGCAAAAAGGAAATTGATGAAGTTGTCCATTCTTTGGAATCTGGATGGCTTGGAAGCGGGCCAAAAGTTGCAAAATTTGAAGCTGATTTTGCTTTATATAAAGGTGTAAATTCTGATAATGTAACAGCTGTTAATTCCTGCACTGCAGCACTGCATGTTGCAATGTTATCAGCAGGAATTAAAAATGGCGACGAAGTAATAACAACTCCAATGACTTTTTGTGCAACAGTTAACTCAATTATACATGCTGGAGCAACTCCGGTTCTTGCTGATATTGATCCTGAGTCTTTAAATATTGATCCAGATCAAATCGAAAGTCAAATAACAGAAAAAACAAAAGCAATGATTGTTGTTCATTTTGCTGGACGACCATGTAATATGGACAGAATAACTGAAATTGCTGATAAATACAATATCCAAATTATTGAAGATTGTGCTCATGCTATAGAAAGTGAATATAAGAGAAAAAAAACAGGAACTTTTGGTAATTTTGGATGTTTTAGTTTTTATGTTACAAAAAATATTGTTACTGGTGAAGGTGGAATGGTTATTTCTAAAGAAAAGGATAAAAGCGATTTGATAAGAGTTCTTTCACTTCATGGAATGGATAAAGA
>Ga0272440_1003166_pt1 | contig 12416 bp, 8 predicted proteins | sample SSMMMBAug17_FD_192440 | JGI IMG/M metagenome (GOLD analysis project Ga0272440, IMG submission 192440) | Marine sediment archaeal communities from Little Sippewissett salt marsh, Falmouth, MA, United States - SSM-MMB-Aug17 | ecosystem: Environmental > Aquatic > Marine > Wetlands > Sediment ... | reverse complement strand
ATGAAATGAGGAGAATATTTTTAAAATGTTCCTTAATGGGCGCATTCCCAAAAAGTCGGTTGTTTTAGCGATAATCATTGAAAAATATAGTCTTCCAGTAATCCACGTCCGCATGGGGCTAAAGCCCCACGCTACATATGGGGAAAAGGACGCTAAAGCGCCCTCAACCTCATTTAGTACTTTATCAATAAGCTATCTCTTATTGATAATATTAAAAAAAAATGTTTCTACCAGTTTCGTGTCAATGCCACCTGAGGACGCTTTAGCGTCCTTTTCCCCATATGTAGCGTGGGGCTTTAGCCCATAGCCGTCAGGTTAAGGCAAACTCGCTCCGATGCTCGTTCCCAGGCAGAGCCTGGGAACGAGCACTGGAGCGAGTTTGCGCTTAGCCTGACGGCAATGGGCTTTAGCCCCATGCGGACGTGGATTACTGGAATATTATATTTTTCATAGTTAGTTTATTAACAGGGTTATTTCCAGCTTGGTCTTTAGTCTACGACTTGATAACCAATTCGACCTACTTTTTGGGAATGCGCCCTCCTTAATAATTATGATTGAATAATACTCTTTTTCTGATTATATCGGATTTTGGAGAGGCACTGTTTTAAGCCCTGAAAGGGCGGCAACTACCAGCCCAGGGGCTGGTATGTTGCGCCCTTTCAGGGCTTAAAAAAGGCCTCCCCAAAATCCGATATAATCAGTTCTTTTTAATTATGTTTTTTCATGACATGGTTTTTGCCAACGCACTCCCATGCTCTGGCGTGGGAGTGCGTTGGCAAAAACCATGTCATGAAAACATGATTGAACAATAATGTCAAAGTCGATAGTTAAAGCTGAGTTTTATAAACAATATGCAAGTAAAAAGCAAGATCATTTACAGTATGAAATTTTTTTAAGGAAAAAATTTCCAGGAAAAAGTTTGATTATTATGTCAAAAAAATATATAAAACTCTTTTTCACTTGCTCCTGAAAGGGCAACGCATGAAACAAAAATGTTACGCCCTTTCATGGCTAAGAAAAACCTTATCTACCATTACCCAGGGATTTGCCCGCTTACATACGCCCTAACAGGAGGCCATAATGAAAACATTAAAACATTCTGTCCAAGACTTGATCAAAACGAGAACATCCTGCAGAAGCTATATAGAAAAACCGATACCAATTGAAAAGCAAACAATCATTAATGATTTTTTACATTCCAATCTAAAAGGACCATTTCATTCAAATACCAGGTTTAAACTTGTTGCAGCAACAGGAAATGATTGCGAAGAATTAAAAAAGTTGGGTACTTATGGTTTTATTAAAGGCGCTACTGGTTTTATAGTTGGAGCGGTTGATAAGCACTCAGAAAAGAATATGGAAGACTATGGATATACTATGGAAAAGATAATACTGCTTGCAACAGATATGGATCTTGGCACCTGCTGGATTGGCGGAACATTTAATAAAAGTACTTTTGCTCAAAAAATTTCTATCAAAGAAAATGAAATTCTACCCGCAGTTGCAGCCATTGGCAATAAAATGACCAGGCGTACAACCTTTGATTCAGTCGTCAGATGGGTAGCAGGGTCAAAAAACAGGATGACATGGGATAAACTATTTTTTATTAATGATTTTGATACACCCATTCTTCAAAAAACCGGCGCTGATTATGAAATTCTTCTTGAAATGATCAGATTAGGGCCATCAGCTTCCAACAAACAACCCTGGAGAATTATTAAGAATCAAGATGAAAATATCTTTCATTTCTATTTACAGCGGTCAAAAAATTATAACAAAAGTATTAAGCTGCTAAACTTATCAGATTTACAAAGAATTGATATGGGAATTGCAATGTGTCATTTTGAATTATGTGTTAAAGAAATGGATCTTTTGGGTCAATGGAAAAATATTGATCCACAACTTCCTGCTTTACCTGAATTAACAGAATATATTATCAGTTGGGTTGGTGAAAACAATGCCGAAAACAAGATTGTTAAAAACAAGGCAAACATACTATGACATTTAAAACTTTTGCTCTAATTACACTGTTGATCATTACCTCGGGCTGTGCTTATTTTCAAAGCATCACGCCAAAAGCGATTTCAAAAAATGAACTACCTGGGCACTATTCATTTGCGATCTCCAAAAAAAAGCCCGGTCTATTTTTGGGCATACAGTCGTTTGATGATAATGAATTAAGACAATTGATTGCCAGTGCCATGAAAAACAATTTCACCTTAAACAGTGCCAGGGCGCAGTACATGCAAGCAAAAGCTTCGGCCATGATTTTGGGTGCATTGACATATCCTCGGGTAAATGCCAGTCTGGAACCATCTCTATCTAAAACACGTTCAAACCTGTCTGGTACCAGTTCATGGAACAATCAGTTTTCATTGGGCTTAATGAGTTCATTTGAAATGGATTTGTGGGGCAGAATTCGTGCCCAAAAGCGTCGGGCAGAATATCAATTGAATGCGGTTGAATTGGATTATCAGGCTGCAATGATCAGCCTGATCGCTGAAATTACATTGTGCTGGGTAGATATTATTTCACAGCGCATTCAACAGGATTTGCTTCAAAAACAATTGACCACCAATGGAATGTACCTTAAACTTATCCGGCTTCGATTTCAAAAAGGCATGGTGGGATCATTGGATGTTTATCAGCAACAACAGGTTGTTGAATCTATTGCGTCACAATTGCCTTTAATAAAGAAACAGGAGCGCTTGAGATATAATCAACTGGGCTTGCTTTGTGGGGTACCTCGGAGCAATTTGACAATCAGTCGAAACAAGTTTCCCACTATCAAGGAGTTGCCATCAGCAGGGATTCCATCAGATTTGCTGTCCAACCGACCCGATATTCAGGCATCCTGGAACAGACTTCAGGCATCCTATAAAAATGTTTGGGTATCAAAAACACAGCAGTTGCCATCATTGACTTTATCTGCAACAGGCAATTTTGAATCAAACAAAATCTCCAGCCTGTTTGATGCGTGGTTTGTTCGTCTGGCGGGTCAGTTTACTACCCCCTTATTTGATGCCGGTCGTCTTCACGCTGAAACACAACTTAGTAAGGCAAAAGCCCAGGCACAGTTGATCCAATATCGACGTATTGTTTATAATGCGATCCGAGAAGTAGAAGACGCATTAACTCAAAAGCACTATCAAAATTTACATTTAAAGGCCCTGAAACAAGAACAGCAAACCGCTCAAAAGGCATTGGATGAATCCAGAAATCGTTATCAAAAGGGCTTAAGTAGTTACCTGCCAGTATTAACACATACCTTGTCTGTTCAGCGCCTGGAACGAGAAATTATCCAACAGACTGCACAGTATGTGCATTATCATGTATATCTTTATCGAGCGTTGGGGGGGCAATTTCCATTGTCTTACCTGAATTACTCATTGGGAGAAGAAAATGAATGATTCGGATCCAAAACAACAAAAAGGATTGGCCAAACTGCCAACAATTATTATCTGTCTACTCATTATCGGCATTGCCATTGCCGCAACCAATGCTTTAAAGCATTCTGGTTCCAGACATAAGAATCGAAAAACACTGGAAAAAACAACCTATGTTGATATTATGACAGCAAAATTGTCTGAGCAGATTGTTACAATCAATGCCTCAGGCACTGTGGTGCCAGCACGAGAATTGCGTGTTAAATCAAGGGTGTCCGGCGAAGTTGTCAAAATGCATCCCAATCTTATTGAAGGGGGGATTATTGCCAGAGGAACAGAAATTATCTGTATAGATCCGGATGATTATAAGCTGGCAATGATTGAAGCCCAAAAGCAAGTGGCTCAGGCAAAATATGCATTGCAAGTGGAGCTAGGCCATCAAGATATTGCCCGACAGGAATGGTCCATGATGCGCCAAAACAAAAAATACCAATCCAGCGCAGATCGCGCCTTGATTTTCAGAAAACCTCATCTGGCAAAAGCAAAGGCCGATCTTGCCGCAGCTGAAGCCGCTCTGACAAAAACAAAACTCATGCTGGAACGTACAAAAATTGTTGCGCCATTTAATGCCTTTGTTAGAAGTAAACACATTGAAATCGGTTCGCAAATATCCATACAAGATATATTGGTAGAACTGGTGGGTATTGACACATACTGGATTCGGGTGTCTGTGCCATTGGATCGACTGATATACTTGACTATTCCAGATCAGTTATCAAACACTGGTACACTGGCAAAAATTATTTATCGGAATCAGTTTTTGGTGGAGGGGCAAATAATCAAATGTTTGGGAGAACTTGAAAATCAGGCGCATATGGCACAACTGATCGTTGCGGTGAACAATCCAATCTCACTGTCCCCCCCATTGATCATTGGTGAGTATGTTTCATTACGTTTGATTGGAAAAAATCTAAACAATGCCTGTCGCATCCCAAGAACAGCGCTGAGAAATAATGACTATGTCTGGCTGGTTTCTCCTGAAAAAAAGCTTCATATCCAACCAGTGGTTGTGGGGTTTAGAGATACGAAAGATGTTTTAATTACCAAAGGAATTGCGCATAACGATCAGATAATCATTTCTGAAATTCCAGCACCTGTTCAGGGCATTCCACTGCAACTGTCAGATCAAGGGGATTAAAATGAATACAACACCCAAAGGTACAATTGCCTGGATGGCAACCCGCTCTGTCCCTGCAAATCTGTTGATGATGATCTTTTTGGTTGGCGGCCTGCTGTTTACCCAAAAAATCAAAAAGGAAATATTTCCCAATTTTGAGTTAGATCGCATAATGGTCAGTGTCAGCTATCCGGGTGCCAGTCCAGATGAAGTTGAAAAGGGCATTATTTTGTCCATTGAGGAATCCATTCAGGGCATTGAAGGAATTAAAAGCATAGACGCCAGAGCCAGTGAGGGCAGTGCCACAGTCACAATCGAAATACTGGAAGGTGAAAACAATAACCAGGTGCTTCGGGATATCCAAAACCAGATAGAACGTATCAATACATTTCCAGAAGATGCTGAAGCACCGATGGTCTATCTGGCCACACGAAAGCGTTGGGTGGTGTCGTTGGTGCTGTATGGACAACAGTCAGAAATGGTGCTAAGAACTGTATCTGAAGATATTCGAGATCAATTGCTTCAAGAAAATGATATCAGCCTGGTTGAGTTAACGGGTGCCAGAGATTATGAGATTTGTATTGAGATCAATCAACACATGCTGCGACAGTACAAATTAACCCTTGATCAGGTGGCCCAAAGTATTCGTCGCACTGCTTTAGATTTGCCTGGTGGGGCATTAAAAACCGCCAGGGGTGATATCATGATTCGCATGAAAGAACGTCGTGATAAAAGCCACGAATTTGGAAAGATCCCTATCAAGACCACAGCCGATGGATCAATGTTACTGCTTGAAGACATTGCTGTCATACAAGAAGGGTTTGAAGAATCCAATCATTATGCCACCTACAATGGATTACCTGCAATTCGTGTGGATGTTTATCGGGTGGGTGATCAGTCCCCCACTGCGGTTGCCAAAGCGGTTGTCAGGCAAATGGCGTTGATCAACCAAACATTACCGCCCGGGCTTTTTTTAGACAAACGACGCGATCGTTCTTCCTATTATCAACAACGTCTGGATTTATTGATTCGCAATGGTTTATTGGGATTGATTCTCGTATTTGTATTATTGGCCATATTTTTGGAAATGCGCCTGGCCTTTTGGGTCAGTCTTGGCATTCCCATCTCTTTTTTGGGATCTATGTTGATTCTAACCCAACTGGATATAAGTATCAACATGGTGACCATGTTTGCGTTCATCGTATCCCTGGGCATTGTCGTGGATGATGCCATTGTTGTTGGGGAAAGTATTTATCAGCGGCGACAGGGGGGATTGGATTGGGAGAATGCATCCATTCAAGGTACTCTGGATATTGCCATGCCGGTCACATTCAGCGTTTTGACCAATATGGTGGCATTTTTGCCGCTATTCTTTGTGCCAGGCTTTATGGGAAAAATATTTCAAAACATTCCTGTGGTTGTTATCAGTGTTTTTGCCATTTCGTTGGTTGAAAGTCTATATATCCTGCCTGCTCATCTGGGACATACCCGACAGACAAATAAACAAGGATTTTTTAGAAACTTGCAACAAAGATTCAGTCAGTTTTTTATCAAATGTGTTCACAATTACTATGGGCCTTTGTTAAAACTATGCCTGCGCAACCGATATATTACCCTGTGTATCAGCATCGCAATTCTAATGATTGCAACAGGTTATGTCAAAAGCGGGCGCATGGGTTTTGAATTGTTTCCCAAAACCGAATCCGACTTTGCCAAAGTAACTGTCACATTACCCTATGGAGTACCAGTAGAAAAAACTGATTTTGTACAGAAAAAATTGGTACAGAGCGCCCAGGTGGTCGCACGAGAAAATGGCGGAAAAAAACTGGTGGCTGGAATATTTGCACGAATCAAAGAAAATGAAACTTCCATTTGGGTGTTTTTGACACCACCGAAAGAACGTCCCATTTCAACAGCAGACTTTACATCAAAATGGCGGAAACAGGTTGGCAAACTGGTGGGCATTGAATGGATAAAGTTTGAATCTGATGCTCAGGGGCCGGGTTCAGGGTCATCCCTATCAATTGGCTTGAGCCATCGTAGCATGGATATTTTAAAAGCAGCCAGTGAAGAGCTGGCATCTGCTTTGAATCAGTATCCCAATGTCATTGACATTGATGATGGCTTTCAGGCAGGTAAAGAACAGATTGATTTTCAAATGCGACCTGCGGGGATCAATGCTGGTTTACGTCCATATGATGTGGCTCGTCAAATTCGCTATGCCTATCATGGCGTGGAAGTGCTGCGTCAACAGCGTGCGAGAAATGAAGTTAAAGTGGTTGTTCGCCTGCCCCTAAAAGAACGTTCCGCTGAATACTATCTGGAAGAAATGATTATTTTAACTCCTGATGGCACAGAAATGCCATTGCGAGATGCAGTGTTTTTCAAGCGTGGACATGCCTACACAAAAATTGAACGTAAAAATGGCCGGCGGCTGGTGATGGTTGAAGCGGATGTTCGTCCCAGAAGTCAGACATCAAAGGTGCTTGCATCACTCAAAGAGTCGGTATTGCCAGACCTGGTCCAAAAATATGATGGGTTAACCTATCAATTTGAGGGCAAGCATGCGGATCAAAGAGAAAGCATGCAAAGTCTGATTACAGGATTGATGCTTGCATTGATGGTTATCTACGCCATGCTGGCCATTCCATTTAACAGTTATGCTCAACCATTCATTGTAATCATGGCTGTACCTTTTGGTATTGTTGGCGCCATTTTGGGACATTTGATTATGGGATACAGCCTGTGTGTGATCAGCATGTTTGGTGTTGTGGCGTTATCCGGCGTGGTCATTAATGATTCATTGGTGTTGATAGAGCTTGCCAATCGACAGTTTCAGCAAGGGGCGTCAACGCATGATGCCATCTTTTCGGCTGGCTTGAAGCGCTTTCGGCCCATTTTGCTGACCACTCTAACAACATTTGGCGGACTGGCACCCATGATTTTTGAAACTTCCAGACAGGCGCGTTTTTTAATTCCAATGGCCATATCTCTGGGGTTTGGGATTGTCTTCGCAACTGGAATTATGCTGGTTTTGATTCCTTGTTTGTATTTAATTCTTGATGATATGGCTTGAGTGTAACCCAAATAGACTGAATTCCAGGGACATCTCGCTTAATTTTTTTCTTTGATGGCATCCAGTAAGTAAGCGGTCATAAATTTTCGGGTAGATCGTAGTACATATTTTGTTATTCGTCTGGTCGAACCTTATGTTCGCCTCGAACTAAAACCAGTATCAAACCTTTGAGCAAAAGCAATGTAGGGGCGAACCTTGTGTTCGCCCGCCGAACAAAAACCGATATCAAACCTATGTTCGAAAATGTATTAGAAACGTTTGCCTCGGACATAGGTTCGCAAAGGATTGTTGTTCGGCGGGCGAACACAAGGTTCTCCCCTACATAGGTTTGATATCGGTTTTTGTTCGGCGGGCGAACACAAGGTTCGCTCCATTTATGAGTTGACAATGGCAGAAACGATCAATATAAAAAAACTTTTACAAAATGAAAATACTAATGTCGCTTATTTATTAAAAAAACAACCATAGTATAACATATCTGGCGTTTGTCCAAAATAATACAAAAAAGTTAGCCCACTATGAAACCATTTCACATTAACATACAAATTCAAGTGATAACAATCATTGTGTTGATTAGTGTCTGTATTGTTTATGCACTTTATCAGTATTCATCAATGCTTTTTTGGTTGACTTCACCAATCAAAATAGGGGTAGCTGTTCCAATGAGCGGCTCTGGAAACCAATATGCCAATGAAATGTTAAAAGGCATTCATATCAGTAGAAATGCAATTAACCAGAAGGGCGGAATTCATGGGAGAAAAGTGGATGTTGTCATTCATGATGACAAAAATGATAAAAGTGTTGCCATGAAAGTGGCATCAACCATTTCTTTGGATAATCACATTTTAATTGTATTGGGGCATTATTTAAGTTCAACATCAATTGTTGCTGGCAATATTTACAAAAAAAATGGTCTGCCAGCCATAACTGCATCGGCAACATCAAGTCGGGTGACTTTTAATAATCCCTGGTATTTTCGGGTGATCCCCAATAATGTGTATCAGGCAAAGTATATGGCCTATATTCTCAACACTACAATTGATTCAGATCGCTGCATTTTAATCCATGATAAGGACGAGTATGGGCAAGATTTAGCCCGATCATTCTTAAATACTACACGCCATTCAGGCATTCATGTTGAAAATATCTATGCATTTCATTCAAAAGACAGGCATATTAATCAAACAATTGATAGTATCGCACTGAGAATCATTAAAAAAGAAAACCCATGCGCTATTGTAATGGCAGTCCATGCCAGTGAAGCCATTCAATTGATATTTCGGCTGAAAGATTCTGGAAAGGATTTTATTGTTATTGGGCCAGATTCATTTTCAAGTACATCATTTATCAATAGGTTTAAAGCGTACCCTAAAGAGCGCGCAAAAATAGGGTATTATACAGACAATATTTACAGTGTCCTCCCATTTATGACCCATATTCCCAATAGCAAGGCATTACAATTTATCGACACATATAAAAAAATATATTCCTCTTCTCCCACCTGGGTTGCTGCCGCTTATCACGATGCTTTTGGCATTGCCTTAAAGTCAATTGAACGATCTGAGATCAAACCCAGTGATCCCATTTATATTAATCGACGACGTATCAAAGATGCGCTTTTTGAATTTTCCAATTCAGAACAGTCATATCTTGGGGTAACTGGACGCATTTTTTTTAATATTCAAGGAGATACCGAAAAAAATCTGATCACCGCCTTTTATGAAAAGCAACGTCTTGTCCCCTGTTATGCGCAATATAATCCATCCAATGAAATAGGGTATCAACAACTTTCTCAAGAAGAAAGCCTTGCTGTTATAAATAATGATGATCGTAAAGGATTAACTGATATTGTTTATTCTGGCATTCATTTAGTATCAATTAATCGTATAGATGTTAGTAAAAAGATATTTCATGCCTCTTTTTACCTGTGGTTTAAATATCAACAAGCATTCAATGCCAATGAAATTAAATTTATCAATGCATGCCAGCCAGTTACCATTGGCGACCCCATATTTCACGAAAAGAATAACGCAATCACCAACGAAGTCTATCATTTGAATGGCATGTTCACCATGGCACCAGTGAAACAATCATCAACCCGGGATCAATATTTTCTTAACATTCAGTTTCGTCACAACCATTTAACCAGAGATCGGCTTATTTTCGTGGCTGATAATTCAAAAGTGTATCAAGAAAATGAAACCAGATTTATGGGCTGGTCCATTACAGAAACAGAGTCCTACCAAAATGTAATTTACAACAATGATTTGTCTGGCCTGATAGATATACCTGAAAATCAAGCCTATTCAGTGTTTACAACCAAAGCGAAAATGTATCGAGATGATCCTTTATATTCAATACGATATACCTTGCCTTTACTCTTTTTGTTTTTCCATATTTTTTTTATATACTTTATTCCCCCTGCACAAGCCTTAAAATCAATATTGCCCATGACAATATTTTTTTTCCTGATTGGCATATATCATTATAATATATCATATTTCCAAATATATATTGATGCCCATGAGACGATCATTGGAATCATCTTTCCAGTCTTATATGTTTTGTGTGCAATATCCTTTGTCTTTTTGACAAGTACTGCGTATTATATTTCAAGAACAAAAGCACATAAAGTGCCAATGGTGCGTTTTTTTTGTATTGTATTACAATTGTGTACGATTTTTTGGGGGGGAAAGTGTTTTTTGGAAATTTTGAGTTAGAAGCACGGAAAGAAAGAATTCATATGGTTTGAAATGCTTGATATTATAAATTTATCGTGCTATAAACAGAATTAAATATTGAGAGTGTAACCAAAATAGACTGAATTCCGGGGGCACGATCCTTATTTATTGACATAGAATCGCATTATGAAACAAATTGTTATAATCAACAGGTACTATCCACCTAACCCGGCTATATCAGGACATAGTGCCTGTGAAATGGTCAAGGCGTTATCTCACCGAAACAAAGATTTAAGATTTTTGGTTCGATACATTCATGCCCCATACGCGGGTGGTCTTTCCAGTCAAGTTTCTGCTGGCATTCTGGGGGGGATGACATCCATCTATAATGGAAAAAATAAGATCCTTCGATTTTTGGGAAACTTTGTTGAAGGCTATCGCCTTGTTCGGCTGTCCTTACCATACGCTGATGCAATCATCTCATTGACAGATCCACCAATGCTAAATTATTGGGCCGGCCGATTATGTAAAAAACAAAGGATTCCCTGGATCTACTGGTCCCTGGACTTGTACCCCGATGCATTCGCGTCTGCCGGAATCGTCAGCAATAAAAACATTTTCTATCAGCGCTTCCAGCATGCCATAAAATTGAATCCACCTGATTTTCTCATTGCATTGGGCGCGCAACAAGCTGCATACATAAAAAGCAAGTTTAAAAAAAATATACCCTTTGTCAGATTGCCTTGCGGCATTATCCAACCCAAAAAAAGTCTGATACCACCTGAATGGTACTCGGATAACAAAACAGTTTTTGCTTATGTTGGAAACATGGGGGAAGCTCATGATCCTGAATTTCTTACCCAATTAATTTTCCACATGGATCCTACCCGTCATATTTGTTTATTATCATTGTATGGTGCAAAGTCTAATCACGTTTTATCATCAGTTGCAAACCATCCGGCTGTGCGGATTATTGATCATATTCCACAAGAACATCTCGCCTATATTGACATTCACCTTGTAAGCTTATTACCAGAGTGGACTCATGTGTGTGTGCCATCAAAGGCAGTCAGTGCGATCTGTTCAGGAAAGGCAATTGCTTTTCAGGGCCATAGACACTCTGACACGTGGAAAATGTTTAAATCTGCGGCGTTTTATATCGAAAGATCCCACCACCCACAAAAAATGCAAAAAGATTTGAACAATCTATTGTATGTATCTAAATCGTCAGCAATACTTAGAAATAAATGCAGTCAGGCCATCTTGTATCGAAATAGTCTTTTTGATATAAAAACAGATGCTTATGATAGGATTGCATCCTACCTTCACAGGATTTGAAAGGGAGAGTAAGGGGCAGACGGGCGTATCCAATTGATGGTGGACAAAGCAGTTCTTGTATATTTTTTGAGCCTATGTCCGAAAATGAATGTAGGGGCGAACCTTATGTTCGCCCTCGAACAAAAACCGGTATCGAACCTATACCCGAAGGCGAACGATTTATATATATTCTCGACCATAGGTTCGATACTGGTTTTTGTTCGAGGGCGAACACAAGGTTCGCCCCTACGGCTAAAGCCCATAGCCGTCAGGTTAAGGCAAACTCGCTCCGATGCTCGTTCCCAGGCTCTGCCTGGGAACGTTTTCCGAGGTGGCTCTGCCACCTACGAACTGAACAGGCGGCAGAGCCGCCAAGAACACGTTCCCAGGCAGAGCCTGGGAACGAGCACTGGAGCGAGTTTGCCTTAGCCTGACGGCTATGGGCTAAAGCCCTACGCTCTTCTTGCAATTGCCGAGATCGTGCATTCCTTGTATGAAATTCACTTCCCCTAAACTGTACATACGCCCCTTTCAGCAAGCCATCTATATAGATTTTGCTCGCTTATTGGTCAATGTGCCTTACAAGGTTAAGCGACTTTTTTATGCCATAACTAAATTTAGTCTTGACTTTTTCAGACTTGGCCTTTAGAAAAGGTTATGCACTTAAGAAATCACTACATAAAGATATTTGACCATTTAATTAAATATAAATCAATGATCTTTCTGGCAGGTCCCAGGCAATCTGGCAAAACGACCCTTGCAAAATTGATCGCAGAAAA